>Ga0209427_10002047_pt1 | contig 23566 bp, 23 predicted proteins | sample DeeMarSWOR136_30_FD_187465 | JGI IMG/M metagenome (GOLD analysis project Ga0209427, IMG submission 187465) | Marine sediment microbial communities from White Oak River estuary, North Carolina - WOR-1-36_30 (SPAdes) (version 2) | ecosystem: Environmental > Aquatic > Marine > Intertidal zone >...
AATCGGTGAATGGCACTTTAAGACGCAGTACTTCTCTAAGCACGGACAACTCAAAGGAACTTACGTTAACTTGAACACGCCGGTTGAGCTTTATCCCTATGGAGTTCGCTATGTAGATCTAGAGGTGGATGTTTGCATGTGGCCTGGCGGCAAAGTGGAAACGCTGGACGAGGAGAAGCTTAAGGAGGCAATGGAGGAAGGACTGATCAGCGACAAATTGGTTAAGATTGTCAGGGAGAAACTTGTTGAAATCGTTGGGAATCTCCATGGTGATAGGCATTGAACTGCTAAAAGAGTAAGGGATATAACTCTCTCAAATGGAGAGAACTCCAAACTCCCCTTCTTACTGGTACGCACGCAAAAGGCTTATACGTCTATTTCATGAATGAACTTTTTGATTTTGAGAGGCTCATTTGGTGAAAGAGATATGGTTAAGAGGGAAGTATATTATTTTGAGGATTTTGGAAAGCATAATACCAAGCAGACCATAGAAGCAGCTAAAAAAGGCGCATTAAGCCTAGATTTGAAATTTGTTGTAGTAGCATCCGCGAGTGGGATAACGGGTGTAAAGACCGCTGAAGCGCTCAAAGGTACGGGCGTGAAAGTTGTTGTAGTAACTGAATACGCTGGGATGGCGGAATTCATGGAGGAAAATAGAATGAAACTTAAAGAACTAAACGCGGAGGTCATCACAAGCACACACTCTTTCCTAACTCCAGCTGAATCCATATCAAAACTCTACAGCGGCTACTGCAGTGAGAACACAATAATCAAGAGTGTCTTGAGGAGGTTCTCCCAGGGCGTAAAGGTCGCTGCGGAGATAATGATGATGGCGACCGATGTCGGTGCTATACCGCCAGGTGAAGACGTAGTTTCTATAGCTGGAACCGGCAGCGGAGCAGACACTGCGATAGTAGTTAAATCATGTCATTCAGATGACTTCTTCCACAAGGAAAAAGGGATAGAATTCAGGGAAATCATCACCATGCCGAGGAAGAAGAAGTTCTGGTAAACCAAACTTTAGGTTCCTTACAGAAGTTCTGAGCAGGGCGCTCTTGACATTCACCGCGTGTGCGACAAAGATGTTTGAGAAGGCTTTAAATGACTGATCGATATTCTTCTGTGGCTTAGCTGAACATTCTTAGGTTTAGTGATCTTTCAGCATTATTTGACGAGTTTTCAAGCATTCTGCCTCTTTCAATTCTTTCCTTGCGTGATGTTGAAGCAATGTTTCAATTGCTCCTCGAGGCTTCTGCCTATTTTTTTATATGCTAGTTCCTCGTGTGTATTTGTTTCATGTTAGCGAGTTGAATGAATTGTCGGAAAAGAAGACTGTTGCGAGTAGAAGTTGTCGTGATGCCGTCAAAAGATTGCATGAAGTTATGAAGTTATTAGATATAGCCAAAATCGACTTGGGCTTCAAAGAAAAGCGCTATTCGATGGCAATTGCCATTTTTTCGCTGTGGATTGGATTTGCGGTTGCCGATTTCGTTGCAGCAGCCACAGTGGTTTATACAACGGGCCCAGTTACTGGAATGGAACCGGAGTATGTGTTTTGGAATCCTGAAGGAGCAGATTTCATGAATTTTACATGGTTTGGCATCGCGCTCATCGTCAGTGTTGGTCTTTCATTTCTCTCCCTCTGTTACACCTTCGTATGTTCGTTGTCTCGAAACGCGGCAAGAAAAAAAGTCAGAGAGATGAACGAGACGTTGAGAGACGCTAAAAGCGCTATACTCGAAGTTTGTCCGATGGAACTTTGGTATAGTGGTGAAGCATAGTATCAAAGACTGAAAATCCAACTAAGGCGCGCGCTTCAAAACACCTTTTCACAAAGTCGAGCATGCATGACGCGCACGTCTGAGTTAGTCACATTTTGTGAGTACCGTATGTGAGTTAGTCTTTAAAGCTTTTAGATTATAACATAAACCATTGATGAAATAGGTTGTGAGAATTGTATGAATAAGCAACTTAGATTTGGCGTCATTACACTTCAGCATCTTCCATGGAAAATGGAGATCCAGCGCTGGAAACTCATTGAAGCCTTGGGTTTTGACAGTGTTTGGGTTGCAGACCACTTTGTCAATTATGTTCAGCCAAAGGCTCCTTGGTTTGAGGCTTGGACACTTTTGGCGGCTTTGGCTACTTATACTAGCCACATTAGGATTGGCACCTTGGTTACCTCGATGCCTTTGCGAAACCCAGCAGTATTGGCTCGGCAGGCACTTACAGTTGACCACATATCAAATGGTCGCTTGGAACTCGGTCTTGGCGCTGGAGCATCAGGTAAGATGGATCCCGCATATTCCATGACGGGTATTGAGGATTGGGCTCCACCTGAGCGTGTAGCCCGATTCCGAGAAGTGGTAGAAATAGTTGATAAGTGTCTCCGCAACAGAGTCACAACCTATCAGGGACGTTACTATCAACTGGAAAACACGGCAATGGCACCAGCGCCACTCCAGAAGCCTCGTCCGCCTATCACGATTGGCGCAATGGGACCATCTATGCTCAAAATTGTGGCACGCTACGCTGATACATGGAACTCTTTTGGGGGTGAATGGGGCGCGTCGCCAGATGTGGTATTGAAGAATACACAGCAGCGGATTGAGATGCTTGACAAATATTGTATGGAGATCGGGCGTGACCCAAAGACTCTTCGACGGTCCTTGTTGATATTTGGGTCGGAAGCGGAAACTGTCTTCAACTCGGAAGAATCATTTCAGGAGGTTGTCAGTCGCTACCAGAAAGCAGGAATAACTGAGTTCATATTCTACTATCCCCACACCAATGATCAGATTTCTGCTTTCAAGCGAATTGCCGAACACTTAATCCCAGAATTAAAAGCTATGGGAAGATCAAACTGAAATTTGTGGGAATTCATGGAAGAATTTGATGGTAAAACGCGTGTATTTAGAGAGATGATGCAAGAATGGAGGAGCTAAATTGGTAACTCGCAACTCTTCAGAAGCTGAAATACATAGTAAAATGATCAGACTAATGATAGGTCAATTCAAGAAACAAGGATATGAAAATTTGAGAGCAGATCTGGCAGGTGAGACAACGCCTGAACAGGTAGGTGATTTTACACCGGATTTGACGTGCAACAAGAATGATGACAAAAAGACTTTTATAATCCTCGAGGCTGAAACTTGCGGCACAATATCACTTAAGCATACTGAAAAACAGTGGAAGACCTTCTTTGAAAAATCCAAAGAACTAGATTGTGAATTTCACTTGGTGGTTCCAAAATTTTGCGGTGGCGACTCCGGGGGAAACATGGCAAATCAAAGACTGGCTGAGTTACACATTAAGGCAGACGTTGTTTGGAAGGCCAACCACTCTCTAAGAAAGTCTTCTTAGCGCGCGCACTTACACGAAACTGTTTATCAGGACAACTGTGCCCTGTCCCTCTTTCTATCCGAAATTCAAAGCTCAGAACGATGACAGAACAGCGATATGTTGTGTGATATATATGGGTATGTCTTCCACATGTTAACAATGTAATAATACGTCTCAAATAATCTCTTCTCTTTGTGAGGAATTAGAATTGTCCGAGAGATTTGCTGGAAAATGGGAAAAAGGAATAGACAGTAGACCGATCACCACAAGGATTAGAGAAGCCGTTCGTCCGCCAGGTCAATTGAAACTACGTTTAGATTACGCCGTCAAGCGCATCACAATTCAAATCCAAAAACTGGACAAGGCAACCGATCGCTTCTCAGAACGTGACAAATCGATATTCACAAGAATCGTCGACGCCTACTCAAGACACGAAATGACGCGGGCGCAAGTTTTCGCCAATGAACTGGCTCAATTACGAAAGATGGAAAAAATGATAATCCACGCTAGACTCGCCCTAGAACAAATAGTTCTTAGGCTGAGCACGGTTTCAGAGCTCGGCGATGTTGTTAGCACGCTGGCTCCAACAGTTGGTGTGATGCGTAGCGTCAAAACCAATATGGCTGCAGTCTTTCCGGAAGCCGAAAGGGAACTTGGAAATATTGGAAACCTGCTAAGCGGAATAATTGTTGACGCTGGCCAAAACACTGGTATGGACATAGACTTCCAGACAGCAAACGACGACGCTCAGAATATACTGAACGAAGCTGCCACGGTCGCGGAGCAGAAAGTGAGTAAAAAATTCCCAGAGTTACCTTCAAGGTCACTCATCTTCGGTGAGACAACTCGGAGCGAAACTTAGCTACACTAAAAATTGAACCGTGAGCGAACTTCTTTCTGAATCTTTCTCTCGCTAAAACTCTGTTGCGAAAAAGATCAGACCCAAAAGTGGAGGAAGCCGTAGGGAGCATCGTGAACTTCTGACCTGCTACTTTCCTCATGAAGCCGAAAAGATATATGATCGATCCATAAACCGATTTGCATCTCTCTATGAATGAGGCAAAAGCGTACGCACTCGATAATTCGGATATGATTGAATGATGAGATCTTTAGTTGTGAACTCTTGTTTGGAACCTTTTAAAATAGAGCCCTTACTCAAGACTATTGAGAAGTTTAGCGAGTTCACTACTATCCAATATGGAAATCTTCATGTGGGTTACCAAGTTGACAAGGAGATAGATGCTGTTGTCATAAGCGGATCTGAAGCGAGAATAGTAAACCCTTCGCACCGGGGTATGTTCAAGGGAACTGTTAGTTTGATCAAGCACTTGGATATACCGATATTCAGTATCTGTTATGGATATCAATTGCTTTGTTGGTCGTTAGGCGCTAGTGTAGCCTCCCTTGCTGAACCTATTATAGACAAATTTGAAAAAGTTCGTATAGTTGAAGTTGATGAGATATTTGCAGGGTTTGAAAAAAACCAGATGGTGCCCTTAGCTCAATCGCATTACGACTATGTTTTAAGGGAAAGTCTTGATCAAGCCGGTTTAATTCTACTCGCAGACTCTCCTTCATGCGAAGTAGAGGCGATTAGACATAAAAATAATCCATTTTATGGGGTTCAGTTTCACCCGGAGCTAATAAGAATTCAAGGTCAGAGACATCCGGAAGGATACAAAATCATTGAGAATTTTTACCGGAATGTGGTTAAGCGATAATACACGTGTGTAAAAGACATGGTTTATAGTTGTGAGAGGATCTCATTGTAGATAAATGTGATTTGTTGGCGATGTCTCTCCTCCTTCACAAATGAGGTTTCGGCAACATGATGGAGACGAAGCAGTATCAAGTCGACCCCAATGTCCACGTAATTTCGTAACTTCTCCACACAGGCGTCTGGAGGTCCAACAATATACCTTTCCCTGATTCGTGAAATCTGATCCTTGGACATAGATTTGAGCACTTCATTCATATGGGAACCAGTAAGAATCCTGGTAAAATGCACAAAAGTCAAGTCGTCACGACATCTACCGTGTCTTTCTGTCTCATCGATGATTCCATTCATCATCTCTTTATAATCCATTGGAGAGAGGTGGCTAGGAATCCAACCATCTCCTTCCCTCGCCGCAAATCGGCGCATCCTCGGGGACCTTGATCCTATCCAGATCGGTGGATTGGGCTTTTGGATGGGTTTGGGCAGAAGAACAGCCCCCTTGATATGATAGTATCTACCTTGAAAGGTGACCTCATCATCGATCCACATTTTCTTCACGAGTCTTATTCCCTCGATAGTCTTGGACACCCTCTCTCCAGGAGGGAGGAACTCAGAACCATACCCTTCAAATTCAGCTTGGTTCCACCCAGCTCCAACTCCAAAAACAAGGCGTCCCTTGCTGATGTTATCTAGAGTGGAGATGACCTTGGCGGTCTGCGGTGCCGATCTGAAAGGTATTGGTGTGACAGCGGTTCCTATTTTAATGCGCTTAGTTAGAATGGCAATAGCTGTCAATGTGAGAAACGCATCTGGAATGTTATTGCCAGAACGCTTCATATAATGGTCGTTGACAAAGACAGCGTGTAGCCCTAGGTTCTCGGTCAGTTTTGCCGTCTTCAACACGAGATCGATCGGGTACTCCTCAAGCTGAAGGTTGAAGCCAAATTTCGTCATTTAACGCCCTTCAACAGATGCATTTCAATTGAAATCATCCAAACGAGCAAAGAAAACTTCTCTAGGGGTCCACCTCGTCTCCTTCTGCTATCGGCAAGACCTCAACATCAGACTTTGCTTCAACTTTCCTCTTGAATTCCTCGGCACTTGCACCGCGACGATGCATGGGAATGGCGATCTTGGGATTAATTGCAACTGCGGCCTCGATCGCTTCCTCCAAGTCCATGGTTGCTCGCCCCATGATAGGTAGAAATGCTACGTCAATGTCTTTCAGTTCCTTCATTGAAGGAAGGAAGTCGGTGTCTCCTGCATGGTAGACTCGTTTACCTTCCGCTGATATTATGAAACCAATCTGTGTGCCTTTAGGATGAAATGGAACTCCAGGTGATCTGAACCTCTTGTAGTTGTAGGCTTCAATCGCCTCTATCCCAACCCCGTGAATCTCCTTCTTGTCACCAGGGGACAACACAACAACATTCCCTGTTAGGCTGGGGGCGCAGTCTCGGCTGGTGATTATCAAAGTGTCGGCTCTTCGCATGGCCTCGATCTTTTCAGAGTCACAGTGATCTCGGTGGCTATGAGTTATGAGGATAACGTCTGCCTTCTCTAAATATTCGCCAGCATATGGATCTAAGTAAAAGTTCTTTCCTGAAGCCTTGACCAAAAAACTGGCGTGGCCCAACCACTTAATGATCATTTCACATCATCACACGTCCATATACAGTAAAGAACTCGACAAAAAAGTGTTTGCCATGCGCACGTATAGTCTGGCTTTTTTCTCGTACAGTTGAGATGTCTCCCTCAAACTCCCATTTTTAAAACTTCATCTCGCGCGGAAACCCCCCCCTTATTGTGAAATGATTCTTTCAGCTACGGTGAATATTCTTCACCGATTGAAAGAGTTTTAGGTGTGTTCTCGTAGAACATGTAACGGGATGTCTGTATTGGGCGCTCTCTTAAACGCCTTAGAAGTAAAGGGATTAACACTTAAGAACCGAATTGTGATGCCTCCTATGCATACGGGTTTGGCCACCACTGAAGGCGCCGTAACCGATAATCTCATTGAACATTATGTTCGACGTTCAAATGCGCTGGGTTTGCTTATAGTTGAACATAGCTATGTGTCTCTTGATGGTAGGCTCAGCGAGAGACAGCTGGGAATATACGACGACCATTTAGTTTCCGGGCTGGAGAAACTTTCGAGTAGCATCCATGAAACGGGCGCTCCAGCTGTGATACAGATCAATCATGCGGGAAAAAGCGCCAGCATGAAGATTATAGGAGCGAGACCTGTTGCTCCATCACCCAATGGATACTATCGGAAGCTACGAGCCGATAAGATTGAAGCTTTAACTGAAGCCTTCGGTCTGGCGGCTGAGAGAGCGATGAGGGCTGGTTTCGACGGAGTTGAAGTTCACGGGGCGCATGGTTTCCTCTTGAACCAGTTTTTCTCGCCCTTAACGAACCGACGGCGCGATAAGTATGGAGGTTCCCTAGAAAACAGGATGCGATTCCCCTTAGAGGTTGTTGAAAGGGTTAAGGAAAAGGTAGGTGGAAGACTTCTCCTCTACCGTTTAGGCTCAGACGATCTAGACTCAGCAGGAACCCAGATCGAAGACTCTCAAAAATTCGCCGCGAAGCTGGAAGAAGCCGGAGTAGACATCATGGACGTGTCCGGAGGCTTGTGCGGCAGTCGTCCAGCCCAATTCCAGAATGGACAAGGCTACTTCATCCCCCAAGCAAGACAAATCAAAGAGGTGATAGACATTCCTGTTATCGGTGTAGGAGGAATCACGGAACCAGAGTATGCCAACAAACTGATACAGGAAGGACAGGTTGACTTGGTGGCAGTAGGCCGAGGGCTGCTAGAAGATCCAGACTGGGCGATAAAGGCAATCAAAACAATAGAAGCAAGCTAGTTCGCGCGTGTACGATCACTTTAGTTGGCTGCTTCGTAGGTAGTATGTTACGAGGCTCTTTGCCACTAATTTTCCCCTATCATCTTTGACTTCCACGTCACTCAAGGAGATTTTAAGACCTTTATGCACAATTCTAGCTTCAGCGGTCAAACAACCTGACTCTACAGGCGCCAAGAAATTTATCTTCATTTCAACAGTTACGGGAGCAGATTTCAAACCAGCTGAACCAAGTGTTGCCCAAGCTGCAGCTGAATCTGCTAAGCTTGCTATTGCTCCTCCGTGAACTGTCTCCAAAAACTGAAGGTGTTTCTTCTCCACGTTCATGGTTAAACGGGCATATCCCTCCTTCACTTCATCGATCTTCATGTTCAAAAGCACGTAATAGGGACAAGTCTCCCCACGCTTTATCCAATCCAGCAGGGTATACATTGTTTGAACACCTGAAAAACAAATAGTTACCCATTTTAAATATAAGATCTTTACACGCAACTCATCAGCTTTGAAAACTAGCCAAGCCTAGAATGTTACATTGCGGAGTGGAGATATCCCAGAAACCCTAATTTTTTTGGGGCATTTGACATCTCCTCTATCAAAATATATGTCTCTGGAGTCACATAAGGATCATTCTGACATACTGGGGCATAGGTATTAGTGTTCTGCTTGTCAGCAGCTTTTATGGATTGCACCTCAAGAAACGGTCGTCATGTTTTGCGATTTCCGCAGCTTTAAGCGCGCTTTTCTCTTTATCCTTTATCTCCAACATTACATCAAAATCAAACGCACTTGTTTCTTCCAAGAAATCACTAAAGTGTTCTAAATCGATAGATTTGCTGTGTTTTCCCTCCAGATCGGCCTCTTTTGAAGACCCGTAATCCACCATTGGCAACCCATCTTTTTCCTTCCATGTTCTTGTGAACAACCCGAAAGCCTTCCTGATCGTCTCTCCGGAACTATTTATTTCGTGATGCAAGACGTCAAATAGTGCAGGACTTTTTGTTTCTCCACTTATCTTTAGGCAGTCTTTGAGTCTATAACGCCTATCATCATTTTCGACTACAAGTCTTCTTTTGATTTTTTCGTCAAGGCTTTCAAACCTTTCTACGAACCTTTTTATACTTCTCTCTTTGTCTCCATAAACGCCGCCAACATGTATCTGTATTTTGACGGAGGTGTCAAGTTCCATTAAATCTAAGACCTTTGCGTGATAGGCAAGTTCTCTTGTGCTGTTTTCAAAAATAACTTCGTCAATGGAATTAATGAGAGTGAATTGATCAGGATGCATGGATATTCTCATATTATTGCTCTTGATGAAATCTCCAATTGCTTTGAACTGTTTCTGAAAATGTCTCTGCCAGTTAAACCTGCAGATTGGATGTGAGGCAAAAGGAACAAGATCAGAGGTTATTCGAAAAAATAGCAAATTGTGTCTTAAATTGAACCTCAAAATCTCACCGAGGCAGAATAGGTTGTTTTCAACGGTTTCTATCAGACGATCTTCAGAGTAGGACTTCAGACGAAATGTCCGACCGCTCTTGCATCCTATTTTTGTATTTATGCACGGATAACCAATTCTCATTCGAGTTCTTCCTGTTCGAAAGAACCACTGTTATGGAGATTTTAAGCCTATTTCTTCAGTTATTTCCTCTAATTTCAATATCAATAACGGTTTTTCTGGAGAAAACGAAGACCAGCCTTCTTCCTTTTTGAAGCCGTGAGCAGCAAGGAAGTTTGGAGAGACCTTTTGTTTCCCTTCTTCTGCCATCCTCTTGATGACTTTAGCTCTCTCCAGAGGGTCTGTCACAATCTTTACCTTGCCTTTCAGAACGACGAAGTTATATTCACTCATATCTTGTCGGAACTTCTCGATTTCAACACAAACCCGGTTATCCCTCTCAATCAACTTCATTTTTCTGCCATAATCTGTAAAGTGAAAATACAGAGAACCACTCATTAAGACATATTGAAACGGAGCCATATACGGATAGTCGGCTCCCTTGAAAGCGATCCGACAAAGCATTTGTTCATGAATAAGTTGATCTATTTCATGTTTTTCCATCATTGGTAATTTGATGATCGTCAAGTAACCCACCACTATAACTTGTGTTTTAAATGAATATTTATTGTTTCGTTAAAACTGCTTCGAGGGCACTAAACTTGCGATTAAGGTCAAAGCGGGTCCTATCAGTAGACCTGCCCAAGCGAAAAGACCTAGGACTCCTAGAATTGCCATGAAAACTCTCACTCTAACAGTTATTTGCTTTCGGCTAATTGCAAGTCGAAATATGGCTAGAGCCAGTAGAATCGGTATTAGAATGAAGATAGCAGTCAAAACTGCACTTAAGTCTGGAGCAGCAGTTGTCAAGGCCAGAATCATTTGAGTCAGTATCATGAATCCGCTGCCTAAGTATAGGAGACCGGCAAAAACCCCTATTCCATCAAACAATGTTCGCAACGTGGCCGGGCGTTTCAAAATTAAGATTGCCAAGCCAATAACTAATGTGAGTATTAATGGAGCAAAGATGAAGATTAAAGACTGACCTTCCCATTGATGGATGCTTATAACGTCAATAGGTATTCTGATGAATTCATCTAATGTGAACTGTTCTCTGTAGCCGATGGCTAGGCCATAGTGACCTCCTTGAGACGGCTCGTAAACCGCTACATGATAGGTTCCAGCAGCAGGGGCTTCTTGATCTAAGCTAGCTAGTTCATAGAAACTGCTTGGAGTAAAAGCTTCATAGGTAGGACTAGAGGAACGCTGACCCTCTAATAACATGATTCCCGCTCCTTCAACAGTCTCCACGTATTCAGGTAAAGCATCTTGAGAGGTTATCCCGGGACTCATGACCACCAAGTTGGGCACGAAACTGCTCTTTTCAGAAGTTGGGACGAACAACATAACTAGAAGTCTTTCATTCAGCTTCAAGTCAAACTTGTAATATTGAGCTTCTTCTCCTTCATGGAGTTCTGCATAGATAGCCCAAGACTTCGCAGGATCGGATATCGCATAAGCCGTTGCAAGGCTTTCATTGTCATTTGGTTTGTCAGGTGCATGAGCGAAAACGTTGTGCATAGACAGCATTAGAATAATAAGCAAAAAGGAGAGATGAGCTTTTCTCGGTTTCATATTCTATGGTTGGTTCATATGTTATTTAAGTTTATGTGGCTGTGGCACAACAGCCACATATATTTTTAAGGTTTAACTCGGAACTTAGGGGTGAGGTGTGATTTGGATTGGTTAGTGAGAAGGAAGAGGCCCCAGAGTTCACTTTGCAGGCAGATGATGGAAGAGAAGTGTCTTTGAGTGATTACAGGGGCAAAAATGTAGTACTCTATTTCTATCCGAAGGATGGGACTCCCGGGTGTACTCGCGAGGCTGTCGAGTTCAGGGACATCGCAAAAGAGTTTGAGAATGAAGGCGCCGTCATACTGGGGGTGAGCAAGGACAGCATTAAATCACACCAGAAATTTAAGCAGAAACACGATTTGCCCTTCACTTTGCTGAGCGATCCTGAAGGAAAAGTATTAGACCTCTATGGTGTCTGGAAAAAGAAAAGCCTTTACGGCAGAACGTTCATGGGCACCGAACGAATCACATTCTTGATCGATGAAAATGGAATTGTAAAGAAAGTATACCGAAAGGTTAGGGTAAAAGGACACGCAAAAATTTGTCTCCTGGACCTGACTAGTAGGAAACAGAGCAACGTAGTCGCGCTTACAAAGTGAATTGTTATGGGTAAAGAAGAGCAAAGAATTCCTCCGAACCAGAGAGTTACCTCGAAATTCCCAGTTTTACACGTAGGTCCCGTACCCAAGTTTGACCCGAAGACTTGGGATTTTGTGGTTGAGGGCTTAGTAGAGAACGCGCTTAGGCTAACGTATGAGGAGTTTTTGAAGCTTCCAAAAATTGTAAGTGTAAGTGATTTTCACTGCGTAACTGGATGGAGCAGACTGGACAACAGGTGGGAAGGAGTAACATTCAAAACTATTTGTGATCTCGTTAAACCTCTAAAAAAGGCTAAGTATGTGATGGTTGCGGCCGAGGGAAACTATACTGCAAGCTTACCGATTGAAGACTTGGTGGACGACAATGTACTGCTTGCTTACGGACTTGATGACAAGCCTTTGAAGCCAGAGCATGGTGGACCGTTACGTCTAGTGGTGCCTAAAAAGTACGCCTACAAAAGCGCAAAATGGGTCAGAAAGCTGAAATTCACAAGTAAACAGGAACAAGGCTACTGGGAGAAAAGAGGATATAGCGACACGGCTGATCCATGGAAAGAGGAGAGATATGCGTAGGTCTCCAAAATGTCCGTAGTCATTAGAACAAAACGACTTAAGAAAACGCAAGTAAGGAACAGTAAGGTCCAAAAGAGAACAGTAAAGGATATAAGCATCGGTTTTCATGGAACCATTTCTGAGGACTAATAGATATGAGCCTCTTGAAACTTCGGCTATCCGTGATAGGAACTTTAGCCGTCATAATTGGATTATCCACATTGTTCTTCACGGTCATCCTCTGGTGGATTGGTGTCGACCTTATAGTGCTGCCATTGTTCGTTGTGGCGTTTAACATTGTCCAATGGTTGATTGCTCCATACCTTATAGACGCCATGTACCGAGTAAAAGAAGTGTCAAAGTCTGAGAACCCACAACTATATTCCATGGTACAGAGATTAAGCCAAAAAAGCGGCTTGAAAATGCCGAGAGTAATGATAGCCAACATTCCGGTTCCAAACGCCTTCGCCTATGGCTCGCCAATCACTGGAAGCAGAGTAGCAGTAACAAGCGAACTTTTGAAAACCTTAGAGGAAGAAGAAGTTGAGGCTGTTATTGGCCATGAGCTTGGACACTTGAAGCATAGGGATGTCCAAGTTATGATGTTTGTTTCCATCTTGCCAGCGATTTTCTACTTCATTTACATCACCATGTTCTGGTCTTCGATGTTTGGAAGGAGAGATGAAAGGGGTGGAAGCGCAGCAGCCGCCATCATCGCTATTGGAAGCCTATTTGCCTATTTGATTCTCACCGTGTTCACTCTCTACTTGAGCCGGTTGCGAGAGTACTATGCAGATCGTCACAGCGCTGGCATTGTGGAAGAGGGACCTCGCAAGCTCTCTGAAGGCCTGGCAAAAATTGTTAATCATACAAGTAGAATGAAGCGTCGCCGTCGAGACGTTGGCAGTTTAAGCTCATTTAAAGCGTTGTTCATTTCTGACCCAGACCGTGCTCAAGCAGACGCCTTGTCTATAACTCAAGGAGGAGTCCGCATGGCTGACCAGAAGCTTGTTGAGCAGGTTCTTAGAAAAGAGGTTACCTTCTTCGACAGATTAGGTGAACTATTTTCCAGCCATCCAAACTTAGTTAAGCGTCTAAGAGCACTACGAGAACTAGCATAGGCATCATCAAAACTTTCCTGTCTTCATGTATTTCGAGGCATTCAGGCAGTCTTCTATATAGCTTTTAGAAAGTCTTCGCTGCGAATCAAATCCTTCAATGTTTCTATATCTTTATACATCGGCCTATCCTTCTTCAAGGGAGGAACTCTCTTTCTTACTTGCGAATATGCAGATTTCGTTCCTTTTCCAAGCTTCTTCGGACCGCGAAAATCCACTGCTTGAGCCGCACATAGTAGTTCAATAGCTACGATGTATTCGACGTTACACAGGATTTCCATAGTTTTTCTCGCTGCCGTTGCCCCCATACTCACGAAATCTTCAAAATTCGCTGAAGTAGGAATAGAATCAACGCTGGCTGGATGAGCCAAAACCTTGTTTTCAGAAGCCAAAGCAGCAGCGGTACATTGAGCTGTCATGAACCCGCTCTGCACTCCTTTTTTCGCTTTTCCATAAATCAGAAAAGCTGGGAGTCCTCGGCTGAGATTTTCGTCAATTAGTATAGCTATCCTTCTTTCAGCAATGTTGCCAACCGTTGTTAGCGCTGTTCCAAGAATGTCCATTGCCAATGCAACTGGTTGTCCATGAAAATTTCCCCCAGAAAGACACACTTTATCTTCTGCAAAAACTAGCGGGTTGTCAGTGGCAGCGTTGATTTCGGTATCTATTACCTTTCTTACATAGCCAATCGAGTCTCTAACTGCGCCCAGAACCTGAGGTGTACACCTAAGAGAGTATGGGTCTTGAGGGTACATCCCTCGCTTCGCTGCTTTTTCACCTGAAGTGATTAGTTTGCTTCCAGAGATTAGCAATCTTATGTTGTGAGCGCTTGTGATTTGACCATTATGCGGTCTCGCTCGGTGAATCTTTTCATCGAAGGCATCAGCGATTCCCTTAAAGGCTTCAAGGCTCAATGCGGCTGCCACTTCAGCTGCCTTAACCAATCTTTCAGCGTCGTGAAATGCAAGGGCAGCGATGGCAGTCATGAATTGCGTTCCATTGTTCAAGGCTACGCCCTCTTTAACGTCAAGCTTGACTGGTTGAATTCCAGCTTTTCTCAGGACTTCTTTTCCACTCATTGATTTTCCTTTGTATTCAGCTTGCCCTTCACCCATCAATACAAGAGTCATGTGAGAAAGAGGTGCGAGGTCTCCGCTAGCGCCTACAGAACCCTTCTCTGGAACAATCGGATGCACACCTTTGTTAAGCATGTGAACAAGAGTTTCAAGAGTCTCCACCCGGATTCCAGAGTAACCTTTCGCCAGCGTATTCACCCGTAGCAGCATCATTGCTCGAATTATGTCTCTGTCTGTAGGTTTTCCAACACCAGCTGAATGACTTCTAATCAGGTTTGACTGCAGTTCCCTCATGTCCCTAAGTGGAATAGTTATGTTACCTAACGCTCCAAATCCTGTTGTAACTCCGTAAACTACACGTTTCTCTTTTACGAGGCGCTCAAGAAAACTCCTACATTTCTTTACCTTATCTCTGACTTTCTTTGGAATTTCCACTTTGGCGTTATGGCGAGCTACGGCAACAACATTTTCGATAGTTAAGGTTTCACCGTCAACATGCACGTTTTTCATATTTCTTCATCCTGATTTTTGTAAGAGCCGTTGAAAATTAGTTAGAAAGGAGAATACGCTTAACTCTTTTCATCAATTGGCGGAAATTGACATACTTTCGCACTATTTCAGCATTGGCATCTTAATTCCTTTAGCTTTGGCTATTTTCTTAGCCCTTTCATAGCCGGCATCAGCGTGGCGAACTATGGCTGTTCCAGGGTCAGTGGTTAAAACTCTGACAATTCTTTTCTCTGCCTCTTCTGTGCCATCTGCGACAAGACACATTCCAGCGTGGATGCTATAGCCTATTCCTACTCCTCCCCCGTGGTGAACCGAGACCCATGTGGCACCAGCTACCGCGTTTAGAAGAGCGTTCAAAATTGGCCAGTCAGCTATAGCGTCGCTTCCGTCTATCATGCGCTCTGTTTCTCTGTTAGGCGACGCAACGCTTCCACCATCCAAATGGTCTCTTCCAATCCAGACCGGCCCAGAAAGCTGCCCTTTACGCACCATTTCATTCATAATTTTTCCAAACCGAGCTCTTTCGCCGAATCCAAGCCAGCAGACGCGGGCTGGTAGACCTTGAAACTTAACCTGTTCCTTCGCTTTTCGAATCCATCGGCAGAGTCCATCGTTGTAGGAAAAAACGTCCAAGATAACGTCGTCGAGCGTGTATATGTCGTCTGGGTTGCTTACAAGTGATGTCCAGCGGAAGGGACCTTGTCCCTCACAGAACATTGGTCGGATATATCGTTGTACGAAACCTGGAAAAGCAAAGGCGTCTTCAAGTCCGGCGTCTTTAGCCTGTTGCCGTAGGTTATTGCCATATTCAAATGTTATTGCTCCTTTATGCATCATTTCTATCATGGCTTTCACTTGAATCCGCATGCTCTCCTTAGCACGTTTCGTGTACTCTGCTGGATTGTTTTCTCGAAGCTTGTCTGCTGCTTCTTTTGAAATTCCCGCTGGATAGTAGCCGTTTAATGGGTCATGCGCTGCCGTCTGGTCGGTTAAAACATCTGGAATTATGCCTCTCTTAGCGAGTTCCTGGTGAACATCAGCGGCATTACCAAGCAATCCTATGCTTCTGGGTTGATCTTCCTCTATGGCTTGTTTTGTCATATCTATAGCTTCGTCTATGTTGTCTGTCCATGTTTCGAGATAACCGTGCTTAAGTCTTCTTTCAATAGCTTTCTTGTCGATTTCTACTACGAGCGCCACTCCGTCGTTCATTGTTACAGCCAAAGGCTGGGCTCCGCCCATCTCGCCTAAGCCAGCAGTTAAGACAAGCCTGCCCTTCAGCGTTCCATTGAAGCTTTCTTTGGCAACTGCCGCTAGAGTCTCGTATGTGCCTTGTAAGATGCCTTGAGTGCCAATATAGGCCCAAGAGCCGGCGGTCATTTGCCCAAACATTATCAATCCTTTCTGTTCAAGTTCGTAGAAGTAGTTCCAAGTTGCCCATTTAGGAACAAGCATAGAATTAGCAATTAAAACGCGAGGTGCCCATTCATGTGTTTTAAAAACCGCAACGGGTTTGCCACTTTGAATAAGAAGGGTTTCATCTATCTCTAGTTCCATGAGGGTATCAACAATCTTTTGGAAGCATTCCCAGTTTCTTGCAGCTTTGCCCGTGCCGCCGTAAACAATTAGGTTTTCTGGGTCTTTGGCCACTTCCGGGTTGACAACGTTGTAAAGCATACGGAGAACGCCTTCGATTTGCCAATTTTTGCAGTGAAGCTCAGAGCTTTTCGTAAGTTTAGCGATCTCTTCCAGTTTCAACACCCTGTTCACCAAATTGAGCCATTAAGAGAAAGCATGTTATAATCTTTGCTTATGTTCTGGCCGTGTTCTGTTGAAATGGCTATTGTGAATCTGGAATTCATAAATCATAAGTTTTTGTCTAGGGAGGAGAAAACGGGAAAACAGTCTTGAATTCAACTCGTTTGGTAACGATAACAATTACAATGGCCTTTTTGGTAGGATTATATTTACCTCACCTTTGTTTTGCAGCAAACTATACGTATAGTTATTCGCTTCTTGACCATCCGGATGGTTCTAACCGTTACAAGTTGAATGTTTCAGTGACTTCCTCGCTGCATGAGTATTATCGCAGTAAGGACCATAACGTATATTCTCTGGACTTTTCAAAGTTCATTACCCCTTATGCCCTGGAGCCTATCGCTGAGAGTCTTTGGAGCATTTACAGCGACGAAGAAGACTTTGCCAACGGTGTTCTAATGATTGTGCATCAGATACCCTACGCGGAAAGTGTACCTCAGAAGTACCCTGTGGAAACCATTGTTCAAAATGAAGGTGACTGCGACCTTTTTTCTTTTGTAGCTGCGTCCATAATGACGGCTGGCGGATTAGATGTTGTACTATTTTTTTACGAAGCGGATAAACACATGAACGTGGGCGTTTATCTTCCATCCACACCTGACGATGCAAGGTCAGAAGTTTACTATTTTAGTTACAACGGCAAGCCGTACTATGTGGCTGAAGCCACAGGGGACAACTGGGAAAAGGGATGGAGAGTGGGAGAGTGCCCCAACGAATTGAAAGATGCTTCTGCGCAGGTTATAACACTGGACAACGCTGAACAAACGTCGCCTGGACAGGTTTCATCAAGTTACAGCGCCTTGGCCTCTTCTTCAATTTTGTTGACTCTCTCTTCCACATATATTGTTCGAGAAGGCATGGTTACAGTTAGTGGACGACTATCACCCGCTGGCTCAAACAACATTATAACGATTTACGTGCGAAAAGGTGGTTCTCAGTGGAGCGTTCTGGGAACAGCAATAACAGATTCTGACGGAAAATTCTCGTTCTTGTGGAATCCGGAATCCATCAGTACTTATTACATCAGAGCAAGCTGGTCCGGAAACGCTGACTATGCAGGCGCAGACAGTAACATCCACAATCTTACGGTTATGCCATTTGATTGGACTTTCATTTTGATTATATCAATCGTCTCAGCAAGCATAATACTGGTCGTAGTTATAATTGCAGCATCGAAACGAAGAAAAATGCCGACACAAGAAGTCCTTCCAGATTATGAAACAGTCTAAACCTCCACTTAGCTTGCTAGTAACTTAGAATTGTTGTAAGAGTCCTTGTCTGTGTAGGATTTGAGATATGTTACTGATCCTTTTCATTCATCCAAGAACAAGCCTTACATATGTGCTAAGTCCTTGAGTGTTGTGACAGGTCCAACTTCCAAATCTGTAGTGTAAATGGAAAACTGTTTAGCGAAGTCCATCACTTTTCCCAGAGCATCTGTCAACTATTACTACTAGAAACTTTAGGTCCCAAACGTACTCCTCGATGATTTCTATGCCTTCTGGACACACTGTCTTCAAGTGCGTAGCGGAATTGTGGCGCCGGGAATGGGATTCGAACCCATGCGGCCCAACAGGGCCACAGGCTTTCCAGCGTGGTCTCAAGGCCTGCGCTTTATCCACTCAGCCTTCGGGATGTAAGACGCATTTTTCCTACATTATCCCGGCACGTCTCAAATCCCGACGCCTTTGTAGCAGATGCTTCTAGGTTCGCTCTTCAATAAAATCTTTTATCTTGAGTCAATGTTTATTTAGTTTGCTCAATGAATCCTTGTCTGGTTTCGAGAGTTGGTTGACTTTGAAAATCGACTAAAAACGAGAAAGGGTTAGCTTTAAGGTCTTTTGAAGCGGTAGAACACTCTTCCATCTTCTAATTCGATAATTTTCAGTGTTAACTTGTCTCCGATTTTGAGTTGGTCATATTTTGCGTTGTCTATCCGTGTAGAAATCAGTAAACCGCCTATTCTCACTATGCCAATACAAAATGGAACATCTTGAACAAAGCCTAAGGGTGCGCCGAGTCTGATTTCAGTAAATGCGTAAAGTTCGCCTTGAGTGCCAAGGTCAACCCATTCAAGTTCACTAGTTAGGCAGTTTGGGCAAACGATTCTTGGAGGCCATAAAAGCTTGTCACATTTCTGGCACTTCGTTGTTGTCAAATGTCCTTCTTTGAGGTCTTTAAAGAACTGGCTGATCTTAGTGTTTTTCTCATCTTGAAGGGGATAAAAATCTAGCATAAATGGAAGTCCTATCTTCTCTGGACGCTTGATCTTCTCAAACTCCACCGGTTTCATCTTGGTTCCCTCCCATAGACTATTAGGGAATGCTGATTCGCCGCTCCACTTAGGCTGTGCTGAATTCCTATCGTGGCGCCTTTAACGTACATTCCACTGTCAACATCTCCCCTGAACTGTTTCAGTATCTCAATGGCGTGATAAATTGAGGTCGCGCCTAACGGATGCCCGCAACCCATGATTCCTCCACTGGGGTTTACTGCCACCTTTCCCCCGATGTATGATTCTCCTTCCTCGATGAATTTCCCGCCCTTCCCCTTTTCACAAAACTCAAGTCCTTCATACTCCAATATCTCGGATATTGTGAAGCAATCATGTACCTCAGCGATGTCAACGTCATCCTTGGTGATTTTCGCGGTTCTCCAAGCCTCCTTCGCAGCCAGTTTAAGGGGAATCCACTCAGTCAAACTTGCTAAGTTGTTGATCACGTTCCCTATTGCATATTGTCCAGATCCCATGAGATACATTGGAGTGTCTGTGTATTTTTTTGCGTCTTCTGCTGGAACCAGTATGACCCCGGCTGACCCGTCTGTCATTGGACAACAGTCAAAAAGTTTAAGCGGTGGCGCCACTACTGGTGATTTGAGTACAGCTTCAACTGTTACCTCCTTCTGAAGATGTGCAATCGGATTCAAGGATGAGTAATGGTGATTCTTTACAGATACTAGCGCCATCTGTTCTTCTGTTGTACCAAACTCATACATGTGTCTCTGAGCTGTGACGGCGAAGAACGGAGGAGCCGAGAAGCAATTAACCCCATCCCATTCTCGATCCAACACGCATGCCATAGTTGTCTGAGCTTCAGCCATATCAGGCGGATACATCTTTTCTACTCCAATGGCAACAGCTATATCAGACATACCTGTTGCAACGCAGTTCCATGCATATCTGATGGCTGCTTGGCCAGATACGCAGGCAAGCTCTGTCCTCGCGATTACTTTTCTCGGGGTCACACCGATATATTCGGCGACCAATGGAGCCACATATGATAGAAATGAAAACCTTTCAGGTTGAGCAGCTCCGACGAAGATGGAGTCAACATCTTTTGGTGATATGTTCTCAACATCTTCAAACATTGATTTTCCGGCTTCTTGCGCCAAGTCTCTCCAACTAGCAGCTCTTCTACCAGCTTTTGCAGCTCCTCCGCCAACGATCGCAACATTCCTCACAGAGGTCACCAGCGAAAGACGATAGTTTATTTTCCTTTATATTCAGGCTTTCTTTTCTCTATGAAAGCTGATACTCCTTCTCTAAAGTCCTCTGTTGAAGTTAGTATTCCGAAGGCCTCTGCTTCGTGTGTTAGCCCTGTCCTTTGGTCTGTTTCAATGCTACTGTTAATGAGTTCTTTGGCTAGCTTTATGGCTATTGGAGGCTTACTCATGATTACTCTGGAAAGTTCTTCAACGGCTGCCTTGAGATTCTCCAAGGGCACAACCATGTTGATCAATCCGATTCTTTCAGCGGTTTCGGCATCGATCATCTTACCGGTGAACAGTAGTTCCTTAGCTATTCCCTTCCCAACAAAACGAGGTAATCGTTGTGTTCCCCCCCACCCTGGAATCAGTCCGACGTTTAACTCTGTCTGTCCAAGCCTCGCGTTTTCCGAAGCTATCCTGATGTCGCATGCCATTGCGAGCTCTAGGCCTCCGCCGAGGGCGTAGCCGTTTATGGCCGCGATCACAGCCTTTCCAAGCTCCTCAATCGCAAAAGTCAGTTTATGTCCACGTCTTGAGGTCTCCACCGCTTCTACAACGCTGATGTTCTGCACAGTTTTCAGGTCTAAACCAGCGCAAAAAGCTTTTTCGCCAGCTCCAGTAATCACTATAACCTTAACATTTTCATCTTTTTCCGCATCTTCAAGTCGTGAAAGAATCTCTTGGACAGCTTCCTCGTTGAGCGCGTTTAAAGCTTTTGGGCGATTTATGGTTATGGTTGCCATTCCGTCTTTTTTCTCATAGAGTGTGTTTTTAAATTCCATGGTTTTTCTCTCTCTCCATTCTGAAGATTTTAATCTATTTTTTCCAGTCGTAGAAACCTTTTCCTGTTTTTCTTCCCAACAGACCTCCTCTGACCATCTGTTTCAGCAGTGGGCAGGGTCTGTATTTCGGGTCAAGCTCGTCTCTCAGAAGTTCAGCTATCGAAAGGGTTGTGTCTAATCCTAGGTAGTCGAGCAATTTTAGCGGTCCCATTGGCCAGTTCAGCCCCAGTGTTATTGCTTTGTCTATGTCTTCGGGGTCTGCTATTCCTTCGTGTACTAGGAATATGGCCTCGTTTAGTGCTGGGATGAGTATTCTGTTCACTATGAAGCCAGGAGAATCCTTCTTCACGATTACTGTTTCTTTGCCCATTTTTTTGCTTACTTCAGCAATAACGTTGACTGTTTCATCGGATGTTTTGGCTCCACGAATTATCTCTACAAGCTTCATTAGTTGAGGTGGATTGAAGAAGTGCATGCCGCAGACTTTCTCAGGTCGGTTGGTTGCTGAAGCGATTTCGGTTATGCTGATTGAGGATGTGTTTGAGGCGATTATGGCTTCTGGTTTGGCGAATTTGTCCACCTCTGCAAAGACGCTTTTCTTTAGTTCAACTTTTTCTGGCACGGCTTCGATTATCAGGTCGGCGTCTGTTACGGCTTCTCTTAGGTCTAGCATGGGATGTATTCTAGCTAGGATTTCCTTTAATTCGGCTTCTGTTATTACTTCTTTTTTGAGAAATCTTTGTAGGCTGTTGTTTATCATTTTCATGCCGTTGTCGATGAATTCTTGTTTTATGTCTCTTAGGTTGACCTTGCATTTGGCTGCTTGAGCTGAAACTTGGGCGATGCCGTGGCCCATTAAACCAGCGCCTAGAACTGCTACTTTTCTTACTTCCATTCTTTACACCTTCTTGTTTTTTTGAGTAAATTGCGAAGAGGATATATAATTTCCGACAATGATTATTAAGCTTTAATAGGTGTTTCATAAGTGCTGAGAACGGGTGATGAGCATATGGTCTGGTTGAACTTGGGTCAAATCTTGAAGGTTCACGCGAAGAATTATCCTGAGAAAATCGCGGTTAAGGATTGGCATGGAGCGACCAGGACTTATCCTGAGCTTGAGTCTAGGACAAATAGACTCGCGAACAGCTTGCTGAGTATGGGTTTGCGTAAGGGCGACAGAGTCGCTGTTATGCTCTACAACTGTGTGGAGTTTGTGGAGGTCTGTTGTGCCTGTGCGAAGATCGGTGTAGTTGTTGTGACTGTTAACTGGCGTTTTGTTGGCAAAGAAGTTGAGTATGTGGTCAATAATTCTGATGCCAAAACTATTATAGTGGGTGAGGAGTTTGTTGAGATCATCAATTCCGTTCGCTCAAACCTTAGAATCATTGGTGAACAAGGTTTTGTGGTGGTTGGTCAGGCTACTGAAGGCTACGTTAGCTATGAAACGCTTGTAGAAGGCTCTTCAGATGGCAGGTCTGATGTTAAGGTCGGCGCCAAAGACACGTGGTTTCAGATATACACCTCAGGAACAACGGGGATACCGAAGGGTGTTGTTCGCTCTCACGAGTCGTACATGTCTTTTTTTCTGATTAATGCTGTCGAGTTCGGTTTTTCACAAGAGGATAATGGTATGGTGCTCATGCCCTTGTATCATGTGAACTCGACGTTCTACGGTTTGCTGTTTCTGTATATTGGCGCGTCGCTTTATGTGGGTCGGGACAAAGGCTTTGATCCCGTTGAGCTTCTGCGTGTGATAGATGAGGAAAAGGTGACTTTCATCTCGTTGATACCGACTCACTATCATTTGATATTGAATGTTCCTGAAGATGTGAGAAAGAGGTTTGATTTGAGTTCTATGCGATGCTTTCTGTGTTCTTCGGCTCCTGTTCGGAGTAAGATAAAGAAGGGGATTCTGAAGTGTTTTCCCGATGTGAAGCTGTTTGAGGCTTATGGCTCTACCGAGGCTGGTCTGGTCACGATTCTCAGGCCTGAGGATCAGTTGAGGAAGCTGGGTTCAATGGGACGTGAGTGTCTAGGAACCGATGTGATTAAGCTTCTGGATGAAGATGGGAATGAGGTGTCTGTCGGCGAGGCTGGTGAGTTGTATTCTCGCGGGCCGATGATGTTTGATGAGTATTATAAGATGCCGGAGAAGACGAAGTGGGCTTTTAGGGGAGGTCTTTTCACTGCCCGAGACATGGTCAAGCGTGATGAGGAGGGCTACTACTACATCGTGGATAGGAAGGACAACATGATTATAACGGGAGGAGAGCATGCTTATCCCTCTGAGGTTGAGGAAGTTATTTCTAAACATCCAAAGGTTTTCGATGTTGCTGTAATCGGTGTGCCTGATGAGAAGTGGGGTGAGGCTGTGAAGGCAGTTGTTATTCTGAAGGAGGATGAGAAAGCTAGCGAAGAGGAGATCATTGACTGGTGTCGTGGAAAGATGGCAGGGTATAAAAAACCCAAGTCCGTAGATTTCATCTTAGCATCCCAGATGCCAAGGACTACAACTGGAAAGATCCTGCACAGAAAACTAAGAGAAAGATACGCCGAACAACTC
>Ga0209427_10002048_pt1 | contig 23565 bp, 16 predicted proteins | sample DeeMarSWOR136_30_FD_187465 | JGI IMG/M metagenome (GOLD analysis project Ga0209427, IMG submission 187465) | Marine sediment microbial communities from White Oak River estuary, North Carolina - WOR-1-36_30 (SPAdes) (version 2) | ecosystem: Environmental > Aquatic > Marine > Intertidal zone >...
GGAAAAAGGATCGAGGATTTTCAAGCAAGAGAAATCATCGGTGTTATTAAAAATTTCCATTTTCAATCGCTACAACATATCATTGAGCCGCTGGTTCTGATGATCAATCCTGATTTTTATGTGTATTTAACATTGAGAATCGATAATCAAAATCTGCCTGAGACGATGGCTTTTGTTGAAAAGAAATGGGGCGAATTATTCCCCAACGAACCATTAATCTATCATTTTTTTGATAATATTTTTGATATTCAATATCGAGCGGATGAAAGATTCGGTACAATCATATTAATTTTTGCGGGACTTGCCATTTTCATCGCCTGTATCGGTTTGTTCGGTTTGACATTATTTACAACCGAACGGCGAATGAGAGAAATCGGCATTCGCAAAGTGCTGGGTTCGTCCATTTCGGAGATCATTATTTTGCTATCAAAAGAATTGATCAAATGGGTAATTATTGCCAACGTAATCGCTTTGCCAGTTGCATGGTATGTGATGAACAAATGGCTACAAAATTTTGCCTATCGGATTACAGTTGGATGGTGGGCATTTATTTTAGCGGGAATGCTGGCGCTGGTGATTGCTTTGATAACGGTAAGTTTTCAATCGATTAAGGCGGCGCTGGCGAATCCAGTGGAATCGTTGCGGTATGAATAGCATGGCGCATAGAGCAAAGCGCATAGCTTAACTTAGGTGAAAGGTCAAACATGAGATGAGAGATGCTCACTCTTTTCGTCTCACATCTGCCGTCTCATATTTCACGGAAAATGCCATGCACTTTGCCCTTAGCGTATTACAAAAACTTAGAATACTCAAAGAAATCAAATGGAGGCCAAAATGAAACATTTAAATTCAGTTAACCCGAGCCGCAGACAATTCATTACTCAAATTCTCCCTGCATGTGCAATGACGTGTATGGGTGGTGGTTTTGCTTTCGCAAAAACTTCGAACAAGAACAATTCATTCTTTCAAGATGCAGAGAAACACAAATTTAACAGCGAGATGGATAAAATATTAACCTATCGTCAATACATGAATTTGCGATATGGAGAATTTATATCAATTGTCAAAGCGTTTTCAAAACAATTCGGCAAAGATAAAGTAATCGAATTAATTAAAAAACACGATGCGGAAAATATGCTTAAATACGGACAGAGTCAGGCGAAAAAATCTCCCGACAATAATTTTCAAACTTATGTCAGTATGTTCCGTAATAATCCATACTATGATAAAACATTAACCATGGAAATTGTCGAAGACACTGAAAAAGCATTTGAAATAAAAGTTACCGAATGCATTTGGGCAACAACATTTCTTCAAGCAAATGCAGGTGAATTCGGATATGCGGCAATCTGCTTTGGGGACTATGCCTGGGCAGAAGGCTTTAATCCTAAAATCAGGATGGTTCGAGATAAAACTCTAATGCAAGGAGATGAATATTGTAATCATCGGTATATTTGGCAGATATAGCGCATGGCGCATAGAGCAAAGCGCATAGCGAACATAAAAACGCTATGCGCCATGCGCTTTGCGCTATGCAAGAAAACAACTTAAATTCAAGGAGGAAAATCATGTTCATTCAGCAAAAAATTAGTCTCATGTTTTTCGTTGTCTTTATTATTTTATTAACGAATAACGCTTCAATACTTTGTTCTAAAAATGAAATTGATAAAAAAGAACCTATCAAAATGACCATTCTTTATGATAATTACGTCTACACTGAGGGTACCAAATCCGACTGGGGATTCGCCTGCCTTATTGAAGGGATTGAAAAAACAATCCTGTTCGACACGGGTACAAAAAGCGATATTCTCTGGTACAATGTTGAAAAACTAAATACCGACCTGAACAAAGTCGAACAGATTGTCATTTCTCACAATCACGGCGATCACACGGGTGGACTTCAATCTGTTTTAGAAAAAAATCCTAACGTTACTGTTTACTTTCCAGCTTCCGTCGCTCATGAATTTACTGGCAGAGTTGAAAGAGCTGGTGCGAGAGTAATAGCCGTAGATGAACCACAGGAGATTTGCAAAGATGTCTATCTCACAGGTGAAATGGGCGACCAGATCAAAGAACAGTCATTGGTCCTCGATACACCGAAAGGGCTTGTTATCGTAACAGGCTGCTCGCACCAGGGCATTGTCAATATTTTGAAAAAAGCCAAAGAAATCCTGAATAAAGATATTTACCTTGTTTTCGGTGGATTCCATCTCATGCGTCATTCAGATGAGCAGGTCAAAGAAATCATTCAGGAATTCAAGATCCTCGGTGTGAAACAATGCGGAGCAACCCACTGCACAGGTGACAGAGCGATTGCTTTGTTCAAAGCAGCATTTGGAGAAAATTATGTGCAGATGGGTGTGGGAAAAGTAATTGAGATTGCTAAGTGAAACGTCAAATGTGAAAAGTGAAACGTTCTTCGTCTCACATCTGACGTTTCACCTTTCACTTTTTCATGAAAAAATGAATATACCCAAATGGAAAAAAATAACTAAAAAAAATGAGGAAAACAAAAATGAAAGAAATCGTATTACAAATCCCAACATTGGAATCCGAGCAGAACATCGAAATCGATGTGAAAATCAATGGAAAGAAGCGGACGTTAAAATATCGGGTTGAAATTGTTGATTTTGAAACCAATGGTAGTTTGCCAGAAAATACTGTCGAGGTTTTGAAGCGGGTCATTAAAGAGCATAGCAAAGATTGGGAGTTGATTCAAATTGGGGCGCCGACGAAAAATAGTATTCCGGTGATGTTTCGGAAGCGGCAGGTGGGATAAAATTTAACGATCAATCTACTTACAAGTAAAATAAAATATCTTTTGTTCCTATTTTGTCAGATTTCCAACGTGCGAAGTTCATCTGATGTCGCGCGAAGTCGAGCAGATAACTCTCGTGCAATACCCAATTGTATTTTGGATGCAATTTTCGATTCGGTTTCAAGCAACTTCAAAAAATCAGTCCGAGTTAAGGCATAGAGTTCTGTATCCCCATCGGCAACAGCAGTTGCAGAGCGTGGCTTTTCTTCGAGTAAAGCCATATCCCCGAAGAAAACACCTTCGCCAAATGAGGCTACACGCTTTTTGCGTTCGCCCTGGTTTATATCAAACAATATGCTTACGCAGCCTCGAGATACCAGATACATAATATCACCTTCATCACCCTCCTTAAAGATAACTTCATCTGCTTTATAGCTAAAATTCATAAGAATTTGAGAAATCTTGTCAATCTCCTCATCATTGAGGTATTGGAAAATTTTCATCTTTTTAATATCCACACGTCTGGCTTCAAGTGCAGAAATTACACCGTCGTTTTGGAGCAAGTAATTCTCTGCCCATTCCAACGCCCTGTCCGTGTCTATGAATACCTTATCCTGTCCTATCTGGTCCAACACTTTGATATCCCTTAAAAATGTGGAAACTCTATGTTGCTTGCCATATTCAACATTCGTTACATAACTTAACACCAGATGTTTGCCCTTTTCCAGCAGTTGATCGTTAACCTGGCGGAGAATTTGGACACCGGTAAGATCTACCTCTTTGACCAATCTGAAATCAAGAATTACAATCTCAGCGCCCTTAATATCCATTTCAATTTCTTTCATAAGACTATCGGCAGTGCCGAAAAATATCGATCCATCCAACTGATAAACAACGATCCGATGCCCTTCTTTTTCTAAATGTTCTATTTCATCAGTTGTCCTCACTTTTTTAGAATGTATCTGACTGCCCAATATTTTGTTTTTGATCACTGAACGGGTAATCTGATCTCGGATAAAAAGAATCGTAGTAATAAGAACCCCAAGCCCCACAGCTACCATCAAGCTAACCAACACGGTGGTACCTGCTACAAGAACGACGATTGCCATATCGCGCAAAGTAGATTTCTGCTTGATAAGTTTAAAGCTCCACGTATCTACCATTCGACTTGAAGTTACCATCAGAATTCCAGCAAGAACTGAGTATGGGATATATCGAGCATATTTACCAAATAGCATGAGAATCAGAAATACTGCAAGGCCACAAATCATTCCAGATAATCTGGTCCTGCCACCATTCTGGACATTAGCAAGTGTTCTAACGGTCGAACCAGCCCCGGGAAGACCGCCAAAAGTAGCAGCAATTATGTTGCCGATCCCCTGACCAATGAGTTCTTGTCGACTGTTGTGTCGTGTTTTGGTAACCACATCAGCAACAAGCGAAGTTAGAAGTGAGTCAATGGAGCCCAACATGCCCAGCGTTAATGCAGGAACCAATATTGCAATCCAGGTCGATATATCCATTTCACCAAGCAGGTTTAGAAAATTTAAAACCATCTTTGGCTTGGGGATGTCAGTAGGAATATTTCCTATGATTAAGGAATTTCCTTGTACAACCAATAAATCAGGTTTTGCGAGCCAGCCAAGAATGAAATAACAACCAAGACCTGCTATCAATCCCATAAGCGCACCTGGTACTCCTTTTAAATACTTTGGCGCCATTATTACTGTCACGATTGTGGTGGTTCCAACGACTATCGTAATCCAGGAAGGTTTTGCGACTCCTATAAATATGTCGGTTATCGTTTGATCACTGGTCAATCCTAGAAAAGGCTTTACCTGACTCAGAAAAATAATCATGGCAACGCCATTCATAAATCCAGCAATCACTGGATATGGAATATATTTGATGAGTTTACCGCCTCCACAAATTCCCAAAAAAACCTGGACGATTCCACCCAGGAGAACAGCAAAAAACACCAGCGAGAGGATGAGATTAAGTTCAGGACCAGCTTTGATCTCACTGATGGAGTATGAGTGCAGATTGGAGGTGATCATTGCAGCAATCATTACGCTCATTGGACCAGTAGGTCCAGTAATTTGAGTAGGAGTACCTCCAAAAAAGGAGGCGAAGAAACTGGTTAAGATGGCACCGTAAAGGCAGGCTAAAGCTCCCTGGCTGGCAAAATTAGCACCCAGCGGTGCGAATGCGACTACGCCGAAGGCAAGTGCCAGTGGTAATGCTATAATGGAAGATGATAGCCCACCAAAAAGATCCCCCTTGAAGTTTCTAAACAAGTGGATTTTCATTTTTTTTTTTGATTTCACACATGAATATGTACAGACAAAATGGATAATGTGCGCAAAATAATTAATGACATTGTTGAAAAATCCTTTATTTTTTAAATTAGTGTGTGTAAATTCAATAATTACATTACTAAAATTTTTAAAATAGGACTAACTCAACAATGTTATCAATGACTTCATTAGAAAAAAAGCCACATACTTGATTGGTATGTGGCATAATTTATATAGTATTACCATCATATTTGCTGCATGGTCATAGAAACCTGAGTATGCCCTCCATTTCATTAAATCGGAAAAGTAGTCATCTCTTATTTATTTTATATATGTAACTGGTCTGATTGACGTTATATTGTGGATTCATCTGATATAAAATATCATCAATAAGACTTGGGTTAATTTTTTTCATAAAATCTAATTCTACGGAAAAGTCACTTTTGAATTTTGACAACCGCTCATCAATTCCTTTTTTACCCAACATAATGATATAATTCGGAAAAGTACCCTTATTTTCATCTATTTCATTTAATAATTGCTCCCATGATTTTCCTTGAGGATAGAAATAAATATCGACCTGTTTATTCAAGTAATATCTCGGTGGCAATGGAACTTTTGATTGAACACTTTCAATGATGATGCTATTCACATCATCTTTGTTCGATAGATAGTATAGCGTTTCCACCCTATTTTTTTTCGAATATGTTGGACTGACAATTAATAATAAAATTGAGTTAATTACCCAGAACCATACCCAAAATCCTCGTAAAAACTTTTTTCTCTTTTCCCAAAACGCTGAATTTTTAATAAATTCATCCCACCCTATTATCCCTAAAATAGTAAAAAATGGCAGAATTGGAAGAATAAATCGTTCCTGTTTATTTGGAAAATAAGAATGAAAAATTAAAAAGAGTGCAGTTGGAATGAATATGAGTGTATATCTTTTCCAGGCCCGAAGAAAGCCATAACCCAAAAGGATACTTATAGGCGGGATAAAAACAGATAATAACAATCCAATGTACAAGTACCATGGACCGACTAAATAATCGTATCGATGTTCGATGTTATATGTTAAATAGCTATGGAAAGAGGCAAACGGATAACCCCAGGAAATCCAATCTACAATTCCTTGAAAAATAAACGCACCAGATAGAAATCCAACTGAGAAAATAATCAGTGGTTTCATCTTTTTCTGAAAGAGGAGAACGATTCCCACGCCTAAGATCATTAAAGACATTTGATAGCGAAAAGCAAATGATAAACCAAACATTGCTCCGGCGAGAATCCACCATTTCATTCGCCCACTTTCATCTCCTCTGATAGCAAGATAGATTGCGATCATTGCCGGGGGAATACAGACGACCTCAATCAAATTACGGACACTCATAAAAGGTAATATCCAGAAAAGTGCCAATATCAACCCGACTTTTTTGGCTGTTTTTTCGTCTGATAACTTTTGAGTAATTAAATATCCCATCCAAACGATTAACATTGAGTATATTGCATGTATCAGCCGTACAATGAGCATTTTTATTTGAGGATCTGTAATTTGGATTTTTGCCAGCAGGTAGAACAGCAGGTAATGCAAGCCCGGGTAAACAATGCTATGTGCTGAAGCTTTGCCTTTTTCAAATACAGCAAAATCTCCATCTATCCAATTCTGCGCCACTTCGATAACGACGAAATGATCGTCTGACATCGCATATCCCTTTGATAAAATGGCTGAAATGAGTCTAAAAAAAGCTGCAATTATTAAAATAACGAGTAGCGGTTTAGTGTTCCAGAGGTTATAGATACGGTTAATCATAAACGGGGAATCTCCCTGGCTATTTAATAAATATTTCTACTAACATTACTTCACTTAATTCAAGAATTAATCACTGATAACATATCCAAACTGGATAATCTAGAACCAAAAAGCGCAATTGAATCTCAAATTATGCTAATTATTCTAATTTACTAATTCGCATAATTAATGAAATTCGCGGTTAAAAAATCTTTGCCCATGGGAAAAGAATTTGACTTTTTAGGAACCATAAGCACTGTTTTACTATCTCTTTCTCTTCAACCGAACGGTATGAATCTCAAATGGTTTAAAATCAAGCGAAAATAAATCTGAATTAATTTCCAAATCAGAAATATCTTGTTCCAGCATATTGGTTAAATGGGCTGATTCTATTTCGCATCCAACTTTGATTGTTGCTCTGTTACTCATTCCATACGCTTCATACAAACGAATAATGATATCATCACAATCTTCAGCTTTTTTAATCGTTTCAACAATAATGTTTTCCGCATCGACTGTGATAAATGAAAACGAAGCAGGAAATTCAACTGGCAATTCGCCTGGATTTTTCTCCAACGTTGTAAACTTCAAGGGAATATTCAATTCATAACCTGCCTGAATAACTCCACCCGAAATATGATCTCCAACATGAGGAAAGAGTGAATAGGTGAATTCGTGCATTGCTCGATCAGCCTCAGGATCAGGATAGTCTGGACTTCTCAGCAAATTAATATCCAGAACATTTCCAACAACTTTATATCCATATTTAGAGTCATTTAATAGCGACACGCCATAATCTTTTTGTGAAATATCGATCCACTTGTGAGCACAAATCTCAAATTTTGCCCTTTCCCAACTGGTGTTTTGGTTATTGGGTCTCCTGATATGTCCGAATTGAATTTCGCTCACAGACTCAGTAGCCTGGATATCCACAGGAAAAGAGGCGCGAAGCATTTTATTGCTTTCGTTCCATTCAACCTCGGTTTCAAAATCTAACCTTCGGCTCCCTGCTGTAACAATAATCTTTTGAATTATCTTTGATTTACCGAAGATACGTAGCTGCTTCAAAACGGCTTTTGGACCATCTGTGAAGAATTCACTGGTCTGGTGTTCAAATTTTCCAGCAATTCGATATTCATAATCAACTGAGAAATCCCACGCATCTCCGTCATCGTGATAAACCGTCAGTTCATTAGCAATCGCTCCATTTCCAAGCAGTTGTCTTTCATTCTCTTTGTCAACAATCGAATAGATATTGCCTTGTTGATCGAATCTTACCTGTAAAATTTCATTCTCTAAAAGATTTGATTTTGCAATAATTCCTGAAAATTGTATAGCAGCAATTTTTTTGTCGATAGTTGTATAACCTATTGAAGGGACTTCTACAAAATACCAATTATCTCCTATTTTCTCCCATTCTTTTCTTTCCCACGAAAGCGAATTTGAAATAAAAACTGGTTCATCAAATTTTGTTGTATCAATTTTTTGAAAAATTATGGATTGCATGGAATCGGTCAATTGGTTCACTTCATCAGCCAGATAAGCATATCTTTGCAAACATTCATCATAAACTCTTGTAATCGATGAGCCGGGGAGGATATCATGGAATTGATATAGCAACAATTCTTTCCAAATTTTTTCGATTTTTTCCTGTGGATATTGTTTATTTTCAAAAACTGTTGCCAACACAGATTTGAATTCAAGCTCACGAAGTTCAATCTCCAATTTTCTGTTGTATTTTTTATTTCTGCCCTGGGTAGTATAGGTGCCCTGGTGCACTCCTAAGTATAATTCACCCTTCCATAAATGGAATTTATCTTTGTCCTTTTCTAACCGTTTGAAAAAAGAAATCACGTTTTCTTGACTAACAGGGGCAATTCCTTCCAGATTTTTTTCCCGCTTCAATCTTTCTAAATGTTCATTACCAGGACCGCCTCCGCCATCGCCAATGCCGTAAACCATCATACAGTCCTCAGATACTGCTTTGTCTAAATAACTTTTCTCAATAGACTTTATAGCACGGGGTGCTGCCGAACTGTTGTATGTTCCTTCTGGAGGCATGTGCACTAAAACTTCTGAACCATCTATCCCCTGCCATATAAATGTATGATGTGGATAATCATTAAATCGATCCCACGATAATTTGATGGTCAGAAAATATTCCACTCCACATTTTTTCATAATTTGAGGTAAAGCGCCGGTGTATCCAAAAGAATCAGGTAGAAAAAGTATTTCGACGTCCTTGCCAAATTCTTCTTTAAAATATTTCTTTCCATATAAAAACTGGCGAACAAAAGACTCACCACTGATGACATTGGTATCCGGCTCTGCCCACGTTGCTCCCAATAAATCCCATCGACCTTCTATAACTCGTTTCTTGATACGATTATAAAGGGCAGGATAATAATCTTTCATCCATTGATAAAGCTGTGCCTGGCTGGCTCCGAATTTGAAATCCGGATATTTATCCATTAATTGTAGCACATTCGAAAAGGTTCTAGCTCCCTTTCGTATTGTCTCGCGAATTGGCCAGAGCCAGGCTAAATCCAGATGGGCATGCCCGATTGCGCTAATTTTCAAAGAGTAATCCCCATTTTGCTTTGTCAATTCTGCTGCTAACTCCTGTCGCGCAGCTTTAGCTTCTTCCTCAGTGAAATCATTGATTCGTATTGTGGCTCTATACAACGCATATTGAATGCGCTGATGTCTGGCAGAATCTGCGGGCAATTGTTGAAGCAGATCATGCAGTACTTCGTAATCGTAATAAAGCGCACGCATTTCAGTGTTGCAGACTGCGATGCAAGCTTTTTGAACCGTACCATTATTTTGTACATTTCCGAATAAATCGTTATTCCCGGCATCAATCCAGAGTTCTACCCGATCTCCACCTTCAGCTTTTTCTTTAAATGGTACTATATATTTACCCGGTCTGCCTAATGCTGGATCAAACATTGATTTCTTTGTTGTTAAACATTGAACTGGATTCCCTTTGCTGTCAACGACCAATCCTTCACCGCTTAAGTCTATCATCAATACAATAGTTTTGCCTGAAACTGACCTTGATACCTGACCGCTTAAATTGAACCAGGCACAATCAAAAAGATCACCCCATTTATCACCCACTTTCAAATTTAATTTTTCCCCAGACTTGCGTTCCTGAAAAGAAACCGGTTCCTTTGTTCTCCAGGCGGTAATTTTTAGATCCGCAATCGGCTCATAAATTGATTTTTTAATTTTCTCAAGTAATAATGCTAATTGAGTCCTTGTGTACTTGTTCTGGTAGAATTTCATATTCCATGCCTCATTTCTCGTGATCCTCGGTTCCGATTCTTCTTGTGTGCTCTCCCATCAAACTGGCTTTCTTGATTAAATCTGGACCAAATTTATTTTGTACCAAATCAATGACCTTGTCGATCTTATCATCTGACTTTTCCCGTGTTTCGAATAATCCGAGCTGCTCTTTTGCCTGTGAATTTAAATTAGATACCGCAATTCCCAATAATCTAACCTTTTTACTTTTTTTATCAAAATTATGATAAAGTTTCAGGCAGGTCTCGCCAATTAGCTGGGAAGAATCAAAAAAACTTCCATAACTATGAGCCCTGGTAAACGTTGAAAAATCCTGCAATCTTATTTTTAGCGTAACTGTTTTTCCTTTCAACTGTTTGTTTCGAAGGACTCGACTCAAATTATCCGCAATTGAAAATATTGTATTCTCGATAGTTTTCTCATCGTCAACATCTTCCATAAAAGTATTTTCCAAACTGACTGATTTTACAGTGTGGTCTCTTTCTACTTCCCGATCATCAATTCCATTTGCCAGTGTCCAGAAATGTAATCCACCCTTGCCAAACTTTTTCACGACAATTTCCTGGGGCAATTTCGCTAAATCACCGATGGAATGAATTCCCATGGCTTTCAATTTAACTTCGGTCTTTTTTCCAACGCCCCACATTTTTGAAATTTGTAGCGGATGCAGGAAATCGATTATTCCTTCAGGTTGCACAATCACCAATCCATCTGGTTTCTCAAGGTCTGAAGCAATTTTTGCAATAAATTTATTCGGAGCGATACCAATCGATGCAGTTAATTGCAATCTTTCGGCAATACAGGTTTTAATTTTTTTTGCGATCTCTTCAGGTGTTCCCAGCAAACGAGTACAGCCAGTGATATCCATAAAAGCTTCATCGACGCTGATGGGCTCGACTTTTGGGGTAAATTCATTTAAAATCGAAAATAATTTTCGAGAACATTCAACATATCGATCCATTCTTGGGGGAACGTAAATAGCAAATGGACATTTTTTATATGCCTGTGAAATTGGCAAGGCGGAGTGGATCCCATATTTTCGAGCCTCATAATTACACGTTGAAACGACTCCCCTACCTTTTCCTCCTTTGGGATCAGCACCGACAACGACTGGTTTGCCTCGATATTCGGGATGATCCAATTCCTCGATCGCTGCAAAAAAAGCATCCATGTCGATATGTAAAATGATGCGTCTCATCTTTTATCTATATTTCAAATAATCTGTTACTATTTTAATTGCCAGTTTTGGATCTTCAAAAATCCTTTTCACATATCTCAAAGAAAATTTGGACATGATCGATTTTAATCGTCGGCTGTTACATAATGACATTGTATCCAGAGCGATTCTTTGAAATTCATCAAAATCAATGTATTCATTAATGTAAAAATCTTTGCGATTGGAAACAAGCGGACTTAAACTGAATTGACGCCAATCAACATCCTCAGTTATATACCCTTTTCTAAGCGCATAATCCCAAAGCCCTGTCCCAGGCAACGGGGTTGTAACTGTCAACTGACAAAAATTTTTTGTATCCAGGTCAAGGATTTCATGGATTAAATCCCTGGTTTTTTGAATATCTTCAATTGTTTCCGGCGGTGCGCCGATCATAAAACAGCAGTAGGCACCGATTTCATATTTATTCAAAATTCTAACAGCATTTCGATTATCCTCAACTGTGATATTTTTTCCTTTAAGGTATTGCAAAATTTTATCTGAACCAGATTCAAGACCCAAAGCGACTTTAACAACACCCATTTTTTGAAGAAGCTGAATTAGACGATCATTTACCATATTGGCACGAAGATCAACCAAAAACCTGACCTTACCCAGGAGTTCATGTCGCTGCATCCCCGCAATTATCGATTCAATTCTCTTGGTGCTGCTAACAAAAAGATCATCGCTCATTGTAATCGCCTGTACCTTGTACTCCCTGACAAGGTGTTCCATTTCATTAACCACGTAATCCGGGCTATGAAGCCTTGGTTTTCCCCATTTGGCTGAAACATGGCAATAAATACAGTTATACGGACACCCCCGAGAAGTCAACATTGTTGTTCCTCGCAGGAATTCATTGCTCATCAGGATTTGGTTGGGTTTTAAAAATTGATGGATGTCCAATAATTCTCTATCTGGCATTGGTATTTTATCCAATGGTTTGATTACGTCGCGTGGCTTGGTAAATTGTAATTTTCCATCGTTCCAGAATACAAGACCATCGATATTTTCCAGATCGCCTGGTAATAATTTCCCTTTGGATAAATAGACCTGCATTACCTCCAATAAAGTCTGCTCACCCTCTCCGATGAAGCCGATATCTGCATATTTTGGCAATTTGTGTGGTAGGCAGGTAATATGGGGTCCCCCGACTAAAACGATGGCGTGAATTTTCTGTTTCACCTGCTCCATGATCTGGAGGACATCGGAATAACCTGCTGTATATGCCGTAAATCCAACAAGTTCAGGTTGGTGTTCTATTATCTTTTTTAAAGTCTGCTCACCAGTGTTTACGATCGCAATATCATGAAAATCTATATATTTTTTTAAATACGAAGCTAAATAGCCAAGTCCTAACGGTGGTTTATCATTTCCAATTCCTGAAGACCAGTGATTAACGAGTACTAACTTTGCCATAAATACCCTTAAAAAACAACCTTATCGTTTGAATCTCCTTTGATTCAAAAAAACCTGAAATATACAATAAAACTAAATAGATGAATATTAAAATTGCTCTTGTAATTAATTCATAAGGAAGTGAAATATATTGAAAAGTAAAAAAAATAATTGCTGAAAGCAAACATATTTTTAATATTTTTCGAAACTCATATTGAATCGGATAAAATTGTTGATTAATAAAAAATAGCAACACAGCCATCGAACAATAGGATAACACGGTTGCATAGGCAGCGCCCAACAATTTAAACGTTGGAATGAGGAAAATATTCCCAAAAATATTGACAATTGCCCCAATTCCGGTAATAACGATTAAAAATTTTGTCTTTTCTTTATAATAAACACCAACAAGAAAATTTAAATATATACCGTAAAAAATATATGCAAGAATAACTGCTGGAACAATTTGAGTACTTCCCCAAAATTCTCTTCCAATAATCGTATAGCCAAAAATATTGAGTCTGATAATTTGATCCATGTACATGGTAAAAATTAGGAAGATCAGGCTGCATATTAGTATAAAATAAGTCAAGATCTTAGAAAATATTTTTTTAGCATTTTCATCATTGGCAAGCGATAGAAAAAAGGGCACCCAGGCAATTTGAAAGGCATTAATAAATAGTTTTATGACCAGCGCTACCCGGTAACCGGCCCCGTAAATTCCAGTTGCATCAAGTCCCAGGTAATGTTTTATAAAAGCCCGATCAATTGAATCTATTAAAAATATTGCCAGCGTTGCAGGAATAAAAGGAAAGCCAAATATCAACATCCTTTTAAACATTTCCAATGAAAAAAAAGGCAAGAAATGTTTGATGACAATCGGTAAAAATAAAATAAAAGTAATACCAGAGGATAAAAAATAGGCTAAAAAAATACCTTCTACTCCCATTAATCGATAAGCAACAAAGATAATGTTAAATAAGCAGTTAAAGGTTACATTGATTAGACTAAAAACTGCATAGATAATTGAACGTTCCTCGGCTCTTAAGATATTTTTCGATAACAAAATCAGGGCATCAAAAAAGAGAATACCGATGCTGAGTTTAATTAAATAGCCATAGTTTTGAGAATCGAAAAGGATTTTAGAAATCACATTTTTTGAAACGAACAGGACAGTTGATAAGATAACAGCAGTGATCGCAGTGGCAATGAATGCAGTTGAAAAATACTGGTTCCCAGCTTTTTTATCGTTCTCTAACAAGTAAAACTGAAGAAAAGCGGTGTTCAAACCGAAAGAATAGACAATCGACATAATGCCTAAAAATAACATCAATATTGTTGTAATACCGAATTCATCTGGAGATAAAAAGTTCGTATGAATCGGAAGAAGAATGATGATGACAGCTTTGGTAAGAACATGCCCAACACCATATATTACGGATTGTTTGGTTAATCGAAGTATTGCTTTAAACATTCAGTCTCCAGAATTTAGGGGATGAGAATTAATCCAGGAACGGCAGATGGAATTCCATTACTTTCTAACCTTCAAAAAACGTCCAGGATAAGCTTAAAATTGGTTTCAATTTTTTCCCATTCCCTAAAGTGGCCAATCAAGTTTTAAGAGAGGAATCATCACAAATTGTTGTTTCTTCTCCGTATCAGTCTGAACTGTACAATGGATTGAACGATTGTTGAATAAAACAGTAACTTTTTTGTCACGTGGTGCGATGAAAGTAAGTCCACTCAGGTCCTTAAGCGATAATTCAAAATGAAGATATTCCGTATCTATTCCTTTGATATGGATGTAATAATTGGTTTCAGTCTCTTCAACTGACCATTTTATGGTGTGATAAATCCAATTATATGTCAAAAGTCGACTGGTTGTTTCGATCCAAATTTTACCGCTATGATAAAGCTCAGCGAGGTGAATAAATTTCTCAATTGTTATTTTCGGTAAAGGCAATGAATTTGTTTTCACCTTCTGGTTGCCGAGATGAATGTACAGAATTAAATACCCTTGTTTTTCTATGAGATGATTTAAAACCTTATCATTCAATAAAAAGTAAAGGTCGTCAGACCAATCTAATCTGCCATTACCAAACCGCTTAAATTTTAAAAGAATATTCCCATCCCTGAGTTCATCAAATTCGATTAAATAATTTAGAGGATCAAACGGCTGCCAGGGGACAAAATGTTTCTTATTAAACCGGTAATAAAGAAGATCAGCAAAAGAAAAATAGCCTTTAATGATACTTTTTACTTTCAATTTGAATCCTGAATACAAAGGACTGCGCCAATAAGCTTCACTGAAACGAACCGGCACATCCTGTCCAACCATACTGGTCAGCGATTTTTCACAATCCCAATAAAACTGAACACCATAATCCATCAGTAAATCAGAATGGTAACAATCGAGGTCAGCGTCGGTGCCATTTCCTTCATGTGTTGGAATATCACCTTTTCCCCAGGAATGAATCCCAATATTTTGAATACTTTCCATTCCCCCATGATTGGTCCATACTTTAATTTTTAAGTCATACTTCAAGAGTTTTTCAATTGCCTGAATTGCATGCTTTCTTGAAAAATCCCCCATGGTTGCAAAATTTCCGTAACTATGCATTACGTCTAAGATTCCAGCATGGATGAAATCCCTCATCATTGGAGCAATGTTTGATTCTTTTCCTTTTGAATCTTCAAAGTATGAGAAAGAAGAATCTGCCAGATCAGGTTGATCATACATCCAGAATGAATCACCGATCGGCAATTCTAATCCCTCTCCCATTTGGGTATCTTGCTTTGTATTTAAAAATCTGTGAATCTCAAGGAAGTTATCCCAACTCATACCATCGATGTCGCTGCAAATGGCTAATGCGGCTTGATAGGGATATGGAAATTTTCTTAATTTTATTTTATCCATTTATCTCTTCTGTAACTATTTTCGCTGACTGATTTCTTTGGCTGGTACGCCAGCAACTATTGAATAAGAAGCAACGTTTTTTGTCACAACTGATCCTGCCGCAACTACTGCCCCATCTCCAATCTCAACACCAGGCAAAATAATAGCATAAGCTCCAAGCCATACATCAGCGCCGATTTTAACATCTTTTTGAACGCCATCTTGTTCTCTAATCAACTGATTTCGCTTAATGCCGTGATTATCTGAAGTGATAAAAATTCCAGGACCACTAACAAAATTATCACCAATAATTATTTTTGAATTCGATCCAGCCCATAAGTATGCGTTTCGGTTGATATGAACATTTTCACCTAAAAAAATATTTGCTGGATTAGTTAACGACGCTGATGGTCGAATTATTGTACTTTTTCCCATGGCTCCCAATTGCATAATGCTCCATACATTGTGTGAGAAGAATAAAGCAATCGCCTGTTTCAATTGGAACCAAAAAATCCCGGAAAAAATAATTTTCAGATACTTTCTAAGTTTAAGCATTGCAAGTTCTTAGATTCGAATAAATAGTTTTTGATGTAGTTTTCGAAGCGCCCATTTTAAATTGCATATTGGCGAAGACAGGTAATCTTGCCATTGATCCCGATAATTCCTGAACTGCTCCTCCCCGGTAATGTTGTACAGCTCATCCAGTTGGTCAAGATGAATTCGATGATATGGTTTTGATGATAATCGTAAAGGAAATTTTAAATCATAGTAGGACCAATATCCACAGTCATAACGATAAAGATTTTGTTTTAAACTATCTACTAATTTATTGAACAACTGATTGGCACCAAAATCATCGGTGTAAATCTTGAAATCATAAATTCCAAATATGGCAAAAATAAATCCATTGAGCACCGCAATCATGAATTTAGCAGAGACATACTCCTCAATCACTGGATTTCCATCAGGAAAGCAAGAAACTACCCCACCCTTCTTTGCCGATACATTAAAAACTAAAAATGCTTGATTGACAACATTAAGATAGATTTCCTCTCCGGTAAGCTGGTGAGCTCGTAACAAAACTGACAATGCCTGACCCTGAGCCATTCCAGAAATCCAGGGAGCAGAAATCTCGTAAAAGGGCATTGCTATTTGATAGTACCAGACTTTCGACCCATTCGGTCCATCTTCTATATTTTCAACCAGCCATTCTGCCTGTTTTAAAAATATCTTTTTTGAATTTTCACTATGGCTTTTCAAATAATGATTAAAATGATGAAGTCCATATTGAGAAACCGTTATCGGATTATATTTCCAATTTGGTTTTCGATTGAATCTCGTTAACGGTACTCCCTGATCATCAAATTCATATTCCGAGAAATCTTCCCCCAGGCAGTGATTTAAATCAATATAATAGCGCCCTAATTTCATTTATCCAATTGATACATTTCTGGTCGTCGGTCATGAAAAATATGGTTTTTCTGTGTCGCATGTTTATTTCGTGCAAGTTGCGGATCAATTTCCGCAAACATGACTTCTTCTTGATCCTTGCTTGCATGACAAAGGATTTCTCCATTAACGCCGGTAATTTGACTGGCACCGGTAAAGGTCAGTTCTCTGTTACCATTTCGCTCAGTCCCAATCCGATTCGCTGTGATTGCAAAAACACGATTTTCAAGGCATCGTGTCACCATAGCATCCTGGCAGTATGGCAGTACCAGGTTAGAAGGATGACAGATAATATCCGCACCGTTTAGTGCCAGAGTTCGAGCAGCCTCAGGGAAAATCCAATCGAAACAGATCATCATTCCAATTTTAGCTTTTTTTAACTCCCATACTTGAAATGGAAGGTCTCCTGGTTTAAACCATAGTATTTCTTCATCAAAAAGATGGATTTTTCTATAATGTCCAATTAAACCCTGTTCATTAACTAAAATAGCCGAATTGTAATAATTCGCTTCATTCTTTTCTGCGATACCGGCAACGATATTCGTCTTTTTTTTCTTTGCTTGTGAAATCAAAAACTGGGTAGTTTCCCCGTTTGGGATATCCTCTGCCAGTTGAGTCAATTCATTTTGTGATGTGAAGCAGTAACCAGTATTAAATAACTCAGGCAAAACCCACAGATCTGCTTGTTCTCTCTCCATGAATTGGTATATCTTTTCTATATTATGTTGTTTCTCCCTAAATTGAACATCAAATTGTATGAAACCTATTCTCATTGGTTTATCTTTTATTTAATTTCAATTGGATAACTTCCGAGACGATGGACAGTTTCAATCATTGCGAGGTAATTTTCTAAAGGCACATATTCAGGAACTGTATTACCTGAACCCAGACAATATCCACCGCCTGGAGCTACATTTTTTAACAGTCGCTTAACCTCAGTGACAATTTGGTCCCGGCTGCCACGGGATAAAAGATCTACATCCACGTTGCCAACCAGGCAAAAATCATCTCCCTTTTTCTGTTTTAATTCGACAATGTCCATTGCCTGGGGCTCTATGGGCTGGAGAGCATTGACACCGCAGTTTTTCAAATCATCCAGCACATTCCAGATATTTCCGTCGGTATGATAGATGAAAGGAATATTATGAAGCTTGCATAAATCGCCGATTTTCTTCAGCCAGGGGAAAAGGTAAGCCCGGTAGACATTTGGGGATACAAAAAGTCCAGTGTTAATCGCAATATCATCGCTATAAAAAATGGCTCCGATATGATCAAAACTAACTATTGTTTCAAATAAACTTAAGACAATTGAACCAATTTTATTAAAAATAATTTCTACCAATTCAAGATTATCCAATAGGGCAAATGAAAATGTCTCAAATCCCATAAAATCCCAGGTCCAGGTAAAAATATCACCGTACTGTCCAATAATTTTCATATTATCGGGCAATAATTGCTGGGCAATTTCAAAATCTGAATAATCAACCTGCTGTGATTGAGGCCATTGAAATTTTTCAAACTCTCCTAAAGTTGTAATAATACCCTGCCCGCTGGCATGCCAGCTTCGCTCATCTGTATTTTCTGTGGAGGCAGAAACTCGCTGTCCCTCTTTGGGTTTGATTTTGCCGGGATTCATATCAATTTTAGGAGAGATTTTGACATAATCGTAGCCTGCTTTTTTATAGAACTCAATTCTGTCAGCTATTCCCTCAATTGGTTTTTTTATATATTTTGCCATGATCGAATCTGCAACTGATAATTCCAGCAGCGGAACGCGATCGGGCTGTCCACCAAATAGTGCGGTTCTAAGACGATCAAAATCAGCTTGATGGTTCATTGTTGAATTCCTGGATATACTTATTTTGGATTAAAATGTAATATTTCTTAATTATCCATTGTAATATTATATAAAATAAATGAAGTAAAATCAAGGGAAATTTTAAAGTTAATAATAGAAAAGCCAACCTTCATCAAAGAGTTGGCTTTAATATAAGATGTGTTAAATATTCCTACTTAATCAAGTTAATATTTGTGCTTATGTTTTCAACATTTCCTACTATGAAGCTGTCATTCCCGCATGTTTTTTGTGGGAATCTCCTGCGGAAAATGGGGAGATTCCTGCATAAAAGATTGCAGGAATGACAACTCAATCGTAACGTGACTAAGTACCAATATATTCTCATTTTATTTATTTGAGTCAATGATCGGATTTTGATTTCACACATCTAAATCCGATGAAATTAGCTGATTTGTCTGGCAACATAGAATAACGAAAGCTAACTCGCAAATTATTCGCATGGAATAAATATCCACCGCCTCGAACAACTTTTTTCTCCCCGGTTTCAGGACCCAAAGGATTTTGGCCAGGACTATTCGAGTAATAGTTTCTCAAATACCAATCGAAAACCCACTCCCGGATATTTCCGGCGATATCGTAACAACCAAAAAAACTTGAACTATTACTGGTCTGGAATCCGTAATAATTCTGTCCATTATAAAATCCAATTGGAGTTGTTCCATTATCAAAAGGATCGCCGCTATCCCAGTAATTTGCCTTGGAGCTATCAATTTCATTTCCCCAGGGATAAAGCCGATCATCTGTTCCCCGTGCCGCTTTTTCCCATTCCGCTTCTGTTGGAAGACGCATTCCATAAAATCGGCAGTAAGCCTCGGCTCCGTGCCACGTAACATTTATAACCGGGTGATGATCATACGAATCAACAACAATATATTTTATCCCATCAAATTGAATTTTTGAGTCTTCACCGGGAATTTCAAAAAAATTCGAAAGGTTGGATCGTTGACCAACATTCTTCTCCAAATATTCATTTAAAAATGTTGCATATTGTTTGTTGGTTACTGGATATTTGTTAATCCAAAATTCATCTAGATAAACTTCATGGGAGGGACGTTCGTCGATCTCATAATCATTATTGCCCATGATGAAATACCCGGCTGGAATAAATACCATTTCACTGTACTCATTAACAATTTTCTGTTTATGAGTATTGGTAAGTCCCTGTGAATCTTTTGCCTGAACTGTAACCTGAATTTCAGTAAATGGATCAAATGTATGAGTAATAATTTTATCGAATGACCAAACTGAATCCCATAACGAATCAGCATTAAAGTCCCAGCGAAATTGGAGATTGTTTCCATCTTCGTAATCTCCAGATTCAGAAGCATCAAAAGTAATTTGCAGTGGATTTAAAAAGTCCTGTGAATAATTAAAATCCGGATATGGTCTCGAATAAACAATGATTTCCCTGGTTGTAGAGACAACCCAGCCGCCACTATCCTTTATTTCGAGCTGAACTTTCTTTTTACCGCCGCCAAAACGATATTGATGAACCTCCTGTTTTAAATAGCTCCAATCCGTATCAAATACGCCATCATCTTCCCAATCCCACCTTAGTAAAAGATCAAAATTGTGTAAACTTTCCGTTGCATCGAAATTGAATAATGTCTCATTGGCAATTCCAGAATCTGGCTGCACATTAAATTTCGCAATTGGTGGAGTGCTGTCCAGAATAATTTCATCGTAAATAATCGGCGACACAGAGCTATCTGGATAACAGACACGGAAATATACCACTTTAATGCCATCACCTTCTAGTAAAGTCCAGGATTTCATTGATTGAAATGGTTGCCATCCACCATCTGAAAGATCTGCTAAGTTTCCTAAAATCATTTCCTTGGCATGAGGAGCGATTAAATTTAAGATCACGTCTCTTGCTCTGGCATATTGCTGACCGTTATTAATTTCTATGTTTAATTCTAAATTGGAATAATCCGGTTTTAATTTTGAGGCGATACGAACAGTAGTGTCCTGGGGTATAGGAATTTTTAGCTGTTGGATCGAATCCTGAAATGTAGTATCAAATTGAGTTTTTGATAATGAGACCGAATCTTCACGAGTGACTTGCTTAATTTTTTTAATTGCTAATGAATCAGGGGCCTGAGTCTTTTGTTGAGAAAAGATTGAAATGGGCAAAATTATTAACAGTAAAATGATTCCAACTAAATTATACCCCCTTATCCCTTGCTTCCCTTTGGAATTTTTCATTTTCAAAATCCTGTTTCTGTTTCGTTGATTTACTGAGCATCACAGGAAGTGAGATTAAATAGTCTTCCATTTGCATATTTTTGATATTCAAAAAATAGGTCTTATGAAACGATAACTGGATAATCTATTTTATCTCACTTCCTTAACCAATTAATAAACAAAAACGTGCTAAAATATGGTTATAATTTTTGGCAATGTCAAGTTAAAATTAGTTAATGATTCCTGGATCAAAAAAAGCAGGTTTCTGACAGAAATCTGGTTTATACACCTGAAATTGAGAAATTACCCTTTTTTTAAAAAAACACTTGACAAACCATGTTTTTTTTATTATATTTCAAAGCGTTTTACTTACCTATTTTCATCTTTCGGCTGTTGGATATTTTATTTTTTATGGTTCTTAGCTATTGAATTTCATTGTTTTAATGCAGATAATATTTTTACCAAAAATATAGATCCTTTAAATAGAAATTCATTGTAATTCAAAATTTAATCGAAACGCTTCGATAAATTTTATGAATCCAACAATAAAAGATGTTGCCAAAAAAGCAGGGGTATCTCTCTCGACGGTTTCGCTGGTTCTCAATCGCAAGAAAAATGTCTCCGAAGAAACAGTCAAAAAAGTTCAGCAAGCCATTGAAGAACTAAACTATCACCCCCAAAGATCAGCGCAGGGATTAGCCTCAAAAAAAAGCGGCAATATCGGATTTATTCTCACCACTGATCATTTTTCCCAGGCTGAACCTTTCTACACCAAAATCTTTCTGGGCGCTGAAATTGAAGCCCGCAAACATAACTACTACATCATCCTTACAACTGTCGAACAAAAATTTAATAAAAAGTCCATTCCCAGGTTACTTCTCGAAAGAAATGTCGATGGAGTTATTTTAGCAGGCAAAGTCCCAGACGGATTAATTCATTATATTCAGCAGATTGATTTACCCATCATTTTTATCGATTATTTTCCTGTCAATGGCAACTATCCCGCTGTTTTAATTGATAACATTGCTGGCGCTAAACAGGCGGTCAAGCACCTCATCAAAAAAGGGCATGATCATATTTCCTTTGTCGGCGGTGATATTTCTCATCCCAGTATTCAAGAAAGATTTTTAGGCTATAAACAAGCCCTCGAAGAAGCGAAGATTCCATTTAATGAAAATTTAGTCATTTTAGATGAAGACTATCCTGGCGATAAAAACGGTTATAGTGCTTTATGTAAACTTCGGAAGAGAAAAGCATCCTTCACTGCTATTTTTGCTGCCAATGATGCGATGGCGTTTGGATGTATGCGCTGCTTGAAGGAAAAAGGCATTAAGGTTCCAGATCAAATCGCATTGGTCGGATTTGATGATGTTGACGTTTCCTGGCAAATGGAACCTCAATTAACAACAATAAAAGTTGATAAAGAAGACATGGGAGCCATTGCCGTGAAAAACATGGTTGATTTGATCTCATCCCATAGAAAAAGCTTAGGAAAAATTTTAGTTCCCGTCGAATTGGTGATTCGAAGTTCCAGCTAACATTTTAAATATTAATTTCTTGTTCATTAAAGTATTCAGAGGAGGTGATCAGCCTAAATAATCTTATTTTTTTAGTATTGGTACCACTAAATCCACTAAATTACTAACCAATTTCAAAGGAGGAGAATCATGAAAGCTTTGCTTCGACTCTCCATTTTAGTAATGATCTTGTGTAGTTTAATGTTTGTGACCAATGCGATTTCCCAAACCAACTTATTACCTAACGGCGATTTAGAGACGCAGGAGCCGAATTTCTGGGTGAAGTTAAACGAAGGTGTTGGTGGCAGTGCCATGATGTGGGATTTTGAGAATGGTCACAACAGCATGCGTTCACTGAAAGCCACCAAGACAAGCGCCTGCAATGACATCACTGGCTGGAAAAGTGTCAACAATGCCAATTTATACTGGAATAGCGCCAAAGCCAATTTGAATTACACCATTGGCTTCTGGGCAAAGACCGAAGGTGTTAATACCAGTCCTGCCAATGATGATGCAAAGATCGGGGCATTATTTGCCTTTTATAGCGGTGGCAGTTTATCTGGCGAGTCATTTCTCGAAGTGGATCAGACTGCTGCCTCGACCGATTGGACCGAGTACACTGGTGTCATAACTTTGCCAGCGGGCAATGATCCTGATGAGATGTATGTTACGCTTTACTTCGGGAAGGATGCTACGGGCACAGTGTGGTTCGATGATGTGAATTGCGGTTCTGATCCCTGGTCCATGGGTGTTTTTGCTGGCGACATGGAAATCCCTGTTGGCTGGATGGAATGGCATGCTGGTCCTGACGCTGGTTTCTGTAACACCTGTTGTACCGAAGCGCATAGTGGTCAATGGTCAGCCTTTTTACATGAATGGGATGACGAAAGTGAT
>Ga0209427_10002049_pt1 | contig 23558 bp, 22 predicted proteins | sample DeeMarSWOR136_30_FD_187465 | JGI IMG/M metagenome (GOLD analysis project Ga0209427, IMG submission 187465) | Marine sediment microbial communities from White Oak River estuary, North Carolina - WOR-1-36_30 (SPAdes) (version 2) | ecosystem: Environmental > Aquatic > Marine > Intertidal zone >...
GGAATCAGTTATGTGAGGGGCCTTATGAGGACTCAAGAAGTAAATGAGTCGATCTGTCGTGTTTGTTCGATAGTAGTGCTTATCTGTAGCCAAGCTTGTGTCCAGGCCTCAGTTGAGCATAGCACCATGGGGTCCCGTTCGAAAGGGGAAGTCAAGCAATTAAAACCTTTGATGCATAACGGCAAGCCGTTCTTCCCAATAGGAGCATATTCACGCACCCGCCATGACAGATGTCATTACCACCCGGATAATTGCCAAGATATAACCTTAAAGGGGTGTCGAGCTTCATCAAATCTGAAAATGTGCGATCGAGCCCTCTGGTCCTTTCCTGGAGTTCCTCCAATGGGCTATCGCTGACAATCTCGATATCGTCGTCGGATACCGGCTCCCACCCGCGCGACCTCGCTATTCTGAGGTGTTCGATTTCATCCGGCTTGAACCCGATGAGCCTTGCCCCTACCGAATCAACAGCTACGCCCGATGTGCCCATCATGATGACTCCCAGGTGCATCGGCTTCGCCACCAGCTCACACTGCTGTCCAACCGTTACCGCATCGACAACAATAAGGTCAGGATAGCCCACCTCATACAGGTCCGCTATCTTTTCTTCCAGATGGTAATCGTGGCCATTGAGGCGCTCCTTGTGGTCACAGATACCGATGTTGAGCTTGACGGCACACGTCATCCTGCTCGTCATGTGGTGCTTGAGCTTGGGCGCATACAGCTTGTAGTCGGCCTCGAGAAGGGTGCGCGGCAGGCGCAAGGTCTTGTGGTAGCTGCCCTTCTCAAAGGGAACCTCCACCAGGACATCCTCATCAAAGTAGCATATCTTGACCTTGGGCTTCTTCCTGAACTTGCTGTACCCGGTCAGCGCAAAGTGGTACCGTGTGGGCATATAGATAGCCGACCTCTCCCCGATGATAATCTTCTCCACCTCCGGCCGCTCCGCCAGCTCGTCGAGCAGCGCCTCGATAACAGTAGGATGGGTGTAGGAGAATCGGGCGTATCTCTTATGGGCAAAAACCACGTTGGGCTTTAACAGCACCCTGCCGTGAGGTTTGGTACCCAACCGCTCTATGCCCTCGGCAACTATGCCGCGGATACGGCTAACGTCCTCGTAATCGGGGCAACTCCTGATGATAACCTTGTGCTTTTCTGCCATAACCCACCCCCAGATCAATTTCCATCCGACTCACCTTCAACCGCTGGCTGTCAGCTTCTTCTCAATGCCAGCCTGAACTCAAGTCGTATACAGAAGCGTTTCCGATTATAACGAAATACTTCTAAAACGCAACTAGCCTAAGAGGCAGGCTGTCCAATAGTCAGATGAAGTTCGTTTGACAGCTCTCACAGCAGTAGGTATATTCTTGGTGAAGCATTCACACTAATCGGAAAAACATGGCAGCATCCTACAGCCCCTCTATCACAGTCATCATCGCCGTTCACAACGAGGAAACGACTATCGAACAGTGCCTCGATTCCGTTTATAAAACGCAATACCCCAATCTGGAAGTGATCGTTGTTGATGATTGTTCCACTGACAGCTCTGCTGGCGTAGCGAGCCGGTTCCCCTGCCGTATTGTCAGACTCGAAAAACGGACGGGGTCAGCTTTCGCGAGGAACAGGGGTGCGGAGGAGGCCAGCGGGGATATACTCTTCTTCACCGATGCCGATGTACGTCTGCATGAAAACACCCTGGAAATGATAGCCGAGGAGTTCAAAAGCAAACCGTATCTGAGCGCTGTCTTCGGGTCTTATGATAAAGATACCGCATGCTCCAATTTCTTCTCCGTGTATAAAAACCTCGTCCATCACTACGGGCACCAGACAGCCCGCGAGGAGGCTTCCACTTTCTGGAGCGGCTGCGGGGCAATTAAAAAAGCGGTGTTCGATGAAATCGGCGGCTTCGATCCGGGGCAACGAATGCTTTACGATATAGAGCTGGGGTATAGACTTTCAAAGCGGAGACACCGTATTTATCTCAACAAGCGAATCCAGGTAACCCACGGCAAGAAATATACCTTCCTCAGCCTCGTGCAGTCAGATGTCAGGGACAGGGCCATTCCCTGGACCGTACTCATGCTGGCGGAAAGGGTCTTCCACAACGATATGAGTACGAAGGCCGGCAATATCCTCAGCACAATAATGGCATACCTTGCCCTTTTCGCCCTGATAGCAACAGGCTTTTGCTGGTATTCGATACTCCTGTTCGCCTTCTTTGGGGCAGCCTTCCTCCTGCTGAACCTGACTTTCTATCGGTTCCTTCTCCATGAAAGAGGGGTGCTCTTCACCATCAGAGCCGTGCCGATGCACTATTTCTCCTATCTTTACAGCGGAATCGGTCTGGTTGTGGGTGTTGTCATTTACATCACGGGCGCAGTATTAAGGCGAGCTATTTCTATTTAACAGCTAAAACCGATAGAACAAGACTTGCCGCATCTTATACCTTTTGTATCATTCCCGTAAATACCGTGTAGACCAAATATTTAATTGAACAAGCCTCTGCTGCAAGAGGAACTTGACTATGGTTGTCGTTACCTCTTACTATTGCCCCGAGGATAGCACTGTGGCGCTGAAGGATTGCACAAAATTGCGGTTTGTGCACCAGGACCACTTGTCGGGAACTGCTGTGATCACCGACACCAACGGCGAAGAGGTAGGGAGCATCAAGTATTACCCCTTCGGCGAGACCAGGACGTCAAGCGGCACGCTGGAAACCGACAAGAAGTTCACCGGTCAGCGCCTCGACGACACCGGTCTCTACTACTACGGCGCCCGCTACTACGATCCCGCAATAGGCAGGTTCATAAGTGCGGATACCCTGGTGCCCGGCCCAGCGAACCCGCAGGCGTTTAACAGGTATTCGTACTGTCTGAATAATCCACTTAGATATAACGACCCAAGCGGTCATCAAGCAGCAGCTTTAGCGGAGCAAGCACGTAACTTTGAACAATGGGGAAGTATGTTAGATCCACGTATCGGGGCTCCACTCAAAGCTGTAGCCAAGGTATTGATAGCCACAGCTGCCATATTGGAAGCAGCAGAATTACTCGAAAGGAATACAGGAATAAATATTAATGACCCTGGTACGTTCGTAGATTGTTGCGCAGGCTTTATATCGGAGGCATTCTCCTCCACCCCTGGAGAGAGATGGGAACGCGTATACGCAGGCGAGGGATTGACCAATCCTTATCCGGATTTGCCGGCCATGCCAGACTTGGTAAATATCGAGAGTATTCCCCTTGATCCCGTTGTTGTGCAAAACTTCCAAGAGGGTTTCACCCTTACCCGTACTCCCTATAACACTGGCCTTGAGACCTTCCCTGGCGTAAATGTTGATCCGCTGAACGTCAATTATTCATCGAGAAATAAAGACGAAAAAATCAGGGATATCCAAGAAAATCCCGAAAATTGGGAGAAAGTAGGAGATTCGGCTGAGCCTGCTACATCGCCGAGTTACAAGGGAGGTACTAGTGTTCGTGAAACCTGGAGGCACAAAGCAACCGGAGAAGAAGTCGAGCGACATGTAATTTACGGTCCAAGTGGTAAAGTTGTACATGGACCCCACTGGGGGCCTGCAAAATAATGAATAATCAAGCTGTACTCAGCAAACTAGAGCATCATCTCCTGTCATCCATGATGGATGATATAGAGCCTCTATATGTTCTATACGCTGAAACAATACGTGATATCGAGGAAGCAAATCTTGATTTAATATTGGAGGCTTTAGTCAAACTTACTGAGAGCGGATTCATAAGATGCTTCTTTGAAGATAACAAACCCCCACATGCTAGAACGCATTGCAAAAACCTAACCGCAGCTCAACTTAAAAAACACTGCTCTCATAGATCAGAGAGGGAATTACAAAGCTATCCTGAGCATAGGGCTGGTGAATACGAGTTCAAAGCTACGCCCAAGGGCGAATTCGAGGCATGGAAAGATATTTACAAAAAGTACTATTGTGACAATGACTAGTAGTTTAATTAAGCCTACAGAAGGCTGCTTATATCAAACCAGTTAACGTAAGTCCATAGTGTTTAATCCTCAATAATTCTGAGTAGAGTTGAAAACAGCTCTGCAAACCATATACTGATTTTTATCGATTAGTCCATTCGACGACCGACAAAATACTATGGGAGAACCCGGTATTCACGGTCGAGGCCGATATTACAGGTCTTGCTGCCGGAGAAAGTCCAAGAGAGTATCCCGATTCCTAGCAGGATCGCGACCAAGTGTGTACCGGTAGACCCGGGAGCGCCCGATAACATTCAAGCTGCTTTGCAGGCGAGAGAGGAAAATCCCTGACTTCCCCAGAATCTCCCAGGCGCTCCTCTGGAGAACGTACTCAGCCCCCTCAAAAATGCCCAGGCCCACGACCGCATCCTTGAAAAAAGCCCTGGTAGCCGCTAGTTTATTCGCTGGCTCTATCACCGACCTTGTACCCAGAGACCTCCTACCCAGTAGGATGATACCGGGCTTACATGGCGGGCTTATCCTATCGGCGAAATAGTTGATGTCAACCAGGATCTTTGTGTCAGTATCCCACTGCGTCACCTTCTGCAGATGCTCAGCCGGTATATCGAGTTCGGTTCCAAGGCGTACTCCTATCCTCAGGGGAAATGGCAATATTTCCCCCCGCCGTGTAATCAAAGGCGAATCCTCAGATAGCAGCTTGACCTGCTCCGACTGAAGCAACTGAAGGGCCAGCGTGGTTTTACCGCCGCCCTTGGGGATAAGAATCAAGATAGCCCTGCCGTTTCGGCTTATCCCCAGAGCGTGGAGACGGTGCATATGCCTGGAATCGAGGTATTGTCCTACGATGGAAAGGATGGACAGATAGCTGATCTCCCGCCGCCTGTCGGGGCTCGTTGAGAAGATTCGACAGTTCTTAGTCTCATGCTCGTAAATCTCCAGTGCCTCTCCTGAGTAGTCTATGAAAACACCTTCCTTACCCCGGTAGCAGGTGTTTCTCGGCGTATAAATAGAGGCAGGCAGATCGGGAAGAGAATCATACGGAGGGGGAGCGTCGAATACTTCTATCTTTACCTGAGCATCATCAGGGGCAGTTGCGAAGTACGAGAACTCACGGCGTATGCCCTCAACTACCATGCTGTCACTGCTACGCAATCGGAGCTTCAAGCCATAGAAATCGAAGTTGACCGAGCTCTCCGTATCATGCAATGCCTTTTTCACCTGTTTCTCAAGGTTCGCTCTCATTATAAATGTACCTGTTGAAATCTCCGTAGAAGCTTCTTAAACTCCTCTTTCATCAGAAACCTAGCGAAGTAGAAGAACTCCTCACCAAGAGAGAAAGGTATGTCACATGAATTGACGCAATTCGGACAGTAATTCTCTTTCACCCGTTCTCTTATCCTCTTCGCCTCGTCGGAGTACCAGATTTCATCAGCAGGGGCATCGTGAATGTTGCCCAGTATCATCGGTTCATGCACCCCGCAGATAAACAGGTTCCCGTCCGAATGCAGATGCACACTATGGTAGAGAAGCGCACAGGGAAACCTTCTTCTCCCACCCTGGATGACACGGAAGTATTCCTGCCAGAAAGCCGCCCATACCGGCAACATAGTATGCTGTGGATTATTCAGAAATAGCTTCATTTCTTCTATTTGTAAAGGATTCAGCTCCAGTTTCTGCCTATCATCGTCATTTTCAGCGAGCAGAGCCGCTATTGCAGGTATGAATTGTATTTTCAATTCCAACTCACGGGCGAACTCATAGAGCTGGGGTAACTCACTAATATTCAACTGTTGCACCACGGTGTTAAGGTGCATGTTAAACGGCAACTGCATCCTGAGTTCCTTCAACAGCAGAATAGTCTCGTTTACCTTATCGAAGGCATGGGGAACCCTCCTTATCCTATCGTGGGTATCCCGGTATCCGTCAATAGAGACAGCCACTGAGAATTCGACAGACCTCTTATGGGTTATATCTGCTAAACTCATCACTTGCTGTCTTACCCGAGATGGCTGTAGACCGTTAGTGGAAATGCCGAATCTTTTAATTCCCGGCCTCGCATCTAAAACAACCTCGGCAATCTCAGCCAAGTCTTCTCTTATCGTTGGTTCGCCCCCGCCAAAAGAAAACCTTTCAAGGGAATCGAAAAGAGGATTGCTGATAACCTCCCGTATTTCACCAACGGTCAACTCTTTCCCGTCGTCATCCATTCGCCACCCGGGACACATGATACACCTGGCATTACACCTGTTTGTTACCTTAAGACCTAAACGCGCGGGTTTGGGCGTATAAAGAGAACCAGCCATGCGATACCCCAGCCCTTTGATGACCAAAGAGGGTAATTTAGGCATGTACAGCCGTATCAACTGCGTTAAAGAGTCAACCTCGTTCCTCGCAACATATCTTGTTTTCAATGAATTTGCCTTCATCTATATTTCAACTGCTCATTAAGTTCTACTATTACAACCAATATCAATGTCCCGGTTGAAATCTTCTAATGAACTTCTTCACCTCTTCTTTCAGCAGAAACCGGGCAAAGTAGAAAAATTCCTGGCCGAGCGAAAAAGCTATATCGCATGCCATAGTACACTGGGGGCAGTAATTCTTTTGTATCTCTGCTCTCGTCCTCTTCGCCTTATCCGAATACCATATTTGGTCAATCGGGGCATCGTTTATATTTCCGTATACCAGCGATTCATCCGCTGCACAAATATACAGGGACCCGTCTGCATCTATATAAACATTGTGGTGAAGCAGTGCGCAGGGGAAGCTCCGTTTTGCACCACGACTTATGCGAGAATAGTCCTGCCAGAAAGCCGCCCATATAGGCAATAAATCATATCGCGAGTCATTAAAATAGAGGCTTAACCCTTCCTTTTGCTCCGGGGTCATCTCTAGCTGCTGCACAGCACCTTCATATTCAGCAAGCGAGGGATATATGTAAACAGGGAAATATTGTATTGGCAATTCCATCTCTTCGGCGAACCTAGACAATTGAGTTAATTCCTTGATGTTCCAAGGCTGCACCACACAGTTGATGTGCAAGTTAATCGACAGGTGCCTATCAAGTTCCTTCAACAGCCGAATGGTCTCGTTCACCCTGTCGAAGGCATGAGGTACGCTTCTTATCTTTCCGTGGGTATCACCGTATCCGTCAACGGAAATGCCCACCGAGAATTTAATACCCCTTCGCTGGCTAAGTCGGGCAACCTCCTCTAACCGCTGCTGAACCAGTTCCGGCTCCAGCCCGTTGGTGCTCAGGCCAATACTCTTGATTTGAGGTCTGCAATCCAGGATAACCTCTGCGACCTCAGCCAGGTCTTCTCTCAATGTTGGCTCGCCACCGCCGAGAGAAACGCTTTCAAGGGAATCGAAAAGCGGGTTGTTGACAACCTCCCGTATTGCACCAACGCTCAGATATTCTCCGCTATCGCGCTTTCTCCAGACAGTACACATTATGCACCGTGCATTACACTGAGTTGTTACTTTCAGCCCCAAGCGCGTGGGCTTAGGCGCAGTAAGAGAGCCCGCCATATGATATCCCAGCCCTCTGACCATTAGAGAGGGTAATTGAGGTATATATTGCCGTATCAATTGCCGTGCAGCGTCTCTGTTACCCCTATTATCACCCGCCATATCGCATTCTTACCGCTGTGTTTATGCCTTTGAGCCGAGCAAAGCCCGTAAGGCTATCCTGGGGAATTTTCCCGGATGCCTCTTGAGCAGCTGCAGCCCTCTTCGGAAACGGTATATTCGCTCTCTACGCTCTGTCTTCCTCAGGAAATGTTCGTATTCCCGAGCCAGCTCAGCATCGCTCATAGCGGACAGGTTATTACCAAGTGTTAAATGAGTGTGCAGCTTATAATAATTGCTCATATCATAATGAAGGCCCTTTTCTTCAGCGTAGCGCCAGTAGGGCGTCCCCGGATAAGGTGTGGCAACACATACAAATGCCCTGGTCGGCTTTATCTCATCATACAGTGCTACCGTAGCGTGAACGTCATCAACTGTTTCAGTCGGATTGCCAATCATGAAGCTGGCGTAGGTCATTAAACCAGACTTTTTCAGCATCTTGAAAGCATCGATAACCTGCTCCCTAGTTATGCCCTTGTCCATAATCTCCAGTATCCTGGGGCTTCCACTCTCCACTCCCAGGACAAGCTCGCACGTTCCGATATCACGCAGTGAATCGATAATCTCCTTGTCCAGTGTATCCACCCTGGCGTTAATCAGAAACAGAAGGTCTTTTATACCGGCATCTTTAACCCCGCTGCAAAACTCCATGACCTTTTTCTTTGAGGCGGTTAGAGCCTCATCACAGAAGCGAAAGACCTTAACCCCCAAGCTGTTCAGGTACTTCAGCTCAGCAACCACATTGTCCATGGACCTGAATCTGACCTTGCCGCCTCCAAGCTCGTTGGCGGCGCACATTCCGCAATGCCAGGGACAGCCGATGCTGGTATAGAGCCACTGCCCGTAGTAATAATCGTCGGGATCGCCCAGAAACCTGTCGGCGAAAGGTATTTCATCCAGATTCATAAGAAGAGGACGTGGAGAGGAAAATGTAACAGAGCCATTCTGACGGTATGCGATACCTTTGATTCGAGACAGGTCAAGGCTAGCTCCCTTTAAGCCTTCGACCAGCTCCAGCAGCGCATACCAGCCGTCCCCTATCACACAGACATCCGCGCTGGGAATCTGCTCCAGCGTGTCCCGCGGCAGTAGTGTTGCATGGGGACCTCCAAGGACAATCCAGGTATCGGGCTTCTTCTGCTTGATACTATCGCATAGTATCTTTATGCCGGTCATGAACATGCTGTAGCAACCGATGCCGACCACATCCGGCTTGCTCTCCATGACTTTGGTCACAAGCTCCTGCCAGACGGGAGAATCGGGGTCCTGATATACACTCTCGAATACACCGATGCTCCTGGAACTTCGTATCCGGGATGTCTCAAAGCGTGAAAGAAGCCTTTGCATCGGTTTTTGCTGAAAAGCTTTGAAAGGCATGGTGTCGCCGTCAATAAGCCTTACCTGGACACCATTGCAGTTATGCTTGAGCACCGCGGACAGGCTGGCATAAGCCAGGTGGTATGCCGGCAGCCCGACATTGAAAAGGACGTCATAGGGAACACGCACAAAGGTGATATTCATACTCCTGATCCCTGCTTCCTGCCAACAGCCAATCTCAGAAACTCCCCGACCTGTTTCGGCGAGGGTAATCCCCTTTCACGCAGGAAGCTCCATATGTAGCGGTGGTTCATGACCGCCGAGGATTTAATCCGGCGTTTCCAGTCCTCCACTTCCTGCCTCGATAAATGAAGCGTATCTATCAGGGGATAATCCGAGCTAACATAGTCATCTATTCCCAATTCCTTTTTTACCAGACCGAGGTTGCGGCATTCCTCATAGAGAGGCGTTTCCTCCCACGGCCTGAACTGCTTCAATATAAACGAGGGGGCAGGCGTATGCCTCAGAAAGTCCTCGATTTTCACCATGGTTTCATTGCTGTCCCAGGGAAATCCGACATGAAATACCGGTATCGGGACAATCCCTACTGTTTTCAGATTTTCGATAGCCGTTTTCAACTGTTGGGGTGAGGTAACCGCCCTCGCCTTCCCCTTGGTTTCCATATCCAAGGTGAGGACAGCCAGCATTATAGCGTCGCATCCCGCCCTCTTCAGCTTTTGGAGCGTATCAGGTTTACAATCCCACTCTTTCGCATCTATTCTCCAGGAGACCCTGATATTTTTTTCTATCAGTAGGTCACAAAACTCTTCCATCCATTTAGGGGTCGCCGGCATGGATACTTCTATAAACATGATATCTCTGATGCTTTCGGCGATGATTTCCAATTCCGAGACTACGTCTTGAACCTTCCTTCTCCTCAGACCCGACCTGCGATACAGGCAAAAAGGATGTGACATGGGACAGCCTCTGCCCGACGTAATCGCTGCTGATTTATACCTTCTCAGATTCGTTTCTTTAAAAACTTCGGAGCAGGAGGGAAGATGCTCAAGCGTAGGTAAGAACGGCATCCGCCCGGTATCCACCAGTTCTTCACCTTTCCTGTAAATCACACCGGGGAAGTCAGGGGTTTCGTTTACTTCCCATGTGGATAGAAGCTTATCGATAACTATCTCCCTCTCCCACAGCCTCACCGAGGCATCTATGAAATCGTACCTCTGCATAGCCTCCATCTCGAGACCGTCATAGGCATCGTTGAGCACCATCACCGTCCTCTTGCCCGCCTCTTTTGCCTTTTTGAGAAGCTGTATGTCTTCGTAGAAGCTGTGAAAGATACAGACCCATCCCACCACAACATCATAACCTTCGAAGGAAACATCAGGTGTATCGGCATCTAAAGCGTCCGCATTCTTTCCTTTTTCCCGTAAGTAAGCCGCCGCAAGGAAGATACCGCTGGGCAGAAAATCGGTGGGGACAAACCCTATGCCATATTCCTCCCTCGACACATACCTTCCATTCCAGGATTTAGGCGGATTCAGTAGCAGCGTTTTCATAGTCACCCGACTTCTAACTCTGCACAGGAATGGATTTAGCTCCATTCAACTGCACCAATATATCTTCGATGATCCTCAGCGTTTCCCTGCCGTCCTCCCCGGTAACCGGTGGCTCTGTATCATCCCTCACGCTTTCTAAAAATTTTTGTATAAGGACACGGTGCCCGACTCCATACCACCTTTGACCGAATACAGCTGCCAGTAATCGCGACGCATTTCCCCTCAATAACTGAAATCCTGATTTTAAATCATCGTATATCAAGTCAAGTATCCTGAGTGTCCCCGATGAATGTTGAATCATCGTCATTGTGAAATTATTAAGGTGAAGATTTTTCCTGGTGCCGAGGATATCTATAGTATGGGTAGGTATAGGAGAGTTGCAGGATATAGTGAGAGTACCCAGGCCATTCTCAGCCTGAAGTATAACCCTCCATTCGTCGGCGGTTACCCAGGAGTAGCTGCTTTGTTTGATAGCCATGGCCTGGGCTGAATTGATTTTGCCCAAGAATGCCGATGCCAGATATAGCGCATGGGGAGCGAACTCACCAAATATACCTCCGGGCAGACTATGACACCAGTGTCCTTCTTTACTGATAGCCCCATCTTTACCGGCAAGCATGATAACGTCAACACTTACCACGTCTCCAATAGCGCCGGATTCCACGAGGGATTTCGCTTTCTGGACTACAGGGGTGAACTGGAGGTTGTGGACTACACAGAGCTTGACTCCCTTGCTGCGCGAGACGGCAACCATCTGGTCGGCTTCGCTTGTGCTCAGAGCCATTGGCTTCTCCACCAAAACATGTATACCTGCTTCCATCGCCTGCAGCGATAGCTGACAATGGGTATGTGGAGGTGAGCAGATGTCTACGAAATCCAGATTCTCTTTTTCCAGCATTTGAGACATGTCTCCATAGACACGGGCGATACCGAAACGTTTGGCGGTTTCCCTGGCTATATCATCTCTCTTATCACATACTGCGATTATCTGAACCCCCTCCAGCGCCCGAAAGGCAGGCATATGAATTATAGACGCCACTCCCCCACAACCAACGATACCACCCTTCAGTATGCCTTGCTTCATCGAAAACTATCTCCTCTCAGCAATCTGGGTAATACCATAGGTAATCGACCAAGCTACTCTTTCTGAAACAGCATGAGTTTGTAATTAGAGAGATTTCCCAAGGGCCGCAGGGGGGCAAGAAATGATTCGACCGGCTTGGACAAAGTGAGGAGGGTTCTTCTACCTAGATGAAACAGCTTGCTCGGTGCCGGATACTTCTCCTCCATTAACTCCTTAGTCTCTACAGGCTCACCTACTCCTTTTGCCCGGTTTTTAAGTATCGATACAAGCCTTCTGGCAATTGCTTCATATGCTTGATCGAGTCGCGCCCACAGATGTACTCCTGCATCCTTCACCAGAAATGCCCCCTCGCTTTCAAACATGTCCCTATACTCTTTAAATGTTCTGCCAACCATGTGGCCATCAAGCTCAGTTTTCCACCGTTTCCTAGGAGCCAATTCTTGCAGCAATATCTGCCCACCTGGTCTTACCACCCTGATAATATTTAAACAGCTTTTTCGAAACTTGTCCGGGTCAGTTACATGCATCAGAACCCCAGCACAGTGAACGAGGTCGAAGCTATTGTCGGGGAAATCCATTTCATCGACACTCATGACCATAAGGCGCCCATCTAGTCCCTCTTTTCTCATATTATCGCTTGCCAACCTTATCATCTCCCCGCTGATATCGACTCCTGTAACCTCAGCGCCCCTCCTGGCAAACTCGACGCACCACCTACCTACACCACACCCGACATCCAGCACTTTCATTCCCTTATATACCTGTATAAAACTATACGTAGCCTTCTTGTCAACAATATCAACATACTCGTAGTAGTAGTTCTCTCCACCTGAAAGAATGATAGCCTTCCACCCATCGCATAATGAGCCGTATTTCCTGGCTCTCTCTTCCCAGTAAGCCTTTGCATCGTAATACTGTTGCCCCTGTTCCGCTCCTTGCATATCGACTCCTCCACTCATACTCTACAGCTGTCTATCAGCCCTTGTAATCGAGCGTTCCGCTTATATACAGCATTCCCAATCTTAAGGAACCTAATAAACCACCCACCAGCAGTGCCATATTTGCCGTGTATCTCAACCCGGCAAAGACAATGCTCTGCAACGGATGTTTTAAATCCACATCCGATTTTAGATAAGCGAGTCCAGCGAGCACGGTGACGGAACCAAACATCCATGTAGTAATGTTTAAGCCGAGAAGTGCAGTTACGATAGTAAGGATTAAAAAAATATGCATGGTAAGAAAAGGAGTAATAAATATTACTAAATGCAGCGGGGATTTTTTAATGTTCAGAACACAGCTATATAAATACCCTTGCCTAGCTCCTCTATTCACTAGATAAACCTGCAATGCTTTCGGGGTGTGTTTTTTATACACGTAAGGATGTTTGAAGCCGTAGTAGAACCACCGCCTGATAAAACGCCGCAGTTTACCCTTGTTGTTGTGCCTGACCAGAGCCTTGGGCTGGAAGTATAAGTCCCACCCAGCGCCTGCAGCGCGAAGGCATATGTCGTGATCCTCCCCGGTGGCACATCTCTCATCATAGAGACCGAGCTGTTCAAAAACCCCCCTGCGAAAGGCCACATTGGCTCCAGCGAAAAAGGGCGAGGTGAAGTTATACCTCTCTTTTTCGAGGTATCCTTCGTCACAGAAGTTAGATAATATCTGAATTATCATCTGTGGCTGTTTGTATCCTCCCGCTATCTTATGATTAACAGAAGAAATAACGATATGCTGAAGAAACAGCTAGCGCATATACCTCTTGTGAAACTTTTCCAAAATGCTTTCGCCTTTTTCTAAATAGGATAGGTCGCCACCTACAACCCCAACGTTCGGGTCCCTGATGAAAGGAATTTCGATATACTTCAACCAATTCTCATCGGCAATACAATCATCGTCAATGAAAGCAATGATATCGCCGGTGGCATTTCTCACCCCGGCATTCCTAGCAAAAGGTATACCCCTAGCCTCTTCGTAAACATACTTGATATTCAGCCTCCCATCGAAGCTCGAAACCACCTCTTTCGTGTTATCCTTAGAGCCGTTATCAACCACGATAACCTCATCCGGCTGCCTCGTTTGTCTGACCAGACAATCGAGAACATCCCTTACACTTTCAGCCCTGTCTAAAGTTACAATCACTACCGAAATAGACAGACTATCCTTCGTCACGCTTGAAGCCCCTGACAAGAAATCACATGCCTTTTAGGAATTCTATCGATTTTGAGACGTAGCGATACAACTCAGACTCCTTCCCGAGCAACCCCCTGGTGTACTCCACATGTAAATCGCTCAGCCACGGCTCATCTTTGGGAGAGAACTCCATCAACGCTTCGAGAATCTGCCTGCTCGTGACAGGAACTCGAACCTCTTCATTATCAAGTGAAGCAGCCAGCAACTTGGTACGAGACGCTGCCCAGAAGAATCTAAGTAAATCCAAGTCTTTCATTCTGTAGATTTGCGGGTCTGAGATGACATCTTCAATTTTAGCAACTCTTCGGGCGACGGTTTTCTGGAAGAAGTCGAGGGGTAGCGCAAACCAGATTTGTTTTTGTTTCCTCCCGGCCAGCAACGAGAAAGGTCTAGGTGTCTCCTCAGGTAATAAGGTAAAAAATTCCGGGCACTGTTTGAGGCTCTTTAGACACCGCTCGGGTCTATCCGACCATAGTGAAAGCGCGACAGCTCCATCAGTAATGAAAGGTTCAATACACTGTGAAGAGCCGTTCCCTTCGAAAAGCGATGATAACCGCCTCAATTTATCAAAAGGCACGAACTCTTTTAGTCCCAGCACCAGGTCCAGAGAATCTATGTCCGAGTTAGCCAGGATATCCATGCTGAACTCTACCTGCGGGATTAAGGCAGCGTAATCAAGATAAGGTTCAATCTCCCTGATATACGTTTCCAGTTTTTCGATGAAGCTCAGGAGGTCAGGTTCCAATATTAAATCCTGATAATCTGGGGCATTTATCATTGCTTCCTTGACTTCCGCGTCCTTATATACCTTTCTTTCCATCTCACGAACCGATTTACCAATCAGTAGAATGAGCAATCCCACCAACTCATCAAGTATTAAGTCCTCCCGTGAGGTAAGTTTCTTTAGATATCCCTGTGCTTTATCGATATATCTAACATGTTCAGAATCCAGATATTCCTTGACCCGGCACAGAGCAGCTTTCCTGCTCATTATGTTCTCACCGTGGCAGATAAACAGGTAAACCCTAGATACCTCGGCGACTGCCTTGTACCATAAATATTTTCTTTTAAACAGAGGGTGAGCATGTGCAGAATTAAGTTCATCGTTTACCAGCAGCCACCATACACCTAGTTCTTTTGTCGCGGGAAGATACAGCTCATTTTCCGGTAATGCGGGGAGCGCTTTCACCACATCTTTGCCGTAAAGCAGCCGCCACGTATGCTTGCCTTCGTTGAACCTGTACCTGTGGAAATCGTAGTCCCTGTATAACTCAGCGAACTCTGAAGCCGAGTAAACGCCCAGTTCCTCTTCATCTTTAATGAAAAGCGGTATAAATCGAGATAATTTATTATAAGTGCCAATGACCCTTTCTTTGGCTTCCTTCACTGCAATCCTGTCTCTATTCTCGTTGTCAATGATTACCGATAAATCAATGTCACTCAACCCATATAAAACCTCATCTTTTGCCATTCCCCGGCGCAAGTATATTGCTAAGACTCCGTCCATCCGCCTGAGCAACAACGTCGCAACGACAACCGCCAAGCCATAGACTTTTTTATAGAAGTAGGTAAAGGGAGGGAAGCTGGAAATGACTATCAATCTTTGAATAATTAAGCGAATATCACTCTTCACAGGAAAGCACCGTAACAATATGAATAAACCGCCCGGCTGCTAGCGAAGCATTTTGTTTGCCGCCAGTACTGCCTCCTCTATCACATCATCCATACCCCAGTATTTGAATGTACCGGTTCTACCGATTAAATGAAGGTTCTCGATTTGAGAGAAACAGCCCATCAGTTCAGCCAGGTGGTCTTGATATCCCAGCTTAAGGAGAGGATAGGCATAGGGAATTCTTTCAACGAAAGAACCCATGACCTCATCGCTATTCAAAATCCCTAGGTTGCTCAAATCAGCTACGACCTTTTCGGTTATTATTTCATCTGTAGCCAGCCATGTCTGGTCATCTTTGCTGCATAAGATCTCAACACAAAGTGAAGTCCTGCCATCTCTGACAAGCTCCTCGCTCCAATTCCGAGGTTCATGAGCTCTCGCGAAGACAATATCCTTATCGGGGAAATAAATCCAGTGGTCATCGGTTATTCTCTCTTTATCAACTATCAACAATATACAAACCAGTGCCCTGTATTGAAGCTTTAAAGCAGCCTCCAGAATATCGGGGGGTAATGCAGGCCTCATTAACGATACCAGCAGGGTCAGGGGTATAGTAGAAATAAACCGGTCAGCAACCAGCTCTTCTTGCTTATCTCCATTAGCGATAAGAAGGGACTCTATAGCCTTCTGTTGCCACCTGACCTCCTTGACCTCCCAACCGAGAAGGATTCTGTTGTCACCCTTATTGACTTTATCTGCCATTGTAGCAGCAATAGTACCGATGCCTTTTCTGGGGTAATAGAACTGTGCAGCATAGGTTCTGGATAAGCCATTCGCTTGAAATAAAGCCTTTCTGAACGCCTGAAGCAAGCTCTCTACGCCAACCCTTTTCACACCCCAGTCTGCGGATATCTCACTACAGGGTAGCCCGCACACTTTCTCAGTGTAAGGCTTAAAAAATATCTCGTACATTTTAGTTCCAAAGCGGCTGACGACCCACTGCTCAAAAGAATCACCTTTTTGAGCATTAACCTTTGTCTTCACAGCGGACGATATATAGCTTGCTAATATATTCGTCCCTTCCCATAAACCGAAGGAGGATAATACAGACAGTGGTTTCGGAGGATAATCAATGAACCTCTCCCCTAGCCTTATTCTGCTTTTTCTACTCACCAAGTCCAGGTCACCACCCAATATGTTCTTTACTTTCTCGATAACCCACTTCTTGTCGCTGTAAATCCGGTGACCACCTAAATCAAATATGAAGCCATCCTTCTCCACGCTTCGAGCAATGCCCCCAACGAAGGGGCTCTTCTCCACAACTGTCAGCACTCTACCATTCTCGCTGAGTTCACAGGCTATCGATAGCCCAGCGATTCCCGCCCCGAGTATAGCGACACTTCTTCGGTCGGCCTTCATATAATTGTTTTCCTCAATTTCGTAGTCGTATGCTCGCTACTTTCAAGGTACGAATGTGATGTTTATAGTCTGGTGAACGATACCCAAGACAATATATCACACCGCAGACATTCTATCAAAGCTACAAGCTTGTGGTTTTCATCTGTTGATCCTATGCGTTTGCAAAGTGATTTCTCCTACACACCTAACATCGAATACACTGCCACCTCGTTGACAATGCGACCTTGAGCAGGTATGCTGCTCAGAAGAGGATTGCCTGATGTCAAAGAAGCTGACGGTGATTCCGGAGCTGTGTTCGGGGTGCAGCATCTGCGAGCTTGTATGTTCAATCAGGCACTTCGGAGTAAATAACCCGAAGAAATCAGCGATAAGGGTGCTGACAACATACCCCCACCCCGTCTTGAGAATGCCAATCGTTTGCAGCCAGTGTAAGACGCCATCATGCGCCCAAGTATGCCCCACCGATGCCCTGCGATGGATCGATGGCGTCGTCCACCTTGATGAAGAGAACTGCACTTCATGTTACAAATGCGTTGAGGCTTGCCCCTTCGGAGCTATATATGCCCATGAGGACTGCGACCTGCCCATTATATGTGATATGTGCAGTGGAGACCCGGAGTGCGTCAAGAAATGCCCCAAGGGGGCGCTCAGGCTGATACCTGAGGCTGCCCTAGGCGAGGCCAAGCGCCTCAATAACGTCCTGAGCTACACCCAGATGAAGGAAATCGAGTACTACGAGAAGGGCGAGAAGAAGATTATCCACTATGCAGAGATAGGTAAGGAAGAGCTATGAGTTTGCAGAGTGGGTACTTTAAAAAACACCTGCATATCGTTCTTTCCGAAGGCAGCGACGAACGCTTGCCCCTCGAGGACGCTTTCCTCGAGAAGTATATCGGTGGCCGCGGCTTCGGTGCTAAGCTTGTCTGGGACAACCTGAGGAAACGTAAATTCAACATTGACCCGCTTGACCCCGAGAACCTCCTCGTCGTCGCGCCCGGACCGCTCTCAGGGGTATACCTGCCTGCATCAGGAAAGACCTCCTTCGTCACTATCTCACCAGCTACCGGCCTCTATGGCGACTCTTCCATAGGCGGGAGCTTCGGGGTCGAACTGCGGCAGACGGGAATAGACGTCCTTTCCGTTACCGGGCGCGCTCCAGAACTGTCTGTAATCTTCATCGATAACAACGAAACCACCATTATCCCCATGCCGGAGCTTAAAGGTAAAAGCTGCCTGGAAGCCGAAGGGCTGATCAAGGAGCGGCTTGGCACCCACGCCGTCCACATCGCTGTCATCGGGGTGGCAGGTGAGAATATGGTGAAATTCGCCTGTGTCAACGCCGACTGGGGACGCAACGCCGGCAGGACTGGTATAGGGGCGGTTATGGGAGCGAAGAACCTCAAGGCCATTGTGGTAAGAGGACAAAAGGATATACCGGTATATGATATTACCTCGCTTGTGGCGGAGACAGAAAAAGCCTGCAAATACCTCGAAGAACACAAGTATTTCAAGATGTGGCAGCAGGAAGGCTTAATGAATGTTATTGAATACGCCAACGAGAAGGGCATCCTGCCTGCATACAATTTCAAGGACAGCGTTTTTACCAAGCACGATCAGATTAACGGTGCGACGATGCTCAGCCACTACAAGATTGGCGATAGCGCATGCTTTTCATGTCCTATGTGCTGCAGCAATATCTGCCTGGTTAAGAACGGCAAATATACAGGCACAGTTGTAGAAGGGCCGGAATATGAATCATGCGCTATGTTAGGTCCAAATCTCGGTATTGACAATTTCGCTGCGATTCTCTCCGCAAACCGACTTTGCGACGAGCTGGGGATGGATACCATATCCACAGGCAACATTGTTGGCGCTGTGATAGAGGGCTATGAAAAAGGCATTCTGTCTTTAACCGACCTCGACGGTCGGGAGATTACCTGGGGAGACGAAGATGCTATCCTAGACCTGATACAAAGGATTGCATATCGGGAGGGCATAGGCGATATCCTCGCTAACGGAGCACGCCACATTATCGACAAGTGGCCTGAGATGGACAAGATTATCCTCCAGGTCAAGGGCCTGGAGCAATCGGCATACGATAGCCGTCCCAGTATCTCAATGGGGCTTGCGTATGCTACCTCGGATATAGGCGCACATCATACACGGGCATGGACCATTGCCAAGGAGATGGAGGAGGGACAGGACTGGTCTGACGACGAAAAGGTTGATACCGTCATCTACCACCAGAAGCTGCGCCCGCTGTTCGACATGCTCGGCGTCTGCCGCCTTCCCTGGATCGAGTTAGGGCTGAGCGAACGACACTACGAGAATTTCTACAAGTACGTGACAGGGAAAGAAGCCACGCTTGAGCAGCTCCTCGAGCTATCTAACGACGTCTATGACCTCACGCGTCTGATAAATGTGCGCCTCGGCATAAGTCGCAAGGACGACAGTCTACCCCACAAAGTCTGGGCTAATCCTCCACTGACCGGTCCGAATGCGGGCAGGGTAATCGACAGGGAGGATTTTCAGAAGCTGCTTTCCCTATACTACCGCAAGCGGGGCTGGGATGAGGACGGCATGCCTCCAGCCGGGATAGAGAAGAAGTTCGAGGATTAGTTAAGGATTCTCCCCTCTAACTCCCCCACCAAAGAGCGGAAGACATCGAAGGGTTTATTTATCTCTTGACCTTTTGCAGTGCCAGCAGTAACCCGGCGATGCTCTTGGCATCACAGACCTCCCCCGAGTCGATAAGTTCGGTTACTTTGCTCAGGGGCACGCGCACCAGCTCGATTTCCTCGTCGTAATCAGCAGTGCGCTTTACCGGTTTCAACTTCGTTGCAAGATAGAGATACATAGCCTCGGTAGAGAAACCGGGGCTGGTGTAAAAAAAACCCAGCTTCTCCCAATTCTTTGCAGAGAAGCCTGTCTCTTCCTCAAGCTCCCGGCGTGCGCAGTCAAGCGGGTCCTCATCCTGCTCTACGTTGCCAGCAGGTATCTCCAGCAAATTCATCTCCACAGGCTTGCGATACTGCTTGACGAGAAGGACGTTTTGTTTAGAATCAATGGCAACGATGGCAGTGCAGGTGCCATGCTCTACGATCTCCCGTATCGTCTTTCTTCCCGAGGGCAACTCCACAGAATCAACCCTCAGGCTAACCACCCGCCCCTTGTAGATATGCTCAGAATCCAGAGTTTGTTCCTTACTCACTTTCGTCACTCAGCGGCCTCTGTGGCCCAAGATGTACTATCAGCGACACCTCGTCACAATCAGGGAACTTGGGGCATTTGTAGCACTCACCCCAGACCTTGCGCGGAAGCTCAGCCTTATCGATGCGAATGAAGCCCTGTTTCTCGAAGAAATCAGGATTATATGTCAGGCAGAAGATGGTGGCTATACCCAAATCCTCGGCCTCGTCAATACAGGTTTTTACCAGCGAACTGCCGATACCCCTGGACTGGCTACCCCCGGCTACTGCCAGAGACTTTACCTCGGCCAAGTCGGCCCAGCTCACGTGCAGTGCTACACAGGCAACCACCTTCCCGCCTTCCCTGACCACGAAATAGTCCCTGATATTCTCATATATCTCGCTCAGGGCGCGGGGAAGCATCTCTCCCTTACCGGCGAACTCATTGATCAGCTTATGCATCTGTGAAGCATCAGCTATTTTGGCTTTCTCTACCTTCATCTCCGATTACTCCCGCTTCTCTAGCTTCCGCATTAACGTCCCGTAGAAAAACATTGGGCGCTGTGCTCGAAGCAGCCTCGTGACATGAGGGCTGCGTTTAACCCTGATAATATCTCCATCGCTCAGTGGGACCTCGACCTGACCGTCAATGCTGAGCATCGCCTGATGAGTAGTGTTCACCTCGAGTTCTACCGTCGCATCCGCAGGTAACACCAGCGCTGTACCAAAGCTAAGATGGGCTGCAATTGGCTTCATCAAGATCTCCCCGGAGTGAGGATGCAGTATAGGCCCCCCAGCCGCCAGGGCGTATGCAGTGCTACCTGTTGCTGTGGCTAGAATCAACCCATCGCACTTGTACGTCGTCAACAGCTCCCCGTAAACAGCCGCCTTAATACGGATGAGACGGCACATAGCGCCACGTCCGATGACCACATCGTTCAGCGCATAAAAGGCAGGTTTATCTGATGCCTCAAGCTCCGACTGAAGCATAGCTCTCTCCTCTACCCAGCCCTTCCCCTTTATGAAATCAGGCACCCGGCTCAAGGCATCTGCGTCATTTAACTCAGTCATAAAACCAATGCGCCCCAAGTTCACGCCCAGTATTGGAATCGACAGGGGACTGGCAACTCGCGATGCTCGAAGGATAGTGCCATCGCCGCCGAGGCATATAACAATATCGGTCCCCTCCACCTGTTCCCTCGCCCTGTCCTCATCCCAAGCAGAACAGGTCCACACATCAACATCCAGGGCGCCCACGACCTTCGCCATTTGTTGGGCAAGATCGCCAGCGGCCTCTATCTTGGATTGGAACAGGACACCAACCTTCTTGGTCAAGTGCGCATTCCCTCTCCGAATATACATTCAGGGCAGTCTGGAGCATACGCTCCAACAACCTATACTATGTGGAAATCCCTATTGCTTTCGCAACAATACGAAAAATTCCTTATTTCCCTTAGCACCCAGGATTTGCGACGCCATCAAGCCCGCCAGCCTGAAGTTGCGGTCAACCGCCCAGCAGATAAAGCGCCCTAAGACGGAAGCGTGAACGAGAGGGTCTTTGACCAGACCGCCTTTACCCACCTGTCTACGCCCAGCTTCAAACTGGGGCTTAATCAGCACAATCAATCGCCCTCCCACCCTCACTACATCAGCCACCGTGGGCACTACCTTCTCCACAGATATAAAAGACACATCAATAGTAGCGAGGTCAACTAACTCAGGCAAGGAGAATGGGTAGCGAGCATTGACCCTCTCCAGCACCACTACCCTTGAATCCTGCCTCAAGCGATAGTCAATCTGCCCGTAACCAACGTCAACGGCATATACCCTGCTCGCTCCACGCTCGAGCAAGCAATCGGTGAAACCACCTGTTGAAGCTCCGACATCCACTGCCACGAGAGATGAGACATCCACCTGGAGCTCTTCAAGCACCCCCGCCAGCTTGAGGCCACCCCTGCTTACATACGGCGGACTCTGGAGCAGATGAACCTCGGCGTCCTCCCTAACCAGTGTGCTGGGCTTAATTACCGTCTTGTTGTCAGCGACAACAACGCCCTCCATGACCATAACCCTAGCCTTCTCCCTGCTTTCCACCAGCCCCCTCATAACGAGCAGGGTGTCTATCCTCTGCCTAGCCACCGCGTTCACTAGCATAGACTCGAAGGATTTGAAAGTCAAGGTTAATCGAGTTCACCACCCCCATCTCGCAATGACCTGCAGGATGTATTATTATAAGCACCAGCATATACCGGGAGGGATGAGATGACACTGGCACTGGAAGGGATAAATGTTTTAGACCTGTCACGCACCGTACCTGGGCCGTTCTGCACTATGATGCTGGCAGATATGGGTGCTGAGGTGATCAAGATAGAAGACCCTGGATACTCGATGGGAGTACTTCCCGACCAGGAAAAGCACGCAGCTTATGATTATCTGTCCCGCAATAAGAAGAGCATCGCGCTCAACCTGAAATCCTCAGACGCCAAGGAAATTTTCAACAAACTGGTAGCTCAAGCTGATGTCATCATGGAAGCCTTCCGTCCCGGCGTAGCGAAGAGGCTGGGTGTGGACTACGAGAGTGTATCCGAATTGAATCCGAGGATTATCTACTGCAGCTTGACCGGCTTTGGACAGGACGGGCCATATCGCGACCTCCCTGGCCATGACCCTAATTACACCTCTATAGCCGGTGCAGTGGGCATCACCGGCGACCAGAAAGGTAATCCGGTGTTAATCAGAGCTGCCCTGGGAGATATAGGTAGCGCACTGCATGCCGTTATAGGTATCCTCTGCGCTCTTATAGCGCGCGATAAGACCGAAAGGGGGCAGTATATCGACATCTCCATGACCGACAGCGTCCTTTCCTTCCTTTCCGTAAGCTTACTCAGATACTTCCGAGACCGCTTTGTTCCCGAGAGAGGCTGGCCGTCTCCGACTATGAATGTATGGAAGACCAAGGACGGCAAGTTCCTCTCCACAGGTCTCATAGAGCCCTATTTCTGGGAGCGCTTTTGCCGCGCACTTGGCAGAGAAGATCTCATACCCCATCAGCGCGCCAAGGGTGAGAAGCTGCGAGAGGTGCACTCCACAATCAAAGAAGCTTTTCTCACCAAGACCAGGGATGAATGGTTCCAGATTATGAAGGATGCTGATACTTGCGTTAGCCCTGTCCTGGAGCTCGATGAGGTTGTTAACGACCCCCAGTTACTCAGCCGCGATATGTTCCCCGAATTTGAACACCCGATAGAAGGTATGGTGCGACAGCTCGGTATGGCGATAAAGCTCTCGGAGACACCGGCGAAATTCAGGAGCTTCGCCCCCATTATGGGACAGCATACAAGGGATATTCTACAGGGGTTGGGCTACACCGGAGAACAGATAGAGGAACTACGCCAGTCAGGGGCGGTAAAATAAGATAATACCCATAAGTTCGCCCCTACAACTACCGTGTTGGGGAATGCTACTGGGGCGCTCCCTTCACTTTAATAACCAGGAAATCCCAGTCACACTCTCCTTCATCATCACAGGATGCTGTCTCACCGGCGACGATGTAGCCGCCGTCGAATGTTTGT
>Ga0209427_10002050_pt1 | contig 23550 bp, 39 predicted proteins | sample DeeMarSWOR136_30_FD_187465 | JGI IMG/M metagenome (GOLD analysis project Ga0209427, IMG submission 187465) | Marine sediment microbial communities from White Oak River estuary, North Carolina - WOR-1-36_30 (SPAdes) (version 2) | ecosystem: Environmental > Aquatic > Marine > Intertidal zone >...
GGTCTTCTCATATCCAAGAAACGTTCTGCTGAGACATTGTTTATGAAGACATTCACTCGGATTTTCATTTTTGGCTGCTCCAACACTCTATGCCCCTTATTGTTGGTTTTGTTTGTAACGGGTAAACCCGCAATGCCCACAGGTATAGCGGTTTCCATGGTCTGCCATGAAATAACCTGGACCGCATCTTTCACAGAATGGTCGCAGCCGCGTCAAGCCTTTTTCATCGAATTTGTAACAGCTGAAAATACCTTTCTCTTTTTTCTTCTTTTTCTCGGGCTTCGGTTTCTCCAATTTCTTAGGCTTCTCTTCTATAACTTCTTCAGCCTCTTCAATTTCAGCCTCATCTTCTTTGAGCTCTGATTTTGCAGTCTTTTTTGCCATTCACTATTCCTCTTTCTTCTCTTCCTTCGCTTCCTTTGCGGTTTTAGAAGCAGAAGCTGCTTCCTCTGCAAATTCTTTCTTGGATTCCGCTTCCTCAGTCCTTTCTTCTTTTATTGGCTTTTTCTCTTCTGGTTCTTGTGTTTTCGGTTTCTCTCTTTCAGCTTCCTCTTTGGCTTTTTCAGGGGGAATGTTACGAGTAATTATGTGTTCTCGTTCGACCAGTTTTGCTTGTTCAGGTGTTTCGTAGGCGTTTGCCTCTCCTATGGCAATTGTTGTTCCAGTTTTCGTCTCTACTTTTTCAACAAAAACTAGGTCAAGTTCTACCTGTAGCATGTTGGCAAGGTTTTTTCTTAATTCTAAACGTGGAGCAGTTTGCCCTTCTTGACTGTGGTCAGCTTCGAAGACCACTTCCTTTCTTTTAAGTAAGGGATTATATTTTTGGGATAGGATTTTAATCTTCAAATTCTATTCTTCCGTTGATGATGGATTGTGGCACAGAGAAAAGTGTTTTTGTCCTTATAAAGTTTCATTCATGTAAATAGTGAAGCTGAAATATTGATTTCATATTCTCAACATTTTTGCTGTAGTACTCTAGAGCTTAATTTGTGATTAAGTTGGAAGCCAGAGGCGTATTAGTGGGGTCTATTTTGTGCTTTTTAGGCCTCATCGTTTTCTTACATGGGATTAGCAGCATGACCCAAGCAAGCGCAGTTTCTAACTCTTTTCTAGTCGCAATAGGGATGTTTCTAGGAATCGCAGGCTTCATTGTGTTGGTTACAAATGTGTTTTCTGGCGGTTCTATTTTTAGTTAGACTTTTCAGTCGCTTTTCATTGCATCAACTATTTCTCTTATTTTACGCTTCATTTCAGCTGTTGCTTTAACCACCACAACCCCCTCATGGGGTTGACCATAGAACACTAACGAACCTTCCGGCGCAGTTAAGATGGCGACTAGCGTCAGCAAGTCTTCTTCTCCATCAACAATAATTTTTGTTCGCTGATAACTCTCCATCGCCTTCTCTATAGCCGACCAAGCTTCCTCGGTTATAGTTCCTGGAGGATTTGTTACATTTATGGCTTTTTCTGCTGTAGCGGATATGGGCGGTATTTCTTTCCTCATGATTTTGTTGTCGACGATTAAAACATTAGGCAACATATTATGGTTGAACAAGTCTTGGGAAACCCGGTCTCCCACAGTTACTATTTTTGCTGGTTTTTTCTCTTCAATCAGTGTTTTTACCATTGCTATTATTTCTTCCAAAGAGCCGCAAAAAAGGGTTCCTAGAGGTTTTTTCAGTTTTTTTCGAAGCTGCGGCGTAAGATAGCGGATATTAATCACCTGTTGCTTGCCGCAAATCTTTGTACAGACCGGTCATAGGTTCTTTCAACTTCAGGTGGAAAAAAACATCCTGGTAGCTCGTTTCGTTCTCTGTGAAAACGAATGCATTCACAGCATTTACCTTTCTTGTCGCATGATGGATAGGTGCATCCACAATTCTTCAGATTCGCCTCAAGATTCAGGCAAGACTTTCCTTGTTGTATTTTAGTCATCTTCTTATTCTCTATGAAAGTTTAGAGAACATATAACCTTTTGAAAGGGCAGTACTATCGGACGCGTAGGGCGTAACGTCCTTTTTCTTTGATCCCCATTGCTTTTGCTATTTCTGATTCTTCTGGATCCATGATGATAACGAGACCGCTGAAATCGTCGCTGAGAGTTGCGGTTTTGCATTTTGGACATAATGAGCCTGTGGTGATTCTGTGGCATTCTCGGCAGGCTTTTTGAGTCATTGTTCCTTTTTCTCCTCTTCTTTAGCTTTTTTGGCAGCTTCTTTTTCGGCTTCGCTTCTTAGCATTTTCAGTTCTTCCTTTATCCATTCAAGCTTTCCAAGAAAAGGTTGTCTAGCCGTTACTCCGATTTTTCCAGAACCTCCTCCCCGAGCCAACGAGACTGCTGTTATGCGGGTTCTAACATGGTCGCCTGAAGACATTTTTCTTTTAGTTTCTTTACCCATTAACACGCCTTGTTTTTCATCGTATGAAATGAAATCATCGATTAATTGTGACACATGCAGTAGCGCATCTATTGGACCGACACGGATAAATGCTCCGAAGTCTGCGATTTCCACCACTTCGCCTTCTACGATTTCTTGAATTTTTGGATAGTATGTGAGGAGAGAAAAGGAGACTTTATGATATGTTGCGCCGTCTCCGGGGATTATTTTTCCTGTGGGATTAACTTTTATGTCTGTGACGGCAACTACGTAGCCCAGTTCATCGTCGACCATACCTTCATATTTTACTCTGAGCTGTTCGTGACCTGCTTGCTTTAGGGGGTCACCGAATCTTTCGGGAGGTATTCGAACTGTGTCTTCCAGAACGAGAAGCTTAAACATAATGATTTTTCCTCAGCCTTAAACAGGCTTGTCTTACATAAACTTCTGAAGGATTTTAAAAGTCTTTTGAAAAGCTGTCGATGTATATCCGAAAAGGCTCGCCCAGTGGACATTGATGTATACTAAATAACCCCATCTACAGCCAGATGAGATTTTTGCCTCAGAAAGATAACAGCCACATTTTTGCGCCTCAACTTCTTTCTCAACGCTTTGTCATTTGTTGCAACACTGTACCCCAATTCTGAAGCCCCCCTAACAATCACATCATCATAGGATTCGTCACTGTCTTTCTCCACCTTAATTTGGCGACATTTTTGAGCGAGTTTCAGTGCAAAGGCGGATTGGCGTTGCAATTTTGTCGATCGCCCTTTGGCAATTTTCTGTAATTCCTGATAGGTTGAAGATAAGATTGTGGGTTCAAAACGCCGATTCAAAACTTTTTCCAATTCCTCAAAAATGTCAATTTTAAACTGAGAAGGAATAAACAGGAAGCTTGAGTCAAATATAACTCTCACAGGTTTTTTCAAGGTGTTTCCTTGTTTTCTCTTTTGCATCAAATTTTCACTGTATTATGCCATAACCGATTAACCGCCATCTTCCAGCGATTTTTCTACTTATCGCTGCCCGCATACCTTTTTCAACGCACACGGGACGCCCAAGTTTTATAGTGGCTTTCTCCCCTTTTACAGATGTTACGGCACCTGCCGTGATAGTTGTTCCTACGTCTAGAAGGAGGCTTTCTTTTGGATGTATCTTGTCAATAGCAATCATTTCTTTAGTTCCTACTGCACGTTCAAAAAAGTGTGTTTCTATGGTAGGTTCTGAGAGTGTTGGAGGTAGCTTTCCAGGTAGTCCCGCTAGGTTACCAGTGAGGCTGTCTGCCCTAGTCAAAGCTGGGTCAAGCATTGTTCCGATTCCTACTAAGCCGCCGCATTGTACCTTATCTAGGGTCTTTCCGCCTGTGTGGAGACTGACAATTTGGGTTAGTAAGGGTTTGTATACACTTTTACCTTGTTTTTCTTGTCGTATGCCTGGGCGGATTTCTATTTCGTCTCCTGTTTCGAATTTTCCTTGTGTGATGCTGCCGCCTATGACGCCGCCTTCTAGTTTTTCGATTGTTGTTCCTGGTTTGTTTATGTCGAAGGAGCGGACAACATACATTAGAGGTGGTTTTGTGAGGTCGCGTTTTGGTGTAGGGATGTATTCTTCCATGGCTTGGACGAGGGCGTCGACGTTAATGGAGTGTTGGGCGGAGATGGGGATTATAGGAGCATCTTTTGCTACGGTGTCTTTAACGAATTCGGTGATTTCATGGTAGCTTTGTAGGACTCTTTTTTCGTCAACAATGTCTATTTTGTTTTGGACGATGATTATTTTATCTATACCGACAATTTGTATGGCTGCAAGGTGTTCTCGGGTTTGAGGCTGCGGGCATGGTTCGTCTGCTGCGATGACGAGAATTGCGCCGTCCATAACTGCGGCGCCGGAGAGCATGGTTGCCATGAGGGCTTCGTGTCCGGGGGCGTCCACGAAACTGATGGCTCGTTGGAATTCGCATTCTGTGCCGCATGCTGGACATTTTGGGGTTGTGGAGTAGCATTCTGGAGTGTTGCAGTTGGGGCATTTGTAGATAGGGGCGTCGGCATATCCAAGTTTTATGGTGATGCCTCGCCTTAGTTCTTCGCTATGTTTGGCTGCCCACACACCCGATAAGGCTTGTACTAAGGTAGTTTTTCCATGATCTACGTGACCTATAGTTCCTACGTTGACTTCGGGCTGTTTGGGCAGTTTTCTCAGACGGTTTTACCTCCAGTTTTGGGTTCTTTTGGTTTTTCCTCTTCTTTCTTGGTCTTTTGTTCCTTTTTCTCTGTTTCTTTTGGCTTTGTTGGCTTTTCCTTCTCTATAGCCTTCTCTTTCTCCTTCGGCTTTTTCTCTGCTACTTCAGCGTCTTTTGATTTTTCTTCCTTTGTGTCAGCTTTTTTGGGTTGTTCTGCTTTTTCTTTTTTCTTGGGTTTTTCGACGATTTTCATGTTAATTTGAACAGTGTCTTCGGTGATGACTCTTCCGCGGAGGGTTTTTCTTCTGCGTTCTCCTTCTCGGGTTGGGTGAAAGCCGATGCCTTGAGTTACTACTAAGCTGGTTTTTACTCCGCCGTGGACACCGGGGCGCATGGGGAACCCGTCTTTGTCTGAGCCTCCGGTGATTCTTACTTTGTGCCCTCCTAGGCCTATGGCAGTGCCCTCTAGTGTTTCACCTAGTTTTCTGCCCACTAGGGGGACGGCGCGGGGGCCTTCTAATTCAACTATTTGGGATTCTCCTGTTTCGGGGTCTGAAAGGATTATCTTGAATTTTGCCATTGGAGACATTTACTCCATAAGAGCCGAGTTTGATTATGGATTGTAAACGGCGTTTTTAAAGCTTCCTAACACAACATTGATGAATACAACAGAAACCATTAGCTATCAATCCTTTGGATAAACTACCTTCTACAAAAAAGAATTGAAGAATGAAGGCAGTCTAGAGTACACTTTCGCTTTCTTGGGACACACACTAATTATTTAGGTTCTCGTTTTCATTGCTTCTTTTTAGTAAAATGAGGGTTGGCGCTCATATGCTTGTTTGGGAGGTTCCATCTTGACAGTCTCTTTGGGCGACAATATCTCAATCAACTCATACTTTCTAGTGCCTAAACCATGTTTTTCTGCGAATTCTGTGACGAGATAGGGATTTTTCATTGGACCCCACAGACGTTCAAAGGGATGGAGGTCAACATTAGGGTCAAGGTTAACATGCTTAAAGTAGGGCGGAATGGTTTGTTCAATTAATCCAGCTTTCGCAATGAGATCCAAAGTAGCCGTTTCAATGGCAACTATATTGCGACTGCCTAATACGCCAATATCTACAACGACACTAGGTTGTGCCATCCCCATGCAGTCACAGTGAGGTGTCACTTGAAGTATGAAGTTAAGGAAGAACCGCTTGTTCTCGTCGAAGGTGTCGAGAACATGTTTAGCGGCAATCGCCAGCAATTCTTGGAAAGCTGCAAAGAACTCAGACTTTATTTGTAAGCACCCCACTTCCTTGTCGACCTCGAGGCACTCTAGGCAGAGCTGATTCCTGCAGGCAAAAAGAAGCAGCGACAATTTGTGCTTTTCAGAATCATATTTAAGGGCATCATAAGGGCAGGCTTCCACAAGTTTTTTGGCGTGCTCTGGTGTGCACTTTTCCGCGTCCCAATACGTATGAGAATTCTCAACTCCATGGATTTTGTTCCACCGTGATGGAGCTGAGTAACCGCCTAAAGCAAGATTTTTGATAGCGCCACCGTATCCAGAGCAAGCGTGTCCTTTTGCATGGGCTAAATCAATAAGTGCGTCTGCATCATGAAGCACTCCACCCATTTCCAATGTATCCACATTCTTATAGCCAACAGAAACTGAATGTATGTAGCCATCTTTTACTCCGGCAGCGGGAATGATAGGGCAACCACACGTTTCCTGTGTGTATCCCCGAGCGACTGCATTGTAAACCGAGGTAGGATCGTCTGTTATGAAAGGCCATCCCCCAGCCTGTTTAACTGCTTCAACTATCCGCCGCACAAAAAACACTGGAACTGTCTGGTATCCGTCCTGAAAGCCCAAGTGCATCTTAATAGCAACTTTATCTCGCTTCTTAATCGTCGAAAAATCTAACAACTCAATAATTTTGTCAACCTTCACCCCTAAGGCAGCAAAAACAGCATCTCGACCCTGCTGAATAGAGCCAAAATAAACTTCTGCCTTTTCACTCATGCCTTTCTCTACCGATTTGCAGAACCCCAACGTCAAATAAAACCTTGTCGGTCACCCACCACTTTCCACTGAGTTTCTAAACCCTTGACAAAATGCCCTGTAAATATATTAAAAGCTCAATTGAATAGCGTAGTCTCTCGCCGAGCAACATGCTTACACAGTCTCGAGCTTATAAATAACCTTCAAACCCTTCAACGTCTCATGTACAGCAGTCCCAATCTGCAAAATCTCCTCCAAATCAATCGTCCGACCCCAATCATACACATGATCATAACGCCCCCGAATCGGCTTAAACCCCATAGCCCGAAGCTTCTCCGCCACAATCACAGGACCCGCACCTTCACTATTGAACCAAATAGTCAAAAACGTCCTCACAAAACACACCTCACTCCAACTACTTCCCCAGATCCGCCTAATATACTTTGACACACACCAACGCTAACAACATATGGCGCCGGGGGTGGGATTCGAACCCACGTGGCCCAAAGGACCACAGGCTTTCCAGGCCTGAGCTCCGCAACACGCAAATCTGCTCCATACCTGGCTCCCCGCACAACAGTCTTCCACTGCATGCTCTAGGAGACCCCGGCACTAACCAATCAAAATAGCAAACACAATGTTTTAAGACTTTTTGGAAAGGAGCACTCTGTAACCGCTCTTTCTAGCTAAAATGTCTACATTGCCAAAAGTCTTTCCTGACTGTTCTAGAACGCGTCTGCTCCCAATCTTGGATCTTAGAACAATCTGAAACAAGCCATCTTTTTCGAGATGCTTAGGAGCATCTTTAACAACAGCCAACACTACTTGCATTCCAGCGCTTACTGGTGGATTGCAAACAACAGTGTCAAACCTCATGTCCCTCACAGGCTTGTAAAGAAAACCATGACGAATGTCAACGTTTTCTACATGGCAACGCTTTGCATTTTCCTTAGCTAGCCACACTGCCCGTTCATTCACGTCAACCATCACAACCTGCAAATTAGGATTCGAAACTGCGGCCACTAGTCCCACCGGGCCATAGCCGCAACCTAAGTCCAAAAACCAACCTTTTTCGGGCAAAATTATCGATTCAATTAGAAGTCGCGTTCCCAAGTCAATTCGTTTCTTTGAAAAAACGCTTGAGGACGTTAAGAATTCAAAAAAATGTCCACGAAGATCGGTGCGAATTAACCCCAGTTGAGATTTTGATTTAGGTTGTTTGACATAATAATGTTCTTTTCGCCTATGCTTAGGTTTCACTTAATACGCCTTCCTCCGAGTTTGCAAATGCTAGAGAAAAGTATTGTCAGAGTTAGAGCTTAAGTTGTTTTTCGTAGCGCTCCCAAACGAGACCAATTATTAAGAAGAGGATGCCCAGGATGAAAAAGTAGGTGAGCGGAAGTGTAAAACTCGACAGCGCCTGTTCGAGGGTTTGTCCAGTCATGTGAGAATAATATAGGGCAGTTATCATCAAAGCAGCAAATGTGGCGAAACATCCTATGCCAAAACCTACTGCCAGACCATTTGTAAAGGCACTTTTTCGGTGATACTTCCGCTCTTTTTCCAAGAATGCCACCGCCTTTCAGAGACTGTAGTCTTAAAGAAGACTAAATAAGTTGTTTGAACTCCGCATCCTAATTGAAACTAAATACTTCCGCTCTTACTCCACATCTTAGGATAAGTATCCCTATCCATCAAGACACGAACTGTTTTAGCCACAAAGCCATGATTCATGTTCAAAATCTGTTCCGAGGAAGCCAACGCCCAAGCGAAAGCCACAGCTTCACCTTTCTGAGTGAAAATAACTACCCCATCTTTCTTCTTAATGTCCGTTTCTAAAGACAAGACTCCTGGAGCAGTTACAGAAGCGCCGTGACAGATGGCGGCTACTGCAGAGTTGCGGACATAAATTTTCGGAAGAAGTCCCAAAGCTTTTTCCATTGGATGGATAATTTTCCTGAGGCTTTCTTCGTCACCATTTTCTCGTCTCACGTCAGCATAATAAAGCAGATCGTACAGTGTTACAAGTCCCTCGCCTTCAGTGAAAGGCCCAGCACGAGTTCGACGAAGCTCCTGCATATGAGCACCACTTCCAAGAACCTCCCCGATATCAAAGCAAAGCTTGCGAATGTAGGTACCGCTTTCACATCCTACTTTGAACAGAACATTTTTCTCCCTCATTTCCAAAAAATCTAGGTAGTAAATTGTTCTTGTTCGTAACCTTCTTTTAACCGAGGCCCGGATGGGAGGTCTTTGGTAAATTTTCCCTTGAAACTCACCTAGAACTACCTTGACTTTCTCCTCTGACATTTCATGATGGAGCCTCATAACGCAAATGTATTCTTTGCCACTTAAGAGGAGTACTTGGATAACTTTTGTGGCGTCAGCTAAAGCGATGGGCAGAACACCAGTTACTTTGGGATTTCCCTGGCTGCTAAAGGAAAGCCTCTAGGGTCCCGCCGTGACCGGCATGAGTAATGTCTAAGATGCGTTTGACCCATGCTGTTACTTCATGACTGGAGGGTCCCGCCGTCTTGTCTAGATTTATTATTCCTAGGCGAATGTAATCGTTTATGGATCGTTCTTCAGGTTTGCATCCACATTGAGGGGCAGTTTTTTCTTCTGCCTTAATCAGTAGCTTCCGCCTAATGTCCCATGGTGCAATGGTGTTTTTCATTATTTTTCTCCTTTAAACCAGAATAAAAGCGTCTATTGTTAAAAAGGTTAAGCTACATGGCTTGAGGTTTCACAAGTTCTTTCATTTCTTCTGTTTTGCCAGCGGCCCTCAATGCTTTAGTCACATTTTCGTCGCTTGCTCCTCGTTCAATATCAATTTTGTCTTCTGTTGGTTCTATGTGGTTCACATTGGCCCTTCTGCGCTTTATTCCTGTAATCTCTTTGGGTCCAGTTACGAGGACGAAGTTCTTGTCAATTAAATCTACAATAACGCATTTTTGTCCTGCCTCTCTGCCAGAAATTTTTACACAAATTCTTCCAACTTCTATTGCAGGCATTGCTATCACCCAGTGGCTTAGAGATGCGGCAACTAATATTTATAGCTAATGGAGCCTCATAGAGCCTCCATTTTTTGTGCGTGAAGCGCTAAAACCTGCGAGAAGAGTGATAAAAAAACAGGGCTTTAAGTTCCGTACACCAGACGGTCTATAGCTAGGCTAAGTGTTTGAAAAACTTCTTTAGGATTTAGGTCGTTTACATCTAGAATGAGGTCAAAAGGAGAGAAATCATCTCCATGGTCAAACCCATAAAGTTCCTTGTAGATGACGTTAGTCTTCGTATCTTTCTCTTTTAAAACTTTGCGTGCTTTTTCAATGCTTATTTTATCTCGCTTTGCAATTCGTTTAGCTCTCACTTCAGGCGATGCCTCTAGCCAGATTTTGAAGCTTTTTCTTTTTAGAAGCCACGGCATAGTCCAACTATCCAGAACAACGTTCCCCTGTTTTGCCCATTCCAATAGCTTTTTATCGACTTCTTTGTCAAAGGAAGATTTTTGTGTGCGTTTTTTTAGAAACTTCATCCCTTCTTGGCTTTCCCACCATCCTCTTTCAACGGGTTTGTAGCCTGTTTCTAAAGCTAGAGTTTTTAGTGCATTGCCACCTGAGAAATAGCATAGTTTGTATTTTTTCGCGATTTTTTTGGCAGTGGTGCTCTTACCGCATCCCGCCATGCCTGAGATGCATATAATAACCTTCTTTTTTAGTTGGTAGCGATTTTTTGTCATTGCGTTTTTCGCCTTGACAGCCAAGGTGTTCTTGTCGCTTGTTTAAGAGCGTCTCTAAGGCAAATGTGGCAAAGTTGTCCGCCATAGATGCGACTTATTTTTTTCTGATTTTTTGGAAGTTTGCGAATCTTTATGGTTGAATGTGGTTCAAAGTTGAGATTGCGACCACAGTTAGAACATTTTTGATTGCTTGTCTTTTCCTTTTTATGCGAAACTTGGCTACGCCCACCAGGTAAAGGAGTTGGTTTTCGTTTTTTACTTCTTGTTCTCAGTGTGGGGCGAGGCATTCTATTCAACTCCTAATCCTACGCCCAAGATTCGTGAAAATATGGTGTTAAAGAACAATGAACATAAGAGATACCAGAGGATTATAGTAAGCAGTCCAAAGCCTGGAAGAAAAGCTATAGGTTCTCTGTAGATGCCCCAAAGCACCTGCCACAGAATTAGGAAAGGAATAAAGAAAAGCAATGAAACTTTCATTGATTGCCACGACATTTTCTGTTGCAACTGCATTATTCTGGCTTTTTGTTTCTCCACTTTAGCTAACTTCTTTTTGTCTTTGGTTTTTTGTACTTCCCTAAATTCTTCAGTCCACTCCTGAATCTCTTTTCTCCAAGCACGTAGTTGTTCGGGATTGGTTAATAAACGATTAACCAAGGAGGTGAAAAAAGATATTAATATGGCTAGTAGAAGAATGAAAATTGTTGCTGCTGGTGCTTGCGGGTTCAACAGCCAGTCTATAAACAAAGTCGTGAACAATTATAATCCCTCATTTTAGTCTCTTTTTGGTTATGCCAATCTCTTTGTTGCCGTGATTTTTAACTATTTTCACTCTTTCAGTTAGCTAAAACGTTTAGACCTTTGTGATGTACATATTTGACGGGTACTAGCCTCCTAAGAAGCGGCGGAATGCTGGATACATTTCTGCAACTCGCTCTTGCATCAACTGTTGATAATACTGGTAAATTATACCAACCGATAACAGCACACCCATGCCAGTTCCAAATACGCCAAAAAAGTCTGCAAGCGCTGCTATGAGACCGACAATTATTCCACCAAGGATTGTAACCGCGGGAATATAACGCTTCAACATCATTTCAATAGGTCGCGCTGACCTTCTATAACCAGGAATATGCATTCCCGAATCCACTAATTGTTTTGCGACTGTTGATGGGCCTAGTCCTCCTACTTCAAGCCAAGTGACGGAGAAAATAACGCAGAATAACACCATAATGGCTGTAAAAACTATTGCCCTTGTAGGGTCCAACACAACGTCTAGGATGCTGCGGGGTGCTATCACATAATATACTAAGCCACCTGTAGGTTGCGGCTGTCCACTTCCACTTGTTGCGTAGGTGCCTAGAAGATTCAAAAAGAAGTTGGTGTTATTTCGATTGAGGTTGTTCCAGATAATCTGCGAGAAGAAATATACGTTGGCAAATAGGGCAGAAGCGAAAATCACAGGTAAGTTGGAAACATAAAGAAGTTTAATGGGGTACTTACCTCGATAACCTCTATAGTCTGCGTGAGATACTGGTAGTTCAACTCTAACGCCTTCTACATATATGACAATTAGAAACACTGTGATTGTTGTGATAAGACCTAGCAGTGAAGGCAGATCACTGGGTCTTATGAAAGCGTTCTGAGGTTCCGGAATAAGTTGATTTGAAGTTTGGTTGTGAAACAGGTTGATCGAGAAAATTGGTTGTCCTGCTGTAATGGTTTGGAAGAGCGCGGGAAAAAATCCATAGCTTTTTCCGTCGGCTAAACCTACAGTTAAACCGAAACTATCCCAAAATATCCTCTGAGCTACACCGGCCATAATAAAAAGGCTGATTCCGCTTCCTATTCCCCAGCCTTTTTGAATCATCTCATCTAACAGTATAATAATTATCCCTGCAAAAAGAAGCTGCAAAAAGATGACTATGCTTTCCGTTATTGGCACAGCGCCATAAACGCCGCCGACTATGTAAGCTAACGCTTGAATCCCTGTTAGTAATATTGAAAAAAATTTACTTGCAGTCGTAAAGAGTCCCCTGTCTTCAGGGTTAGTCATGTCGACACCTATCATTCCTGAACCAGCTAGAAGCTGGAGAATTAGACCTGCTGTTACTATCGGACCTATACCGAGTTCCAGCAAGGTTCCTCTGTTTGAGGCAAATATGACTCTTAGATAACTCATCTCATAGCCCCCTCCCGCTGCACTACCATATAAGGGGATTTGAGCCATGATGAGGTAGATGATTAGGGCTAGGGCGGTCCATAATAGCTTTTGGTTAAATCCAATTCTTCTTCCTGGCGGTTTCGCCTCTGGCAAAAACCTTGCGATTGGTTTGAAGAGGCTAATGAATCTGCCAGCCATTTTTTTTCTTCCTTCGTTTTAAGCTGTCGACTTTCTTAGGGCAATTAGTCTAGTTGCCTTTTTCTTTGACTATTTTTCCTCCTGCTTCTTCTATTTTCTGTGCAGCTGATTTTGAATAAGATGCGATTTTTATTGAAATAGGTTTAGCCACGCTGCCCATGCCTAAGAGCTTGTTGTAGCCCAATTTTTCTAAGTCTAGAAGCGCCATTCCTTCTCTTTCTTCTAAGCTTTCTTCAGCAGAAAGCTTACCAGCCAAATCTTCTAGCTTCCCCACGTTCATCACATTGACTTTTTTACGTTGTGGAGAATAGAAACCTTTCTTGGTGAAATAGTGAGGGTCATATCGCAAAGTATAGGACCATAAGTGTTTGTGGCGGCCTGCCTTACCGTGACCACCTTTTTGACCATGACATCTATGCTGACCAATCCTACCCCACCCTACTGTTCTAGTTCCTCTTTTCTTGCGAATTTTGCGACGTTTGTGAGGCATTTTAAACCACGCTTTTCAAACTAAATGGAAAACCGTCAATAAATCTTTCTCTGCGTTAAATCATATTTTCAACAAGTTTGTTGATTGCTTCACCACGGTATCCGGTGACTCCACCAGTGTTATAGCTTTTCTTTATTTTTCCTTTGTATCCTTTTTTTGGAGGATGCGCACGAAAAACTGGCTTCATGTCTGGTAGATGTTGAAATTCGACTTCCAACTTGTATACGGCTTCAGCCAAATCTTCCAAAGTTTTGTAGCCCGCTTTTTGAGCATACATGTCATCAAGCTTTTTGTCGCCCAGAAGTCTCCCCCTCTTTCTAAGAAGCAAAAGTATGTTTTCTTTCGCTATTTCACCCCACGTTACAAAATTCCTCACTTTTTTCAGCATGCCAAGAAAGCTAGGACGGTTGTCTAAAAGAGTTATGTGACAGTTTCGGTTTAAATGAAGGTTCTCAAGTGTTTTCTCTATTTGGGGCGAAGCGTCTCCTACTCCTCGAACACGTACTACTGCTAAACATTTCTGTTTCTCAGCCATTTTTATCTCACCCAGTCTTCGCGAGTAACAAGGCTGTAAGTCTTTTTAAGAGCATCAAAAACAGCATAAGCAAAAGAAGGAATAGTTCTCGTTGAGCCAAAACTTCTAGTCCAACAATCTTTAATTCCAGCCATATCTAGAATTACTTTTGCTGTTTCACTAGCAACCAAACCAAGGCCTCTGGGGCCTGGAATCAGAACGACTTCTACACCGCCGCGTTTCCCTGTGGTTTGAAATAATATTGAATGTTGTTTCCCGCATCCACATTCCCAACTTCCGCAGCCCCTGCGGACAAAGCTTATGTTTAATCGTGCGTTTGCGGCTGCCTTTTCAATTGCTGTTCTTACTTGTCCAGCTTTTCCACCGCCTAATCCAATGTAGCCGTCACGGTTGCCTACTGCCACTATCGCTTTGAACCGAGATTTTTCTCCCGCGTCGGTTTGCTTTTGCACCAAGTTTATGCTAATAACTTCTTCTTGCAAGTCGGGAAGCAAAATGTCCACAATTTCTGATTCACGGATTTTCAATCCTTCCACGAATATTTCTTCTATGGAGGAAATGCGGCCTTGCTGGATCATTTTGCCAAGGGAAGTCTTGGGTGTCCACGTTTCACTAATTTCTCTTTCTGTTCTCCTTCTTCTATATGTTCGTCTACGCATTGTGCTTCAACTTTCCTTTTCCTTTCACTGGCTTTTTTCTTTCCGGTTGAGCTGCAATCCTTTCTTTTATAGTCTCAAAGTGATCAACAAGGTTTTCTGGCGGCGTTTTTCTTTTTAAGTATTGAGAAAATGTTTTTTCATAAAGTTCCATATTTGAAGAGGCTAGACTTTTGGCGTAATCGGCGATGTGCTGCCCTTTTAACTCTTTTTCTCCTGGCAGTTTGTCTGCATCGTGGGGCACATCAATACCAGCGTCTACGACACCTTTTAAAGAGGCGAAAACGCATGCCCCCTTTGTAGGCTGGTTGAGCCCTATGTCTGCAACAGCATTTTTCACTTTTTTAGCTACAGCTCTTACTCCGCATAATAGGCCCGTTAAGTATGCGGAAGGCAGATTTCCACATGCAACCTGCCAACCATATTTCTTTAGTTCTTGCGAATTGGCTGAGGCGATGACTCTGTCTCCTGTTGGAGTGGCTTCTAGTATTTGGACGTTCATGTGTCTTAGTGAACATCTGGTTACTACACGGGGGAGCCTTGAAATTATAAGCGCTCTTCTTGCTTTGTAGTCTGTTTTTCCTTCTCTACGCCGTCGAAATGAAACACGATAGGAAGGCCCTTTTGCCATCAGCGTGTCCTCCACAAACTTTGTGCCTTTATGCGTCGTTCAAGTTCGGCTATGGATTCAAAGACGCCACTTCCTGCTAGAATGTAAAACTGCCGATAGGTATCTTCTGTAATGATACGCTTTTCTTTCAACTCCTTCAATCTTTTTCGCAACGCCCGAATTTTCTTCATCCAAGTCTCTTTCTTCGACACTCTCGGCTTACTTCTTTTGCCTGGACCTTTTCTTAATCCCTTCTTTTTCTTTTCTTGTAAAATACGCGCACGTGATCGGCTAACTCCTGTTTTAGGCATCGCTTGTATGGTTTTTTCGTGGATGAGTGTTTTAATTTCCTCTCTAGTAATTGCCGTTTCAACTTCGTCTATTCTTTCCGGGTCTATCCAAACTCTGTTTTGCCCCACTTTAAGAATATCAGCAGCAAGACGGCGTTGACTTTTAAGACTCATCTGTTTCTACTTCCTTTTTATGCTTCGCACGTTTAGCACGTTTGGCACTTTTAGCACGCTTGGAACGTTTGGTTTTCTTCTTTTTGGTCGCAGGTTTCTCCTTTTCTTTTTCCTCTTCAGGTTCTGGAATTGCTTCTTCCTCTTCGAGAGGCATTTCTTCCTCTTCGATTTTTTCTTCCTCAATTTCCCTTCTGACAAGCGGATTTAAGACGTGTATTTCTTTTTCTCTAGCTAGTGAAGAAATTTGAATCCGTTTTCTCGTTCCTACTGCGTGAGCAATTCGTATAGCCTGGGTTTTTGAGTCCACTTCCGCTACTTCATCTGGTGTGTGAATCAACACTTCTTCGTATCCAGAAGGGTGAAGCCCTCGGGCTATTTTTGGTCCGCCATAGCCGACGTTTACAGATTTGGGCCAGCCCTTTGCTTTAAGTCGCATTTTATTGTCTAGTCCACGGGGTTTTCTCCATTTCTCTTTCAAGCGCTTGTAACGCCAACTTTCGTGACGTCTGAATTTTGGCTTCTTGGCTTTCACAGCCTTTCGGTGCTCTACGGCTTGTTCAGCTGCAGTATTCTTCGGCGTCGTTGTTTCGGTCATGTTTCCATCCCCTCTAGGCGTTCGTAGACGTATATGCCGTCGAGAAATACCCGCGGGTCTTTTATTTTGACTTTTGTTGCTTGCTCAATGTTTGCTGCTGTCTGACTTACCTCTTCCAGATTTGTTCCTTGAACAATTATGTCATCGGACTTAATTGAAACCTTTGCATTTCCCACTATCTTTGCTATACGCGGACTGCGTTCGCCAGTGAAGTTTTCTATTAGAACTTTGTTGCCTTCAGTTTTGACGGATATAGGAAAGTGGGAAAAGACAATCTTTAATTTGTAGGTGAATCCTTTTGTGACTCCTTTTATCATATTTTGAATGTGTGAGCTTATACTTCCGACTATTGCAGCCTCTTTCTTGCGAGGCCACTCTGTTCGAACCTTTATCAGTTCTCCTTCCTTTTTAATGAATAGAGGTGCGTGAGAGAAATCACTGATCAGCGTTCCCTTTCCCCCAGATATAGTCACTACTCTGCCATCTATTTTGACATCTATGCCTTCGGGGATTTGAACAATTTTTTCGACTTCTAAATCACGCATTTCCCTTCTGCTCCTAATATACGAAGGCTAACAAGCGTCCTCCTATTTTTTCCTCTTCTGCCACTTTGTGAGAAGTCACTCCACGAGAAGTAGAAACGACTAGAAGGCCCATGTCCCTTGAGGGTAAAAAGCTTCTTTCCCACTTTTCGAATTCGTCATTTTTGACTGGAAAGCGGGGTCTAACGGCACCACATTTATTTATTCTGCCTAGAAGTTGAACTTTGAATTTTCCTGTTCTACCATCATCTACGAATTCGAACTCTCCTATGTAGCCGTTTAGCTGCATTACTCTTAGGACTCTGCCGAGAAGTTTAGAGGCTGGGCTAATGACGCACTCGCGTTTGAGGCGCATCTCGTTGTTCATGAGCGTAGTCATGCCGTTGGCAATGGTGTCAGTCACGATTTCTTGCTTCCCGCCTATTCATATTTTTTGAACCCAAGTTCTTTGGCTATCTCCCTAAAACAATGGCGGCATATATATAAATTGTAACGGCGGATAACTGAACCGTAAGAACCGCATCTTCTGCATGGTCTACTGCCCTTACCGAATTTTCGTTCTTTCTTAGGTCTCTGTTTTCCCATTCAACAACACCCTATACTATCTCAACCGCCAACGTGTCCTTGACAAACACAATTGCTTCTTCGGGCGTTAACAAGTGGCTTCTGCCAATTTTAGATTTGGTTTGTCTCCGTTCTTTAACACGATAGCCAGCGCGTCCGAGAGAAACTGAAATATCCATTCCGAAGATTCCAAGCTCTGGTACGTATTTTGTGCCTGGAATTTCAATGTGTTCTTTTATTCCGAAGGATAAGTTGCCGTTTCTGTCAAAGCAATCCTTGGAAATTTTGTTGTCGACAGCTTGTAGTGCTTTCGTGAGGAATTCTGCTGCTTTTTCTTTGCGAAGTGTTACAAGGCATGCTATCGGTTCATTTTTCCTTATCCCAAAATCCCTTATGGTTTTCTTAGCCTTACGTTTGATGGGTCTTTGACCTGTTAGTTGTTCAAGAACTTTGCTAGCCTTTTCGAGGGGCTCGCCAGATTTTCCTACAGATATGTTCACTGTTACCTTGAGAATTTTCGGTTTTATCATGGGCGTTTCTTGCCATCTTTTCCGGATTTCTTCTTCTGCTGACAACTATCACACCTCAGGCAATGATATGGATTCTTCACTATTGCCAACTGGGAAAACATAGTCGAGAATTGTCTGGAAACGTTTTCCTGAGCTGTCTTCAATTGTCCCTAGCAGGGAGCGACGCTTTTTTCCTGTCGCTTCTTCAATGTTCACAATCTTTCCATGTGCCCCTTGATTCTTCCCTCCTACAATCAGAGCAGTAGCATCTTTCGCCAATTTCATCTGTCCAATTATTTCACGGTCGGGAATAGTAACTTTGACGCTGTTAAGAGTTTGGTAGACATCTTCTTCTGGATTTTTGGGGTCTGCAACTTGAACTAGTTTGTTGGTGCCGTCGTGAAGATTAAGCTGGACATAACCGCTGTCAACGACTGTTTTATCCTCTATTCGGCAAAGTTTGAAGGCGGCCTCATTTTTTTCTATTGGGTGTAAAATAAGCCCTCTTTCATGTGACAAAATACGATAAGTTGCTTTGGCGTCTGGAATGAAAATTACGTCCATTAAGCCCACAGGAAAGCCTTCTTCTCTGCGAACTTTTCCGTCAACAAGCACTTTTCCTTCCGAAATGATGGTTTTGGCTTCTTTTCGAGTCTTTGCGAAGCCTAGAATGTTTCTCATAACTATTGTTAACGGAAGATTATGTTCTAGTGAATGAGGTCCGGGCTTTGGCTTCACTGCCCAGACGTATTCTTTTCGATGGATGGGCCAGAATCTTGGTGCTGGCTTCCGTTTTAGATGTCTGCTTCCACCCTTCTTTCCCATGTCACTTAGCTCCTTTTTCAGTTTTAGTTTTCCTCTTTATTCTTTTCCGTCCTGTCTTCTTGGTTTTTCTGGTTTTCTTTGATTTCTCTGACGTAGCTTTTTCTGGTTCTTTCTTTTTTGTCCTCTTACGAGTTTTCTTAGCGGCTTTTTTCATTTTGGGTTTTTCTTCAATTTCCTCTTTCTTCTCTTTAACAGCTTCTGCAACTGGAGGCTTTTCTTCCTCTAAAAGCATGCCTTTTCGCTTTAACGCTTCTCTGCGCCATTTGTCGTCTAAATTAAGATTTACAATCATCACTTTTGAGGGATGAATAGGAATCTGAGTGGTTGTCCCATCCACTTTATCACGCGTGATTCCATCAACAAATATTCTATACTTCTTACGGTTGACTCTCGTGATTTTACCTTCAAATCCTCTGCGATCGCCTCTCATTACACGAACCGTGTCACCCATTCTCACAGGAATGGAGTTGGTTCCATGTTTCTCTTTCAGGTCTGGGGATAAAGGTGCAGAAAAGTATTTATAGCGGCGGTGTGCAGGGGCTTGAAAGAGTCTTTTCCTCTGGGTTCTTGGTTTTGTAATTTGCATAATCTTCACCTATACTATTGTGCTCGCAGCACTTGCTATTCTGGGCCACCGTTCTGCGGCTTCTCTTGCTACGGGGCCTCTTATTTCTGAGCCTTTCATTTCTCCTTCGGCTGTCATTATGACTGCGGCATTGTCTTCAAATTGAACCCAGATGCCTTCTGGACGGCGGAAGGGCATTTTTTGCCTCACAACAACGGCTTGAAAAAGTTTTCTCCGCATGTCTGGTGTTCCTTTTCGTACTGACGTCATTATTAAATCGCCTACACCTGCACACGGGACACGTCTAAGCCGTCCTTTATATCCCATTACCTGCACCAGTCTGAGTTCTCTGGCACCAGTATTGTCAGCACATTTTAACATGGTGCCCGCTTGGACACCTTTAGCAATTTTTGGTCTTTGTCCCAACATTGCCCTCGCGAATAGTGCTCTAGGTCTTGCCCTAGCAGCCAACTATTTTTCCTCCAGTTTTTCCACAATCACAAAGGAAACAGTTTTGCTTATTGAACGGCATTCTGCTATTTTCACTTTTTCTCCTTCTTTTGCGTTAAGGCAGGGAGGGTTATGGGCAGGTATGTGGCTTTTTCTTCTTTCATATCGTTTGAATTTAGGCACATAGTGAAGATAATCACGGCGAATTATTGCGGTCTTGTCCATCTTAGCACTGACAACCAAACCATCCAAAGAACGTCCTCTGATAGAAAGATCTCCATGAAAGGGACAGTTAGGATCGGTGCATGATTTTTTTGGCTTCCTCAGAGAAAGTGTTGCCATTTTTACCAGAGTCTCCTTATTCGCTTTTTCGAGCGTTCTTCTGGTCTCCCAACCAGCGCTTTTCCATCAATCTCCACAATTGTGCCATCTGGAAAAGTAAAATGGAAAACAGCTTGATCCTTTATTATAGTCTTTTTTTTATCATCCTGCAACATTACAAAGGTGTTTCGTGTTTCATCAACAATTGTACCTTTGATGCCTTTGCAACTCGAATTGAGACACTGAGCAACTTTAGCTTTGAGTCCGATAAACTCATGCTGAACTATTGTAGGTGTGACTTTCACCGCTTCCTCACCTCAGTAAGTCTCTCTTCGTGTTCTACTGTAAGAATTCGGGCAATGGCTTTGCGAAGTTCTCTTACACGCGACGTGTTTTCTATAGTGCCACCTGCCTTCGTCATCGTTCTCAGCCTCACAAGCTCGGTTTGCAGTTCTGTAACTTTTTTCATTCGTTCTTCTGAGGACATATCTCGGACATCCTTAAGTCGAATGATGGGCATTCTATTCAGCAGCCTCCTCTTTCTCTTCTTCAGTTTCCGACGTTTCGACTTCGGCTGGTGGTATTTCTTTCTCTTCTGCTTCTGTTTGTGCTTCCAGCCTCTCCTTTCCCTCTTCTGTCTTTTCAGGAGGAATTATCTCTATTTTGTCTGGAAATTCGGCGTCGGGAGGCATTATGCGTACTTTCACTCCGAAAATACCCGGCTTCAACTGGACGTGTAGTTCTGCCTTTCTCATGTGTTCTAATGGAGGTTCTCCACTTTTTGGTAAATATCCTGTTCGAAATTTTTCATACTTTGCTCTTCGACCCCGTAGTTTCCCACTAATAATTATTTCAATACCTAATGCTCCTGAGTCCATAACCTGGTTGAGTGCCCAATATCCTGCTCTTCTGTAATGCACTCCTCTTCTTAACGCCGAAGCAATGCGTGAAGCGATGACATATGCGTTGAGTTCGGGTATCTCGATTTCAGCTACAGAAATTTGAGGATTAGGAAGCTCAAAATGCTCTTCCAAAACTTGTGCAAGGCCTTTTATGCTCTCTCCCCCTCGCCCGATCACCACGCCAGGTCGCATAGCATAAACTACTATGTGTGTTCCTAGCGGCGTTTTTGTAATGTCGACACCGCCATAACCCGCTCTTTCAAGTTCATTCTGTAAAAACTCGTCAATTTCTGTCTTTTTTATAGATTCATCAATAAAATGTTTAACTACAGACATTAGGTAACTTCCTCTCCTCTTTCCTCCCTCTCTTCTAAAACAATCTCAACATGTGTAAATGTCTTATTTTTTGGGCTTGAGCGCCCAAAGGCTCTTTGTATAGCGCGTTTGAGTTTGGTTCCAGGATAGGCTGATGCATGAATTATGTGAAGACGTTCAATGTCTAGACCTTTGAATTCAGCATTGCCTTCTGCGCTTTCAAGAACTTTCAAAATTTCTGTGGCAGCCTTAACTGGATACTTACCCACCATGGCTTTCTGCATGCCATGTCTGTGGCCGAGTTTCTTTGTGAATCGGCGGAAGGGGACAGGGTGCTCTTTGGCTATAACTTGTTCCATATAACGTTTTGCTTTATCTAAATGCATGCCTTTGATTGTTTTGCATACTTCTCTGGCATGTTTGAAAGATATTCTAAGCTCGCGTCCGCTAGCCTTCACGGTTCTCTCAGTATCAAGTTCGGGGGTGGAGTATCCGAATTTCGGCATTATATTTCCAGCTGTGCAATTCAACAGCATCAACGTCGTTTATATTTCTTTTCGTGGCATCTTTTTGTCATAAGACTTGTTATTTAATGTAGAATCATTTGGACAAGCCTTCTCCACGTTTTTAAATAATGCCCATAACTTCTGCAAAGCCCACTTCAACAGCTTCAGGTCTCTCTGTTGATATTCTTGTTACAAAGACTCATTTCCATTAAAAGTGCAGTGGCTTCTTCTTGTATGCCTTTGAGTTTATTATAGTAATTTTCGAACATTTCATCAACGCAACAAATCAGCAGCAAAGACGCAGTCTTTTTAAAGTGTTCGACCAATAAAACGATCATGCCTAAACGTCAAACAATACGTGAAGGAGGCAATGTCCTACTCTACCTAAACAAAAAACGTTCCTATTTAGTCAAAGCAGAAAAGGGAAAAAGCTTCCACACACACAAAGGATACATTCAAATTGATGATATTATCGGCAAAAAATATGGCACACGTCTGCTTAGCAGCATAGATGTAGAATTTGTTGCTCTGAAACCAGCACTTCGGGACTTTATTTTTAAAGCCCAGCGAAAAACACAGATAATGTACCCAAAGGACATAGCTCTAATGGTAATGTATAGTGGAATAGGTCCAGGTAGCCATGTAGTGGAGGCAGGTACTGGTGCAGGTGCATTAACTACGGCACTAGCCTTTTACATAAAACCGCGTGGGTGTGTCTATAGCTATGAAATTCGACCAGAATTTCAAGCAATCGCGCATAAAAACTTGGAAAAAGCTCAGGTTGAGGAGTATGTTGAGCTTAAAGGCAAAGACATAACCTTAGGCATTGATGAAAGGAATGTTGATGCTGTTGTTTTGGATTTGGCAACTCCGTGGCAAGTGATTCCTCATGCCTATTTGGCACTGAGGGGTAGCGGAAGCATAGTCTCTTTTAGCCCAACAATTGACCAAGTAGTAAAAACTGTTGAAGCTTTAGAGGAAAGTGGATTTGTTGATCTAGGCACATTTGAATGTATAATGCGTGGGATGCAGGTGGCTCGTGGGAAAACTCGACCGCAAACCATAATGACAGGGCATACAGGTTATGTGACGTATGCTCGTAAAGCGTTTCAAAAGGAAAGCCACTTGATATAATGCTATGTTTTTTGAAAATATTTCACTAGATTAGTAATGGTGAAATGGAGGTCAAACATGTTCGTGCTTTGATGTTTTTCGTTTAAATAAAACGTAAACCATTGAGGCTATGACAAAGCTGAGGACGAGAATCTCCACTTCTTCGTAAGAAACAGCTTCGATGTGATTATACCCAGTCTTCTCCGAAAAAGGTAGTGAATTTGCATCTCTAACCGAAAAGACATCGCCTCCATATTCGTCTGCCCTTATGAAAAACAATATTGGAACGAACATCATTACTAAACCAAGAACAACAGCAGTAGCGACGTATACTGCAGACCTGTTCACATCAGTTTCCTCACATGTTAAATGGATATAAGTCGCTTTTAGTTCTACGTTTTAGAACAGCTTTATGTGTACTCAAAATGGTTTTTCCCTCCACAATCTCAATGTTTCAAACCATAAAACTGAACAGCCGACGATGCCAAAGGTCAAGGCGAAGAAGTTGTGGACGCTGCCAGTTACGCCATACAATAGTAAATAGGTTATGAACATGGTGGACAGCCAAACCGAGTAAAATAGATAGCGAGGCACCAGAAAGCGGCCTACGCGGGTGAAAAATCGGAGAAGACCAACTTTAACTTCTTCTTTCAAAATATACTCTCCAGTCTTCTTCCTTGTCACAAGTCCAAGATTTTGCAGCTTTTCTAAATGATGGACTGCAATACTGGGGCTGGAAAAGTGTAGGGAACGTTGAATTTCTCGTACCCCAGCACTGTGGTCAGATGCTCTGAGCAGATACCAATACACTCTCAAAGTTTTGCCCTTCAGTTGCGATTCTATAATGGTTAGTTCAGAAGCGGGTTCTTTAGACATTAGGATTCCCCCAAAAAGACAATATCCAGACAGAGCGTTATATAAAATCTGGCACATATTA
>Ga0209427_10002052_pt1 | contig 23544 bp, 21 predicted proteins | sample DeeMarSWOR136_30_FD_187465 | JGI IMG/M metagenome (GOLD analysis project Ga0209427, IMG submission 187465) | Marine sediment microbial communities from White Oak River estuary, North Carolina - WOR-1-36_30 (SPAdes) (version 2) | ecosystem: Environmental > Aquatic > Marine > Intertidal zone >...
ACGGTGGGGAGTCCGATCCCAGATTGAAAGCATCATGGCCGACACGTGGGGTTTCGTATGAACATTCAAGGGCGTATTTCCGAGATTCTAGCCGCGGAAGCTGCTGCTGTTTTAGCAGTTCCTGTAAACTCCGAGTTTGAGCGTGCCGTTCACGCTCTTCGCGAGTGTACCGGCACCGTGCTGACTACCGGGATGGGAAAGGCAGGTCACATTGCTCGAAAATTCGCCGCAACGCTCTGTTCAACCGGAACGCCTGCAGCTTACATACATCCGGGAGAGGCTGCACACGGCGATCTGGGTCTTGTCGGCAAGGACGATTGCATCGTCGCGTTCTCGACGAGCGGAAAAACTCGCGAAGTGCTGGAGATGCTCGAAAAATAGTTTTTTCGTGGCTTTCGATCATTGGTGATTTTAACATCATGAGACGAGACATAAGTAAGGGGGATGGTAGCCTGAAGAACAGTCAAAGGCTACCATTCCTTGTATAATAATAATGAGGGGTCAACTATACATGGAGAACATAAATTCCGTTAAAACGTCAACGGGGACGAACAAAGATGCATCCATAGCTCTTGAATGCAGGAAAATAAGTAAGTTCTATGGGCATGTCCGGGCTCTTCATAATGTGAATTTGAAATTGAGAAAGGGTGAAATGCTTGGACTTGTTGGTGACAACGGAGCGGGTAAGTCGACACTCGTTAAGATATTGAGAGGGGTTATCAAACCTACAAGTGGTGAAGTATTTGTTGAGGGAGAGCTCAAAGATTTTCGAAGCCCGCGGGATGCAGTTCAACAGGGTATACAGTGTGTGTACCAGGAAAATGCAATGGTGGAGCAGTTGAGTGTCGCAGAAAATTTTTTTATGGGACAAGAACCTATAAAAAGCAGCACAAATGCTTTTATCAAGCGTATTGATAATAAAAAGATGAGATCAGAATCAAGTCGTTTTCTATCGAAAATGGGATTCGATCTTGATGTGAGAGACGAAATCAACAATTTCTCAGGAGGCCAAAGACAGGCGGTTTCAATACTGCGGGCATTGTATTTTGACCCAAAAATCCTCCTTCTGGACGAACCTACCACCGCTCTATCTGAAAAGGCGAAGGTTAGATTATTCGAATTTTTACAAGATACAAAAAAGGTCTGTCCAATGATTCTCATCACTCATGACTTGTATGATGCTGTTCGTCTATGTGAGCGAATCGTCGTTTTAAAACGTGGGGAAGTGGTATACGATTCAGAGATCCAAGGTTTGAGTCAGGAAGAAGCGTTCAGAGAGATCATTCAACATTTTTAAAATATTTATTGCGTGTATTATGTTGAGGAGCGTATGGACACCATAGAAAAGAAAGTGAATAAGAGATTTTATGCTTTAAAAAAATCTATATTTGATATCAATGGCATTGTCCTGCTCGTCGCCATAGCGGGTTTGATAATTGCGTTTTCCTTCTTAAGCCCGAACTTCCTTACCCCTGTAAACATGAGGGTCCTCGTCGAAACAATGAGTATCCTTGCTATTTTGGCAATGGGAGAAAACTTTTTACTCATTGCTGGAGAGATTGATATCTCCTTTACTGCAACACTTGAGCTTTCTGCAATTGTTGCTGCACTCACCAGTGCTGGCAATACATTTGTAATTATTCTTTTTGCCATACTTGCAGCAGTTGGAGTTGGGATCATTAACGGTTTTTTCACAACTCGCGTGGGAATTCCCTCTTTTCTCGTGACCCTGGCAACCATGGTTGCTGTCCAAGGAGTCGTTTTCTTAATTAGTAATTACCGAACGGTGTTGCTCCAGGATGATATGGTTGCGCAGGTCTTTTACGGTCGCTGGCTCGGGGGTGTATCATCAGCAGTACTTTGGATGATTATTGCCATAATAGCCTGTGCATTTATTTTGAGATCCACACGATTTGGTCGATGGGTTTTTGCGACAGGTGGCAATGAAAGGGCAGCCCGTCTAATGGGCATTCAGACAAGGAGGGTGAAATTTTTAATTTTCATACTCATGAGTGTACTGGCCTCAGTCGCTGGGTTGATTGCAGCCGGTCGATCACTTGCTGCAAGACCAAAAATGGGAGAGGGTTTTTTAATGCCGGTTATTGCGTCTCCAGTGCTCGCGGGAGCATTACTCACCGGCGGAAGAGGATCCATAATACGTACAGTGCTTGGGTGTCTGGTACTCACTATAATAATAAATGGAGTTAATCTATTAGGGTTGGAGCCTGCTTATCAAAATATTTTCATGGGATGCATCTTGATCGGAACTTTATCGGTAAGAAGTTTCCAAGGGGGAAGTACGAAAGTACTTTTGGAAAAAGTCACCGGAAGACGCCGACGGTGATTTTTTCACTGCATTGTAAAGCAATTTTCCATTATACCCACTTCCAATCAATTGTTCGTGTAGTATCCGAAATTATCAAGAGAACAAATAGCGTGAATATATAGAGAGGTAAAAGTATATTGAGCGAAATTTTCAGAGTTCGACCTAAGTAGATATAGTATATGAAATTCTTAGTGAGAGGGGTAATGAACCTCTTTTACCTGGAGCATAATGAATGTTTTTAGAGTCCCTCTGTAGACGTAATCCTGAATTCATTCAAATGGTGGCTGATCTTCACCAACAGGGAAAGTTGAAGGCGAATACATTTATTTTGGATTACGATACGATTAAGAACAATATCACTCTGATATCTGAGAAAGCAGCACAACTAGGGCTCACCGTATACCCGATGACAAAACAGATAGGTCGAAATCCTGCCATACTTGAGCTCTTGAAAAAGATGAATTGTGGGAAAGTAGTAGCTGTGGATTGGATGGGTGCGCTTCATATTGCAGCGCAGGGAGGGGAAATTGGGCATGTGGGTCATTTAGTACAGGTTCCAAAAACGGAGACGAAGGCAATTGCTAATCTGTGTCCCGAAGTGTGGACTGTGTTCTCGTATGAAAAAGCTGTAGAAATCAGCAATGCATTAGCAGGGACTAGTCTTTCTCAAAATCTAATGGTACGGGTTTGGAAAGATGGAGATACTTTCTATCCGGGGCATGAGGGAGGAATACCGATTAAGCAACTTGCCGAAACTGTCGAAAGGATCAACTCACTTCCACACGTAAGAGTCGTTGGAGTAACCAGCTTCCCCTGCCTGCTTTTTGACCAAACTAAAAGGGAACTCTACACGACACAAAATTTGGATACTGTTGTTGAAGCCACAGCGTTGCTGAGAAAACATGGGCATATTGTAGAACAGATCAACACTCCAGGATCAACATCAACTATCGTTTTGGAGGTATTGGCCAAGCGAGGTGCTACTCACGTGGAACCCGGTCATGGCATGACTGGGACGACTCCTGCTCATGCCTTTGATGACTTGCCTGAGAAACCGGCTATTCTTTATTTAAGTGAAGTATCGCATTGTTACAATGAGTATGCCTATTTCTATGGGGGGGGATTATACATTGATCCAGTATTTTCCCCCTATCCTGTGAAAGCTCTTGTAGGCAGTGATGCGAGTGGCATATTAGAAGATCGATATGAAACATGGCTACCTGATCCAAGCAGTATCGATTACTATGGGAGAGTAAAAGGGAACCGCATCGCGATAAAGAACGGCGATACGGTGATACTCGGCTTTAGAGCTCAGGTATTTCATACGAGAGCGAGAGTTTCTGTTATTAGAAGAAGTGAAAGTGGAGTACCGCAGGTAATGGGAACATGGGATGCAATGGGACATTCTATCATATCATGAAGACACGGTTTATTTTAACAATCGAATCTATAACAGGTTAAAGAATTATAAAACAGGAGGGTGAAATGAAATTAGGATATCAAAGTAACACATGGTCCGGAGTGTTTGCCGATGCATTTGGAGTCGGATCTATTAAAGATGCTTTTTATGGAAATGTGATTATGCCCATGTCCTTGAATGCAATGGAAAAAATGTTTCATGAAATCGCAGTGGCAGGTTTTGAAGGTGTAGAAGTTTTTGATGGGCTTGTTGTTCCGTTTGAGGAGAAGGTGGAAGAGCTCGAAGGATTATTGGAAAAAAATAAATCGAAACTGGTTGCTGTATACTCCGCGGCAAATTTTATTTTTAAGGATGTATTACAGGAAGAGCTCTTTAAAATAAAGAGAGTAGCAAAGATAGCGAAGAAGCTAAGAGCAGAGTATATCGTGCTTGGTGGCGGGGCATTGAGGCATGATGGGGTGAGAGAGGAGGATTATAAAGCAGCAGGTAATGGCTTGGATAAGGCCGCAAAGGTTATAGCGGATTGTGGTTTGAGCTCATGCTATCATCCGCATGCCGGGACCATTGGATTTACATGGGAGCAGCTTGAGAAGGTCATGCAATTCTCATCGATACACTTATGTCCAGATACAGCACACATCGCTCTTGGAGGTGCAGATAATTTAAAGGTCATAGAATCATTTTACGACAGAATCAACTATGTACATCTGAAGGATTTATCGGACAAGGGTTTTGTTGAATTAGGTGAAGGAAATGTTCCACTAGACAAAATTGTCGGGCTGTTGAAAAAGAAAGGTTACAACGGGTGGCTGACTGTTGAGCTCGATGCGTCCGATAAAACACCACTTGCATCTGCAAAGATAAGTAAAGCGTATCTTGAAAGAATATTACGCTAAAATCATGAACTCTTTAATACAGAAGTATATAAGTTTAACACTCTGTATGAATCTTTAACATTGTCCCAGCAGATATTTTTCTTCATTAGGGCGTGAATACCACTTTCAAAGTCTCGTGAGCATTGAATAGTTTAAAAGCTTCTCCCACAGCCTTTTCTTCAAGCGGATACCTGTGTGATACAATACCCTCGGCCCTGTCATTACCAATTCTGTTTACAATAAAATCTGCGATATCGTCCCACTCATCAAGCTTGAAGTACCAAGACCCAAGATAACTGAGCTTTTTTCGTATCAGTTGTTCACTTGGATTGATTGCAATCATCCTCTCACCCGGCTCACCAATTTGAGCAACTATGCCATGTTTTCTAGCGATGTTCAGGAGCGTATTAATAGCAGATTCCACCGCAGAACAATCCACAGATTTATCGACGCCTTCCGGAAAGTGTTTCTTTATAAATTCAAGCGGATCAACCTTACCAGGATTAATCGTATACTGGGCGCCCAACTCCTTCGCTTTTTTCAGCCTGTCTTCCACAGGATCAATCGCAATTACCGTAGCTCCCATTCCTTGAGCTGCGAGAACGCCGCTCAAACCCATCGGGCCTAAGCCGGTAATCGCTACGACATCATTTCCATTCACGCTCATTTGCCTCATCGTGGAGTAAAGATTCCCAATTGCATCTGTTGCTACTGCACCTGTAACATAGCTCATTTTATCCGGCATTTTTAAGCACGATCTCTCTGGAATCAACATATATTCAGCGTCTCCACCATGAGTTGTAAATCCGAGAACTCCGGTACTATCACAGAGGTTTGGTTCTCCTCCCAAGCAATAGCGGCAATGACCACAACCGATGAAAGCTATCATTGCGACTCGATTGCCCTCTTTGAGACCTCTAACGCATGGTCCGGTTTTACTTACGATACCACAGGGCTCATGACCAGTAATAAACGTGCCTGCTGGAAACCCGGGGATCAAGGGCTTGCCGTGATATATGCTCAAATCACTGGCACAAAGTGCAGAAGCCTTTATTTGTACAAGAACTTCGTCACCTTTGGGCTCCGGTATTTCCCAATCCTTAATATGAGCCTCTGCATTGCCTGGTAGATAAACGCCTTTGATTTTCATTATGAACCTCCTCCTGTCGGTCAGTTTACTATATCAACAGAGACCTCATTATATGATAGAGGAATGAAAAAATCTATTGCTCATTTTCATGATATCACGGAAATGCTAGCTTGACATGCAGGGGGTCAACGGTTTAAATACAGAACCACCCAAGAACAACGTAAAAGTCAAAACGATGAAAGGACCTATCTCATTAAATTTCAATGGGATAGGTCCTTCACATATATAAAAAGGAGGTATGTAATGAAAAAGTAATTACTCCTTTATTCTCACCTTCGTATCCAAATCGATTATTTCAAGATCGTTTTTTGAGGTATCTTTGATAAAACCTACGAGGGCGAATGATTCCTCTTTATATGGAAACGGAACCCAGTGCCATGTGCATCTATGAAAAATAACACCTTGTCCTCGTCGTATTCGCACTGCGAGCAGATTATCGAGATCAGGGAGATTTCCTGAACTTTTTATAAGATTGGGAGCAACCGGTATGATGAAATCATCATCAACCGCGTAGAGAAGTTCCTGTGTAAGGATGTGCTGTTCCAACTGTTCAAAAACCAAATCGCGTTTATTAAAAGTACAGATACCAAATTCAATGGTATCATGTGAATTAAACATTCCCAATGCACCATAAAAATTGATTATATCCGATTTAAGATCAGGCTTTGCCTCATGCGGTGCGGGAATCCTAATTACCTGTCCATACTTTGTAAAATCTATGGTTTCTATCTGCTTTATGGATATTTCTATTTTTTTTGACATATTTTGTCTCTTAGGTACTTACGAAGACATGATATGGAATGAGTTCGTTAATACAAAATATCTTAAACAATTATGACAACGAGGCTTAATATAGAATGTCATTTCCAATATTTATGCTCATCTTATCCGCAATTTCTTTGATAATTTTTGCATGAGATTCCATTTTTTCGTATGTCATACTCTGCAAAATTCCTGAGATACCAATTGCTCCAATCACCTCTTTTTTACTGTTAAAAATAGGAGAAGCAACACAGCGTACGCCATTCATTCTCTCTTCATCATCAAAGGCATATCCTTTTTCTCTTATCTTTTTTAACTCCTCCATGAGTTTCTTTTTGTTGGTAATTGTGTTTTCAGTAAACTTATCCATACCGTTTTTAATCGTTTCTTCAATTTCATCAAGAGTGAGAAATGCAAGAAGGGCTTTCCCGTGCGCCGTACAGTAGGGAAGGGGGCTGTCACCAATGTTTGTATATACGGTCATTGCATTCTCACTTGCATATCGATCTACGTAGACCACTCTGTTTTTCCTATTTTTCAAGCCAAAGTATGTACATTCACCTGTTTGTTCAGCAATTGTTTTCAAATACTTATGAACGTGCGTTCTCTCATAATATCCTTTCAGTGATTTATTAACCAACTCTAATAATTTTGTCGTCAGGATGTACTTTTGACTGTGTTCATCTTGTTCAATAAATTCTAGCTCTCCCAATATTTTTATTTTTTGGTAGATAGCACTTTTCCCATCAAGCATAATGTTAGAAAGCTCTGTAATGCCAAGCGGGTGATTGTTTATGCAAAACACCTCAAGCATGTTTAGAACACTCTTTGCGATCTTTGACACTGCTCAACTCCCATGTAATAATCAATCTATGTAGTAATAATTTTTATGAACACTGTTCATATATACTAGTATAAAAAGTTGCATTACAGAGGAACAGTACCATATTTTATGATAAATTACCAGTAATATTTAAATAAAAGTGTGAATATAGAGAAATCGCTACGCTATCACTTCGCTAAGTCGAATTTCACGAATCGGTATAAAAATGCGGCACAATCTGATATATTACACGGTAATCGTTGAGAAATTCGGTTATGGAGCATGGTTCGATACAGTTTTTCAAGAAAAATAGTTACTTTTCTCGTTCAAAACAAAAACTCGATTAGCGAAGCGGTAGCGAGCGCTAACAAAGCGATCTCTTTACCTATTTTTAAAAGTATAATCTGAAAAAATTAAATACCTAAAAAATAACTTGACACTGTTCGATACATCTGTTAGGATTCGCTTAAATATAAGAACGATGTTCATATATTTTGGTAAATTCAAAAACTACGTATTTAAGGAGGATTGAAATGAAAAGATTCATTTGTCTATTCATTGTCTTGGCCATTCTTCTTGTGCCGATAGTGCTGGGTGCAGGAGCAAGAGGAAAGAAAGCAGAAGAGGTGTGGGAGGTAGTATTAATCGGAAAACTCGAACATCCAATGTTTGACAATACATTCATTGGGATGGAACGGGCAGCTAAGGATTTAGGGGGCATGAAGGTATCGATGGTCAATCCTGCCGAGGCAGATGCCGCACAGCAGGTAGCGTTGGTGGAGGATCAAATAGCAAAAGGTGTTGATGCGATTCTTGTTGTTCCCAATGATCCTGGTGCTTTGGAGCCTGCGTTTAAAAAGGCCAACGATGCAGGTATCATTACATTCACCCACGAGTCAGTGCTTTCAAAAAACATCACCTTTGACATTGAAGCTTTTGATAATGCAACCTTTGGAAGACATCATATGGACAATCTGGCCAAAGCAATTAACGCCAAGGGTGGTTATATATGCTTCGTCGGGAATCTCACTGCTGTAACACATAATGAGTGGGTTGATGCGGAAATTGCCTGGCAAAAAGAAAAATATCCAAACATGCATCTGTTACGTGATAGGCTCGTATCGGATGAAAAAACTGAGGTATGTTACGAAAAAACACTGGAAGCGATAAAAACATATGGTGATGAGCTGAAAGGGATTATCGGTTCCTCCGCATCAGATCCTCCCGGTGCAGGACTTGCAGTTGCAGAGAAAGGTCTTCAGGATAAAATCGCAGTGGTTGGTACTTCGATAGGGTCGATGTCAGGCCCTGGTCTTGAAGATGGTTCTATAAAGGTTGTCTCTATCTGGGATCCGCAAAAAATCGGATATGGTGCGGCGTATATCATAAAGCGTGTATTGGATGGCGAACCTGTTGATGATGGAATGGATGTGCCGGGCCTTGGTGCAATTAAAATCAAGGGTAAGGTCATTTATGGAGACGAAAGCGGTATTCTGGATATAACCAAAGACAATTACAAGAACTTCAGTTTTTAAGGATGATTGATTCCGTACAATTTTTGAAACAGTAGACGGCTGATTATTTCAGCTGTCTACTGTTTTTATTATATCATGCACCTGCGTTCAATTGGTGCGCTTGACATACCTTAAGATACATGAGATTCTCAATTATACTTGGAAGCATTTCAATGATGACCTTGGTTATTTGTGAGTAGTTAAGTCCTTGGGAAGAGAACCAGACGCATGAGTGAAACCTTTCTTTCACTGAGCAATGTGAGCAAATCATTTGCAGGAGTTCAAGCCCTCGCTCATGTTGATTTCAACGTGAAAAGAGGTGAAGTGCATTGCCTCGTTGGTGAGAATGGATCCGGAAAATCAACGCTTATCAAAATAATTGCAGGTATTGTCCAACCCGATCCTGGATGTGCAATAGTGGTGAACGACAAGCCATTCCGCAAGCTTACCACCATTGATTCCATGAATGAGGGAATACAGGTTATCTATCAAGATCTGTCTCTTTTTCCCAATCTTTCAGTCGCGGAGAATATCTCGATAAACCAGTATCTTGAAGAAAATAAGAAAATAATGAAAAGAAAGGAAATGAACAGAATCGCCAGTGAAACAGTATGTATGGTTGGTACTGAGCTTGATACTTCCATGCTCGTGGGCGAGCTTCCCATTGCAAAGCAGCAGCTCGTTGCTATCTGCAGAGCCATAACACGGGGCGAGAAATTGATCATCATGGATGAGCCAACCTCTAGTCTTGGAAAAAAGGATATAGATTATTTATTCTCGGTTATTCGTAACCTTAAAGCGAAAGGTATTTCTGTTCTGTTTGTCGGTCACAAACTCAATGAGGTCTTCGAAATTGCAGATAGGGTGACTATTCTAAGAGATGGGAAGAAAGTTGGTACTTATGGCGTGGATGAACTGGATAACGATCGCCTCATTGAACTTATGACCGGTAAAAGGCTAAAAAAAGCCTCACAGCATGTTAAAAGAAAAGACGCCATCGATGTGCTTCTTGAAGTAAAAAATTTAACAAAAAAAGGACAATTCGAAAATATCAGCTTCAAGCTCCATGCGGGTGAGATAATCGGGTTGATCGGTCTTTTAGGATCAGGGCGTACAGAACTGGCTCTTTCGATCTTTGGCCTCAATGAATTAAATACGGGCGAGATATTTATCCAGGGGAGTAAACAAACGATTAAGACGGTGCAGGATGCGATGCGCCTTGGAATAGGATATGTACCTGAAGATAGGCTTACACAGGGTCTTTTTATGGAGCATACCATAAGTAAAAATATGATCGTTACATTGCTTAATTCCTTACTGAACGCAGTGCATCTTTTAGATAAAAGAAAGATAAAAAATGTTAATGAGAGCTGGATAAAAGATTTAGATATAAAGACTCCGTCATCTGAACTAGTGGTTAAGCAGCTTTCAGGAGGCAACCAGCAGCGGGTAGTGCTTTCAAAATGGTTAGAACGAAATCCGAAAATCCTTATACTCGACGGCCCAACGATTGGTATTGATGTTGGAGCGAAAGAGGAAATCCACGAAATTATAAAGAACCTGGCTGAAAACGGGATAGGTATTATTATGATCAGCGATGAAGTTTCAGAAGTTGTTCATCATTCACATAAAATACTTTTAATGAAAGAGGGGAAGATCACGGGCGAGTTTGATGCCGCTAGTATGACTGAAGGCAAGCTTCTGAACAAACTGAGTGAGAAGTAACACTCTCAGCAAAATAACCTGGGGTTTTCAATGCGAAAGACATTCCTGAGGAGTCATGAGTTCTACCTGTTCATCATAATGGTTGCATATTCTCTTATAGTCAATAGCATCAGTAAATCGTTTCTTACAGCTGAGAACATGTTTGATATTTTAAAAAGCAGCTCAATAATGGGGGTCATGGCTATCGGCGCGTTTATTGTCATGCTGTCAGGCGGTATTGACATATCATTTCCAGCAATTGCAACGGTCTCAATGTATGTGACGGTGCGAATATTGGAAAGATTTAATGGTAATCTCTTTTTAGCATTTGCAATGGCAAGTGTGTTTGGAATCATGTTTGGTTGTGTCAATGCCCTCCTTGTGTATTATTTCAATATACCCACATTAATCGTCACGCTCGGTACCTCGAGTATCTTTCATGGTTCAATGCTCTCCATAGCGAGAATCCCGCATATTTACACTGTCCCAGGATACTTTTTCGAATTTAGCAAGAAATACATATTTTCGTGGGTCAACGGAGAAGGGGTAACGATTGGATTATCAACCATGACGTGTACCATGCTCATAATCGCAATCCTGACCTGGCTCCTTTTACACTATACCATGTTGGGGAGAGGTATATATGCGATTGGTGGTAACCTTGAGGCGGCAAAGCGAGCAGGATTCAACATCATGAAAATTCAATTCTTTGTTTACTCTTATATCGGTTTCTTGTCCGGGATTGCATCAATTCTGTACGTGTCATTGGTGAGACATGTGCACCCCTTCAATCTCATGGGCATGCTACTGGATGTCATAGCAGCGGTCGTCTTGGGTGGAGCAAGCCTTGCCGGAGGATCGGGCACTGTATTGGGCACTATGTTAGGTGTTGGTATGATTTATTTTATAAAAAATAGTCTGATTCTCATGAAGATACCATCATACTGGGATCCGGTTGTAATAGGCCTCATAATCATAGTCAGTACCGGAATCAATGCATACAGGAAAATATTGGGGAGATCAGGAGTAAAGATCATTGAAGCTTAAAAGCATCTTATCGGGTAAGAGACCTGCCATTACCTATTCAAAAAATATGACCTTTATCATTGTTTTAATCGTAGTTTTCGTCGTTTTGTCCATTCTTCAACCCACGAAATTTCTCAGCTCAACCAATTTGCAGCAAATGGCTTTTCAGATTCCCGAGTTTGGCGTGCTTGCATTGGCAATGATGGTTGCAATGCTAAGCGGTGGTATCGATCTCTCGATTATAGCGGTTACCAATCTGGCCGGTATAATAGCGGCGATTGTTCTACTCTCATTGAGTTACCCGGAGTCACTTGATTTATCAATGCTTCTGAAGGGTATTATGGCTGAAGAAGCAGCTGTGACTGAATTAGCACTACAACCACCTACCGGGCTGAAGATGTTTATCATTATTCTCGCAACCATTAGCGTTGCAATAGGTATCGCTGGTGTTTGTGGATTATTGAACGGCGTGTTGGTTTCTGTCATAAGAATTCCCCCAATTCTCGCTACGCTTGGAACTATGAAGCTCTATGAGGGAATCTCTTTAGTGATAACGAAGGGTTCACCGATTACGAATTTCCCAAAGCCCTTTCTCTTCATTGGAAGTGGCACTATCTCTGTGATCCCTGTCCCCATGATAATTTTCATTGTATGCGTCGCAGCAGTTTCTATGTTTTTAAACAGAACGCGATTAGGATTTAGTATATATGCAGTAGGAGAGAACTCCATCGCGGCACGTTTTTCAGGGTTGAAGAATACGAACGTTTTAATCAAGACTTATCTCGTCACAGGTTTGCTGGCTGGTGTAGCAACGATTTTAATCATATCAAGAGTCGATTCAGTTAAGGTTGGATACGGCTCTTCTTTTCTCCTGCAAGCGGTTCTTGTGGTAATACTTGGAGGGGTGAGTTATCTCGGAGGGATTGGTAATGTAGCGGGTGTGGTTCTTGGCATATTCATTCTCAGGGCAATTTCGAGTGGATTCAACATAATAGGTTTCAGTAATCATTTTCGAAATGTGATATGGGGTTCAATGCTCGTATTCGTTACTATTATAAATTACATTATCCCAAAGATTGCCGAACGCCTGAGGTTTAAGACTCATAGTGCTGATATGTAAAAAGAATGCGGCGCTTGCATAATATAGAATCGATTCACATGTTAGCTGGGTGATGCATGAAGACGGAACAGATTTAGAGGTGGTATCTATAATGGTTATTGTAAAAGGAGGGAAACATGGACATACGGTTTGATGGTAAACGTGCTCTCGTTACAGGAGGAGGAAGAGGTATAGGCAGAGAAATAGCGTTATTGGTGAACAGCTTAGGTGCAAAGGTTGCTGTAATAGACCGTATACCGGAGGATATGAATTCCTTAAAAAAAGAAATCGACTGCGAAACAATAAACGCTGAACTGACAGACCTTGCTGCTACTAAAAAGGCCGTAGAACAGGTACTACCCATTGATCTTCTGGTAAATTGCGCTGGTGTTGTTATATTAGAGCCTTTTCTCGAGACAACAATCGAGAATTTCAATGAAACTGTGAACGTGAACGTTCGTGCAATGATGATAGTTTCGCAAGTAATTGCGAAAAACATGATTGAACGAAAAAGTGGAGGAGCCATAGTAAATATTTCCAGTGTAGCCAATGTGGTAGCGTTCCAGGACCATACGACGTACTGCATATCGAAAGCTGGTGTTGACCAGCTCACACGGTGCATGGCGCTAGAGCTTGGTCCTCATAAGATACGCACTAATGCGGTGGCGCCTGTTGTGACTATGACCCCCCTTGGGAAAAAAGCATGGAGTGATCCTGAAAGACGTGCAGCGATGTTAAGCAAGATACCCCTGGGAAGATTTAATGAGCCCATCGATGTGGCCAATGCCGTTATTTTACTGCTTAGTGATCAGGCTGCAATGCTAAATGGTGTTATCGTGCCTGTCGACGGCGGATTTATGGCGAAAGGCTAGGTTGCTCATCAGTTGTGCCAAATTTAAGCTGGAAAGAGATAACGTATATGAAATTGTAAATAAGTATGCTGTGCTCATGCATTTCATTGAGTTTATCATTCATTCTGAGCGTTAATAAAATGAATAAGCTCTAAGGTTCATTGATAATTCTTTCGAGTTCTTTTTTCAATCGGGCATCAACAATGGTCTCGGTTTTTTGTGAAAGGATACCCTGCACTTTCTCATGAGCCACGGCCATCGCATCCTTCATACCTTCATCAGACCACTTTTCGAAGAGCTTTCTGCAGCTTATGTCCGGGTACCAATTTTCTTTCTTGAAATGTCTGAGGGTGTGATCATCCTCTATATAAGAGCCCCAGGTTCCTATCTTATTAATAAGGTTGACTGCAAGATGATCATCAGTTACCTCGATACCTTTTTGAAAACGGCGCAGCTGGCTGAAAATCTCGTGGTCGATAACGAGTGATTCATAGCTAACATTGAGCCCTGTAGAGAACATACCCAGGTTCACCATGACGTCTATACCGGCGCTGACACAGGCCATTGCCGAGAGGGCCTTTTCCCAGATGCACTGTTGGTCAACGATATGAGCCTCCGTGTCAAACCCGATGGAATGGCTTGGAATACCGTATGTATTCGCCATCTGTGCGCCGGCAAATCGAAGCAGAAGAGTTTCAGGAGTTGCGATAATCGGGTTCCCTTCCCTCATGTTGAAGAGCGTGTGTGCATTGCAGTACACCACGGGATGGCCAGGATTTAATACCTGTGCAATCACCATGCCGGTAAGAATCTGTGAATTGTGCTGGACCAGATGCCCGGCCAGGGTGACCGGTGACGTGGCGCCCGCCATTGGTGCCGGTAGTATGTAGAAGGGTATGCCTTGTTTTACGACATGCATGATTATTTCACACGCCTCAGGGGTCCACCTGAGCGGCGCTGATGGGGAAATATGGCAGGATACAACCGGTTTGGATCCGATATCATCAGACCCTGTCACCGCTTCGATCATTCTGAATATGGTAGCTGCACTTTTTCCGGTATCGGGAGCGATAATGATGTGTTTCGATGTGTTCTCGAGGAGCATCTGGACAGCGTATGCCCCTGCTTTATCTTGCGGTACATCCTGGGGAATACCCTGCACACCAACGATATCGATATCTTTCAACTGATCAGCTATTTTTGCAAAGTTCCCCACTTCTTTCTTTGTTATCGGGCGCCTGTCGCGTGTCCTGAAATCCTGCATGAAGGTTGCATCGAAACCGTTGACCGAATGTGTCAACCCGTGTCCTATTTCGATTGTCTCCCTGCTCCCTCTCGAATGGAGAGCAATTGTATGTGGCGCTTTCTGCATTGAATTTTCAATTATGAAGGAGGGAAAACGTGCTATCTTGGTCGATCGCTCAACACGGGCTCCTGCATCATCCAGTCTGTTGAGTATCTCCTCGTGAGGTATGAAGGTTCCTGTTTTTTCAAGAACTTCGAGTGAGGCAGCATGGATTCTATTTGCATCTTTATCTGACAACACCTTTACGGATCCGGTCCACATGAATGATTCTCCTTGCTAAAACAGATTATTTAGGGTGAATGTCCCAAAATTACATGATTTCCCCATAGATAAGGGTTGCGACGGATAAAAAAATCGGGCTATCCTTAGTGGTAGCATCACCCACCACATAGTGGTATAGCCCGGTGAGAAAACTCGAAATTAATCTCATCCTTAGGGTTAGCGTACCAGAGGACAGACTTGCGGTCAACTTAATTTTTCTGGTGCTCTATTGGGTTCTCATGGTGGACGGGACCAAGGTTCATCTGCAGGAGCCTAGGTGAAAAGGAGGTTCAACTATGAGAAAGATGGTATTGGGTATATTACTTCTTTCAATTGTGACAGCTGTTTCTTGCAGCAGTAAAGCGAAACTGGAAGTAAAAAATGCTGGAATAGATACAATGAATGTATGTGTAGAGGGTAGGTTTCATAAAGAAGTACCGATTGGAGAATCGAAAAAATGGGAGTTTGAGTACGAAGAGTTAGAAGATTTTACGGAAAATTTTATTTGGAGTTATGATGTTTATTTCTTTGAAACAATAAAATGGGGGACAACAGTGGGTGTCTCTGCAAGATATTTGAATGAAAGGAAAAGATACTACGAAGAAGTTGATATAGAATCGTATGCAACTGCAGCATTAGTCATAGAAGACAGTGATATGCAATCATATTGAAGAACCTGCCATTCTACGGTGCACGCGGGTTTCATCGATGCTGCCAACTTAGTTGCGTTGTCTGGACCTGCTCCTGCTCATGGTATTTTTCAATAGACTCCGTCTTTTTATCACTGCCACTGAAGCGACGAGGCTTTAAAGACCACCCATACATCCAGTCCGGGCATTAAACCCAGTGCACGTACTGCCGCACGGGTGACGGTGGCGTTGAGAGACAGGTTCGCCACTTGTATGTCCAGCTTGACCCTCTCTGAGTTTTCGAAAGTATATATGTGCATGAGCCGCCCCGCGAGTATGTTCTGTGCGGAGAGGTGATCGGGGCGTTCGGTTGTTACAATGGTGCTGACGGTGTTGAGAAGCGCGATACTGGTGGGTGATGGAGGCTTTAGTGCCCGTATCTGCTGCCCATCGTGAAGTGTTGTGCTCCACAGACCATCGTCCTCAAGCGACCAGGGCCCTGTTATGAAATTATCCTCTTCAGACCCCATGATGAGCCCCTCGTGCATCCTCAATATTTCATCACTGACCTCGTGGAGCCACACAAGATCATGACTTGCAATCAACAGGGTGCTCATGTAGTTTTTCCTTACCACCTTGATCGCTTCCTTTATCAGATGGGCGCTTACACGGTCCACACTCGCGGTGGGTTCATCCAGTATGAGCACATCAGGTTTGAGCGCGAGCCGTGCGGCAAGAGCGACACGCTGGGATTCACCCCCTGAGAGCTCTGACCATTTTCGATGCGAGAAGGTTTCGGGATTCAGCCCGATCATGTTGAGGGATTCGTACACACGCTCACGCAATCCTCTTCTCATACCTCGTGTACGAAGACCATAGGCGACGTTTTCGAAAACCGATCTCTTCAACAGGTAAGGCTCCTGGAGGAGCATTGTGACTGACACCCTAATGGTTCGATCCTCGGTTACATAACCCCTCTCTCCCATACTGTCGTTTCCATGATAACGGATCGTTCCCTCGTCAGGCTCGTCGATGAAGGCAAGCATCCTCAGAAGAGTGCTCTTTCCGCTCCCGTTTGGTCCCACAAATCCATAGGACTTACCCCGTTCAATTACGAGAGAGGGAATGTCAAGCAGGAAACCCTGGCCATATTGGCGTTTGAGGTTTTTAATTTCAAAGACAGCAGATGTATACATTTTACAGGTCCGTCACGTTTTTCGTTTCATGATCTGCAGTATCCAGTTGATGATAAAGGCAAGAAGGAGGAGTATAAGGCCGAGTGCAATACCCATAGCAAACTGCCCCTTGCCGGTTTCGAGAGCAATGGCGGTGGTAATGGTCCTCGTATGCCACTTGATATTGCCTCCTATCATCATTGACACGCCGACCTCACCGATCGCCCGTCCATAGGCGGCCACGGCCGCAGCCAGAACTCCGTATCTGGATTCATACAGTGCCGTAATGGCCGTTCTTCTCCTGTCCGCGCCCAAGGTCATGACTGTTCGCTTGAACCGAATATCCAGATTGGAAATGGCTGTCGCTGTCAGTGAGATGACAATAGGGAGAATGAGTATGGTCTGGGCAACGCTGATACCAGGTATGGTGAAGAGAAGTCCAAGGCCCCCCAGGGGCCCTCTTCTCGTGATGAGCGCATAGACGACGAGACCCACCACCACGGTAGGCAGGGCGAGGAGGGTGTCGACAAGCGCCCTGATCTGCCTCTTGCCCGGAAAATTATAGTATCCTAGCAGAAACCCAAGGGGAATCCCTATAACCAGACTTGCTAAGATAGAGATTGAGGAAGCCCGAAGTGTGGTGAACACGGCGGAGTAGGTCTCGGGATCCCCGCGCACAAGGAGCTTGAGGGCTGTGACAACCCCTTCGGCAATGTAGCCCATAGCCTATTCTGCGTTTGGCGTGAAAAGCTGCTTCCCCAAAAGTTTGAAATCACCGATGAGCTGCTGAGTTTTATCTGAGGTAATCCAGTCAACGAACTGTATGGCCAGCTCGTACTGGGCTGAGGGGCAGCGCTCCGGGTTGATGGCAATGACACTGTACTGATTCAGCAAGCTGGTGTCACCCTCGACGAGTATGGTGAGTGGGGGATTCCCACTCTTGTTCGCTTCATACTTGATGTAGGTGCCACGGTCGGTGAGGGTGTACGCATCGCGCTCCTCAGCGATTATAATGGTTGCGATCATTCCCTGTCCCGTCTGTATGTACCAGCTCTCACGATCGGGGATGGAAAAACCCGATGACTTCCAGAGGCTGATTTCCAGCTTGTTCGTTCCCGAGTCATCACCCCTGCTTGCAAAGGGGGCGCTGCTGGATTCTATTCGTGTGAGAGCCTCCTGCACCGATTTTCCAGCTATACGGGCAGGATCACTTTTCGGTCCGATGATAATGAAATCGTTGTACATGAACTCCTTACGGTCGACACCGAACCCGTCGTTAACGAACTTCCTCTCCGCGTCAGGTGCGTGTACCATGAGAATATCCACGTCGCAGTTCTGGCCGAGCGCGAGCGCCTTTCCCGTACCAACCGCCACCCATTGCAGCTCAATCCCGGTGTCCTTTTGAAAGACAGGTGCGAGAATATCGAGCAATCCCGTGTTGTCAGTGCTCGTTGTAGTTGCCATGCGAAGCACCGGGTTCTTCGCGAATAGGGTAACGGGTGCCAGCACACAGAGAGCGAGAAAACCCACAAAGAGAAACACAAAAGCAGTAAGAAGAAATCTTTTCACAACGTATCTCCTTTCAAAGGGTGCTCTTTGGATAAATGACCTTCCCTGTATCCCGGCTACTGTATCCCTTGAGATTGGCGATGAGCTCGAGAAAGGTATCGGAGCGTATGAACTCAATGAAGGTCTGAACATTCTGCTCGAAGAATGAATCCTTGTATACCACCATATCGAAGCGCTCTTCGAAAAGTTCCGTGAACTGGAGGTGGACGTATCTCGCAACCGTTTCGGTGGCAATACCGGCGTCCGCTTTTCCGCTCAGGATACTGTTGGCAACGCTGAAGTGAGTATTGACCTCTTCCGTATACCCATTTATACGGTCCTTCTCAATATGCTCTTCCAAAAGCATACGGTCGACGCGGGTCCGAATTCCCGACCCTGCCTGCCGGTTGATGAAACGAAGGTTTTTCGATGCGATTTCCGAGAAAGAGCGCACGGGTTCTTCCTTTGTGATGAAACCGACTGTTCGGAAGAAGAGGTTGATAACCACAAGCTCTTCAGGGTCAACAAAGAGTGTGTGTATGAAGGGAAAGGTATAATCGTCTGACTCCTGATCGTAAAGATGGCTCAAGGCTATGTGGCAGAATGATTTACTCAGGAGTCTGAGCCCTTCACTGCTTCCAACGCTCGCTGAGAAGAGGACAAAATCGGGATGGAGGGAGTGAATGATCCCCTGAACCGGATACATGATGGGGTCATCGGAGCCCGCAACGAGCAGAATATTCTTTGCCAAAGCAAACTCGGTTGAAAACTTCTTGAGAGTGCTCGTTGCTTTCCTGCGAAGGAATTGTTCGAGTTCTGTTTTTGGGAAAAGCCATTTCCCCGTGATCTTGGTGCCGGGTATCTTGCCCTGCTGGGCCAATGCGTACACCTTTTTTTCATTGATGTCAAGAAGCCTGGAAACATCTCTTGCGGTTATGAATTGTGTTTCGGATTCTTTCATATCAGGACACATTTTGTTATTATTAGTAATTATAAGTTAATTTAATAATTTTTATTAAAAATATTATGAATTAAAAGTGTTATCGTAATATATAGTACTTAATAATACATGTCAATTGTTTTTTCCCTTTCATAAAATTGCGGGACATTTTTAAAGTGTTGTTGTCTATGTGTGTAATTATTGGCTAAATTTCCTACGAACCTTTATGATTTGGATCATGTAAAGGGGTTACAGGATGAATAAGTATTGGTTATTGTCGATCATGGCTTTCATATTTTTTTCAGTATCTTTAGTATCTGCTCAGCAGACACAATCGCCAGGTCGAACAGGGGACGTTGTAGCGGTTGTAAAAATTACCGAACAGTTCCGTACCATCTCGGTTGTCGGGCGTCTTCAGCCCAAGAGCAGGATCGTTCATAGGGCACCAAACGATGGCTATGTCCGCACAGTGGCAGTTGAGGAAGGTGATTTCGTCGAAGAGGGACAGGAACTCTTCAGTATCAAACGCAAGGATGACGTGGCGAACGTTTTTAAGCCTAGCGTCGTTACTGCCCGTATATCCGGGTGGGTGTCTGAGGTTCTGATACAGGTTGAGGATGAGATTGAAAACGCTGAACCTGCGGTCGTGATCATCGGCACCGAAGGTTATGTTCTGGAAGCAAGCATCAGCGACAAAGATGCCTTTAAAGTAGGAATCGGCCAGGATGTATCTGCTCAAACTTCCGCAGGTGTTGCCATCAGGGGCAATCTGGTTAACCGTTCTCAGGAACCCGATTATAACACGGGGCTCTTTACACTTACCTTTCATTTTCCCAATAGCCAGCGTACCTATGTCGGAGAGTTCGTCGTTATAGGCCTGCCGATTGACAGAGCAAAGGGTCTTTTTGTTCCCCGGAACCTTATAGTTCGCCGGTATGGTAAATACTTCATTTGGGTAGTGAACGAAGCCCAGGAACTGGAGGCCAGAGAGGTTGTTCTGGGACCAACATATGAGGATCTGGTGATGATTGATCAAGGTTTGAAGGTTGGTGAGAAATACCTGACCAGTTTAACAGGAAGAGAAAAGGAAGGCACAAAGATCTCCGTGCCAGGTTCATAACATGCTGCTCTACATGTTCCGTAAGAGTATTGGATTCCTTCTCCTCTTTGTCTTACTCTGTGCTACTGGTGGACTCCTTGTCACCCGGCTTCCAATTCAACTGTATCCCCAGACCAGAAGACCGAGAGTCCGGGCCGTAATCTATCACAGCGGAATATCAGCTATCGATTTTTCGAATGAGTACGCAGAGGACATTGAATCCCGATTTATCGCCATCGACGGGGTGGATATTGTCGAGGTGGAGTATGAGAACGACCGGAGCGATTTCACCCTGACCTTTGACTGGAAAACCGACAGCGAACGGGCAAAGTCGGATGTTGAATCTGCAATGACCAGTATCATGGACATGCTTCCTTCCGAATACGAGGATAGGTACACAGTTCGTTTCTTTTCCGGCGAGAATGCCGGATACCTCATGATGGGCGTGACCTCCAGGACCGTGAGTCCGGAGGAACTCTACAAAATATTAAAAACTGCGATTCAGCCCAGGCTGAATCGGATTGAGGATGCTGAGAGTATTGAGATTTTCAACGTCGAGGAGATCAATGCCGAGGTAATACTCAAGCAGATGGACATGCTTGCGTATGGGTTAACCATCGAAAAGGTAGAAGAAGCGCTGCTAAGCGGATATCGCCCGGAATCTATCGGCAGGCTCGACGATGGTAATACTGCGTACAGTGTGCGATTTAGAAGTGGAGTTGAATCTGTATACGATATCGGCAAGATCATCGTCGCTCAAAAAGGGAATGTCTCCATCAGGCTTCAGGATATTGCTGACATAAAGATCGACTATGCTCTGCCGGATCGTGCTTTTGTGATGGACGGTGCCCCGGGAATTAGAGTTACTGCTTCACCAGTGGACGGTGGGAATGTCCGTAAGATGTCCCAGGATGTGCAGCATGTATTGGAGGAGGCAAAGGGGGAGGGTATACTACCTGATGATTCAGTTTTTCATCTGTACCTTGATCCGGCGGAGTATATAAACCGTTCCATCCGGAATGTTGTCCAGGCGGCAATGATTGGTGCAGCCTTAGCAATGCTGGTTATACTTTTGAGCCTGGGTGAACTGCGAAACACGATGCTCATTGGCATCTCTCTCCCTGTAACCCTGATTCTGTCCTTTATATTAATGTATTTCTTCAATGTCAGCCTGAATTTGATCTCCCTCGGAGGTATTGCGCTGGCGGTGGGTATGATCGTTGACCCTTCGATCGTCATCATTGAAAACATTCATCGTTTCCGCAGGGAGGAATCACCGATCAGTGATAACGGGCATCTCAAGGACTTGATCGTGCGGGCCGTCGCACAGGTCCGTTCTCCTGTCGTTGCCTCGATTCTTACCTCCGTACTGGTATTTTTGCCAATTCTGTTCACGGCTCCTCTGACGAATGCCATCCTTGGTGATCAGGCAAAAACGGTTATTTTTACACTGTTGATTTCAATGGTTGTTGCGCTGACCCTGATTCCCTTGATTGCCTCCATGGCGTACCGGTTGAAAAGACGTCGCCCTGAACCTTCCTCGGAAGCTTCGATGAGAGGTCTCCAGCGATATTCGATGGGGGTAATGGGGTTCTTTATAAATCTTTACAAGACCATGCTGCGCGGTCTTATTCGACGCAGGTGGGCCACAGTCCTCTTCATGCTACTCTCCTTCGGACTCCTGGCATTTTCTGTACTACGCGTTCTCCCGCTGATACCCAAGGAAATCATCTCACCCCCCGTCAGTGACCGTATAGTAATGTTCTTCAGAAGCCCTTCCATTGATGATCCCGAGCAGATCGTGCAGGAAATTATCCCTCAAATGGAAGCGCGGATTAAAGAGCAGGTGGGCCAGTACGTTGAGGGCACCTACGCCGATGTGTGGGGTCGATTCAACCGTTATTTTATCAATCTCACCAGCGCACAGCATGCGGAAGAAGTAGTTGATGAACTGCAAAAGCTTTTCGTCAGTGACAATACGTGGTACTACAATGTGATGATGTGGGACCCGGCTGAACTTCCCCTTCCCCGCACCATGGATCTCCAGATTAGCGTACATGGAGATGATCCGACTGAGACTGTTACCCTGCTTGAAAGAGTGCGGGATCTCATAAACGACACGGAGTTGTACGCCTGGGTCTTCACCGATCCATCAACAAACCTCTCTGACGAACTTTCCATGACATCGAGGGTAGAGGTCATTGACGGGTATCCCGAGCTCAGTGAAAGCAGCCTCCTCAGGTTAGTGCGCAAGATACTGGGTGGCACGACAACTGTTGAGTTCGAACAGGATCAGACGACCATTGAGGTCGCCGCTGTGTACCCGGAGTCCCAGATAGAGGGTCGAGAGAAACTGGAGAATTTTCTCATTCCCTACAATCAGAGTGCGATTCCCTTGAAGCACTTCTTTGATTTCAAAGAAGTAACCAGCATCTCCGGCATTGCCTCGGAAAACGGTGAACGGGTTTTCAGATTGTACGCGAGGATGTCTCCGGGCACTCCTTCAGCTCTTCGTAGTGAGTATGAGCAGCGCGTACGGGATGAAGTTGATGCAAAACTCACGATTCCGGTTGGGTATTCCGTGGTGTTCGATAACCCCCAGGAGGAGATGCAACAGGCCATCCAATCACTTTTCATCGCTCTGGCTGCATCGGTGGTACTCATCTATGTGCTCCTCGCTTTTCAATTTAATTCTCTTATCATCCCCCTGGTCATTCTCGTAACTGTTCCTCTGGGGTTCATCGGAGTTGCCTTCAGCCTTTTCCTGTTCAAATCAACGCTCAGCCTGAACTCTATGCTCGGCACGATCCTATTAGCGGGGATCGTGGTAAACAACGCGATCATCATGATCGATTTTTACCTGAAAATTGGTTCGAGTTACGGTGACAGGATCGATGCACTGGTGGAAACTTCGGGAATTCGCTTCACTCCAATTGTTATTACCATGCTGACGACCGTGTTCGGTATGCTCCCCATTGCAATCGGCATTGGTGAGGGTTCGAATATCATCCAACCCCTGGGCATTGCCGTTTCAGG
>Ga0209427_10002053_pt1 | contig 23535 bp, 26 predicted proteins | sample DeeMarSWOR136_30_FD_187465 | JGI IMG/M metagenome (GOLD analysis project Ga0209427, IMG submission 187465) | Marine sediment microbial communities from White Oak River estuary, North Carolina - WOR-1-36_30 (SPAdes) (version 2) | ecosystem: Environmental > Aquatic > Marine > Intertidal zone >...
GGAAAATAATACGTCGCCTTCATCAGCTCATCTATTCCTTTATAATTATCCGGCCATACGAGGATCCCAATATGTTTTCTAGACTGAGAAAACAATTGTGCTTTTTAAACATTCATTTTACCTGCATATGAATATCAGCGAACTATAACATTACCGAAGGCTATGAAAAGCAGCGGAAAAGCCATCCTGTGCAAAGCCGATTCAGTAGGCAATTTTCTTAGCAACATTGAGCTATTTCACATGCCGCTCGACGAATAAGTGAGGATGGAATCCCTTCGTATGATTTACCTCCAAACTCAACTGTTCGACAAGATATAGATTGATTACCTATGAGTTCACAACATGATTGGCAATGACTTTTTGATGCCTTTGCTCCTGGTAGCACTTCTTCAATTGGTTTGCCGTTGAAAAGAATATTGTTTGACTCCGATATTTCTTGTTCTGTCAATTTTGTTTCCTTGAATATTATATCCCAACCACATGGCTTGCATTCCTCTGAAAGCTTTCCAATCACATCAATAAGTGCATCTCCTGTTTCAGAACAGCGGATACATGTGTTCCCGTCCTTATCAAGGTGTTTCCATTCAATTTCTAATATCTGCATCCAGCATCTCCTTCGGTTTTAGTTGCCTAACTATTGAATAAACAGAGATATAAAACGTTATCTATATTAATAGTAAGGTAAAGAATATAGAAAGTTCTATCTTATTTCTTTTTCTGTTGACCCTTAACTTTCTCCTTCTTTAGCCTATTTGACGATACATTTTTTAATGCCATAAATTCATTTGAACCCGGTTTCATCCCCAATTGCTTTGCGATGATTCCCCAGCCTTTCCCTCGATTCTCTTTATATACTTTCAGTATGGCATCTATTGAAATATTTAATATTCTAGCTAATTCAAGAGTCATAAAAACATCCGCTGGTTCCATTTTAATTTCAACAAAGAGATATTCAAGTTTGTTACGAGAGATATCATAAGTAACACTTAAATCTGCTTTATATCCATCCATATCGGCTTCAGCTTCAACATTTAGTTCTTTTAGTGTAAAATCCAATTCTACATCTCCGGTATTAAATTCTAGAGCAGCGCATATAAAAGTTGGTAAGATAAAAAGAACAATAAAATTAACAACACATAATCGTATCTTTAATAAAGACAACATTTTAATCCTCCTTCAAACCCATTTCTATGTATAATTGTTATTATTTTTATTTACAATTCAAATTATTTGTCTTATAAAAAATGGAAATATAGAGGATTTAACCTAACTTCGCCAATTTTCATGTTAATTTACTCTTATCTAAAGAATTAATATCTTTTTTCGTCACTACTGATTTACCGATATTCTCTTCTTCGGAAGCGGCATTCCCGAGAGGCCAAGCTTTCGGTATATCTCCATTTGCTCGGGTTCTACTGTCGAATTGATGCGTACATATTGCTGCACTCCCGTTCCGTCCTCATCTTTTCGCTTGTACCCAATCGTCAACCGCTCATGGGTTTTGAGAACAGTGCGTATCGTGTGCCAGCTTCGATGATCGCCCTTCTGACGCAGTCGATACTCTATGATGTGCAGCAGATGATAGGCCAACACCGAAATGAACATATGGGTATCAACCCGCTCTTCAATCTGATGAAAGTTGGGCCGTAGCCCAAGGCAGGACTTCATACTCTTGAAGCCATACTCTATTTGCCGCAGCATGTTATAAGTTTCCCATATCTCTCTGTCACTCAGATCCACTCGGTCCGTCCTGAGCACATAGCTTCCTTCCCGCCCCGTCTCCTCTTCATACAGCCCTGCTTTTCGCTTCCACACAATATCTACCACCACAAGACCCGGATCATCCGCCGTCTTACCCTCCTCAGGAATCACCTCCACCGTGTACAATTTCGATGCCGTCGGATACTTCTCCTTCAGCCTCCCTACAAGCTCCACGACCTTCCCATATTTCTTCGTCCGATTGGGCAGCCTGAGCCCCTTTCTGTGATACTCAAGCCGTTCCAGAAAAAGTTGCTCCACCCTTGTTCTCATGCTCCGCTCTTTCACCACTTTCTGCTCACTGCGACATAGGATGTACACCTCCCCCTCATGCTCATAGCGCTTCACTTCCAGGCGTATCCCCTTCCCCTCATCCTCCCTGATCACCTCCATCCCCTCATACTCCTCCTCAAAGGGAGAATTGCCTCTGTTCACTACCACATAGTGATATTTTTTCTCCTTCAACCACCCGATGTTCTCCTCAGTCGCTATCCCCGCATCCACCACCACTGTTTTATCTCGAACGATGTGGGACACCTGACACCCCAGCTCCTCAACCATCCCCTCAAGCGTCTCTGCCTCAAATTGATTGCCCGCGAATAACTGACTGTACTTGGCAAACCCACATTCATCGATGATCAACCCTAACGCCACCAGCTTGCAGTCGTTCCTCCTCTCCTTCGATCGCCCCCACGCCGCCTTCGGATTCCTCCCTCCTTCACCCTCAAAGTAGCTGTTCGTTAAATCAAAAAAATACATCCGTTCTGTAAGCGAAAACAAATCCCTCTCCATACCCGATAAATGCTCCTCCAATTTATCCTTCAGCCCATACAGCCTGTCCCCTGCCCGATAGTAGGAGTTCAATGACGGCCGAAGGGGACTTCCCGCCAACTCGTATAACGCCGAACGACGCTCAGCCCACTCCTTCGTATATCGCTCACTTCCTGGATCCACCAACCTCCCCACTACCAGCGCCTCCATCAGTGGCTGCACATACCTCGTTATCCCCTGCTTGGCAAAGAAATCATTCAGCCCCAACTCTTCCCATATCCCATGACATACGTACTCGGGCCCGATGCTCCTGTGCGTCTGGCTCTCAAGGGAATTCACGTCAACGCTCTGGTAGTCTGTTTCAGCCTCTTCACCAATCTCACGGGCCTGTTTCCGAAAGATCTTCTCCGCTGCAGCATGTGCCTGCTTTTCAAGCCCCCCATCTAACTCAATAAAACTCTGCTGCCCCGTCAGTATGTCCTCCACCCTCTTGGCAAAGGCCTTATACTGGGTGGGGTACAGCTGCAGATTACCCAGGTTGAGGATGAGCCTTTGACGGGGGCCTTTCTCAGTGCGCACGTTTTCCACCAGGTGGAAGTATTCGTAGACCTTGTTGGTTTTGCCGTTACGTTTTCGCATTTTTTTCACGTACATGAGTGCAAGGTAGCATGGGGGAGGGTGTATGTCAAGAGAAAAATATAGTGTGTGTCACTACATTGAATTTCTTGTTATTACTGGAACAATAATTCAAACAATATAACGAGTTGGTAATTGAACGTGAGTAAATAATTGTGAAAATCCCGTATTTTTTGTGTGATTTTGGTGAAATCAGGTTAAATGATGATTCTAACTTATTCCATATTTCTTTTATAGACTCTGTGAGAGGACCTTTTTTGTACTCAACAGCAGAAAGCTTTTCCATCTGTGCATCTGTGATACTGTTATCATAGGGGATTACTCCAAGGAAATCGCATTGATGCTCACCGGCCATAATTTTTATTTCCTCAGTCATCTCCCTGTTCAGGTCATATTTATTCACAACGACTCCAGATTTTACATTGAAAAAGTTGATTACCGCCAGTACACGCTCCATATCATGAACACCAGACACTGTCGGTTCGGTGACAATGAGTGCATAATCTGCGCCTGTGATTGAAGCTATAACAGGGCATCCAGTTCCAGGAGAACCATCTATGAGCGCTTCACCTGTATTCACTTCCTCAACAAACCTGTCCTTTTTGCTTCGTACCAGGGTTACCAGTCGGCCTGAATTTTCTTCCGCAATACCAAGTTTTGCATGGCTCATAGGTCCGAATCTCGTCTCAGAAATAAACCATTCACCGTTCACGGCATCCCGTATCTCTATCGCATTATCCTGACATACGAGGTTGCATACCCCGCATCCCTCACAGGCAGTTTTATTGATTGTAAACATTTCATAGTCACCCTCTGGTACCTTCTCTATTGCATCAAACCTGCGTGCTTCATAACATCTACCGCAGTGAGTACATTTGTCCTGATCAATTTCAGCGATAACTCCTCCACTGAAACTGCCCTTTTCCCTAATTGTTGGCTCCAGTATGAGATGAAGGTCAGCGGCATCAACATCACAGTCAGATATAATGGTATGCCTGGCAAGCGCGGCAAAGCAGTCAACCAGAGAGGTTTTCCCGGTACCGCCTTTTCCGCTCGATACAGCTATTGTCAATGCAATTTCACTCTCCTTCTTGAGAACAAATGTATCTCTGTTTTTAGAAATTTTGTGAAATTTTCATTAAAAATATATTGACATTGATTATCATTTTCAATATACTAGTGTATGTATGTATTGTCTATATTTTTTACGCAAATTCATGCTTTTACCGCTACAATGGCAGGGGATTCCTGATTTGTGTTTGATAAGATACTTGAAAAATGAAAATTTTAATAGTCTGTAAGGAGGAGTTGTCATGCCTAGAGGAGATGGAACAGGTCCTGCTGGAATGGGACCGATGACTGGAAGAGCAGCCGGCTACTGCGCTGGCTACCCTGTGCCGGGTTATATGAACCCGGTTCCGGGATACGGCTTCGGCCGTGGTTTTAATCGCGGTTTTGGACGCGGCCTCGGTCTCGGCTTTCGTGGTGCTCGCGGTTGGCGCGGCTATGGGGGAATGCCTTACGGTACAGCCGCGTACGGTTATGGCGTCCCGTACCAAGCCCCGCCTGCCTACTATACAGCACCATATGGCGCAGGTCCGAGTCCTGAGCAGGAATTGGATGCGCTGAAGGGTCAAGCCGAGTACTTCGAAGATGCTCTTGAGGGAATCAAGAAACGAATTCAGGAGCTTGAAGCCGAAAAAAAGTAAAACTAGCTCGACTGAATGGAGGGGGAGAGCCGTTATCTCTTCCCCTCCTCTTTTTAATACAGCATTTTGAATAATAATGTATACACAATGTATTGTCACTGGATCAGCTTTAAAAGGCGCTGAAACTCTCCATAGCAAGAAACATTTACGCATTAAAAGAGGAAATCATGAAGATAGCAGTCACATCAAAAGGAAGTGGTTTCGACGATCAAGTCGATCCGCGTTTCGGACGTTGCGCGTACTTTTTGATTGTCGAAACGGAGAAAATGGAGACCGAACCCATAGAAAACCCTAATGTGGCGCTTGGAGGCGGTGCGGGCATCCAGTCTGCTCAGTTGATGGCCGAGCTCGATGTGAAGGCTGTCCTGACCGGGAATTGTGGTCCGAATGCGTTTCAGACCCTGGCTGCAGCCGGTATTGAGGTTATTGTGGGAGTTACCGGTAAGGTTCGCGACGTAGTGGAACAGTTTAAATCGGGTTCTCTCTCATCAACCCGGGCGCCTAATGTAGCCAGTCATTTCGGGACGGGAACTGAGGCTCCTCCTCCACCGACAGAGAGCACACAGGCTTCAGGACAGCAGATCGGTATAGGCCGAGGTGGTGGCATGGGAAGAGGCATGGGGAGAGGGATGGGAAGAGGCATGGGCCAGGGATTGGGACGAGGGAAAGGCATGATGCAGGATATCCCTTCAGCAGGCTCCCAGCTCCCTCAGGACTTCGTCAGGCAGGCGGGAGGCATCATGCCGGAACAGGAACTCGATGCGCTGAAAGCGCAAGCTCAGGCAATGGAACAACAGTTATTGTCTATCAACGAGAGAATCGCACAGATCGAAAGCGGGTCTGTTTCCCGTCATCTGATTGCGGCTGTGAATGCTAGAAAATGTGATGCCTGCGGGCTTTGCATGCGTGTCTGCCCTGTAAACGCAATTAAAATTAAAAATGTAGCAATCATCGAAAGCTCACAATGTACAGGATGCGGGAAATGCGTTGTTGAATGTCCAAAATCGGCAATTACTTTGAAAAAAGCTTAAAAATGTCCGCCGAGATGGTGTAAAATTAACCTTCCCTGAAAATATGCGAGCTTGTAAGCACTGATAAAGAAGGCAGTATGAGCAAGGTAGTGGAAATCACTGACCAAACCTTTGAGGAAGAAGTTTTGAAATCAGATGTTCCTGCTGAGGTTTATTTTTGGGCACCTTGGTGTGGACCATGCATGATGGTAGCCTCCATATATGACAAGCTTGAAGAGGAATATGAGAGCTTCAAATTCTGCAAGATCAACGTAGATGAGAACCCTGGAACGGCAACAAAATATCAGGTTACAAGTATACCCATACAGATGTTCTTTGCTGACGGAGAGAAGGTTGACGAACTGCTCGGAGCAGTTCCTGAACAGATCATCAGGGCAAAAGTTGAGGAGGTTATCCAGAGGTTCCCGACGGATGAAAGAGGAAGACTCAGAGTTATTTTGTCCTCCTGGGTTGAGCACAACAAACAAGATAGTCAGTAATTTAAAAAATTGACGGAGTCAGCTCAGGAGATAAAAAACGATGCGATTTACAATAGCCTTTTGAAGGCAGCAAGTGAGATGGAAAAGGCAAATGAAAGTTTGTCACATTTATTGCACAGGCTAAAAAAGATACCCTCTTAAAAAGCAACAACAGTACCAATGAACTCTATACTAATACGCATCACTGAAAGAACCTCGAAATAGTGTCAATGAGGAAAGGATTATTATGTAAGCTGTTGGTTCATAAAACATATGGAGGTAGGTAAATGCACGCAACGATTCAGAAACCTTTGGAAGAGATTCTCAGTTTCCTAAAGAAAGGAGAAAAGATTTTTGTCGTCGGATGCAGTAATTGTGCTGCGAAGTGTCATTCTGGAGGTGAGGAAGAAACGGAGTTCATGGCAGAGCGTCTCAAGGAACAGGGTGTAGAAGTCACAGGATGGGCTGCTCCGCCAAACGGCGGTAGTCTCTGCAAGCTTTCTATAGCAGAGAAAATGTTAAATGAAGATCACAAAGAAGCATCGCAAAAAGCAGAGTCCTTTTTAATCCTTTCATGCGGGCAGGGGATACATACAGTTATTGACGCAACAGGCGGAAGCCCTGTACATCCCGGCTGCGACACAATTTTCGGAGGTGAAACAGTAAGAGATGACTATATCACTGAATACTGCTCACTTTGTGGAGAATGCATTGTTGAGACAAACGGCGGTCTTTGTCCTCTCACTCTTTGTCCAAAAGGATTATTAAACGGGCCTTGCGGGGGATCAAAAGATGGGAAATGCGAAGTTGACAGCGATCAGGATTGCGGCTGGCAGCTTATATACGAAAGGTTAAAAGATCTTGGAAAGGTGGATCTAATGTATCAATATATAGAACCTAAGAATTATGGAAAATGGAGCAAACCAAGGAGCCTGGAAGTCGGGCTCAAAAAATCGACGTTTAAATCTCTCGCTGGATTAAAAACAATAGAACAGGAATATGAGGAGATTGAAAATGAGTAAACTTTCAGAAAAGTTAAAAAGTGGAGAATTTGTGGTTACAGGTGAAATAGGTCCTCCCAAAGGTGTTAATATAGAAGAACCTCTGGAAGATGCGAAAAACCTGTTACGGGATAGGGTTGTTGCCGTTAATGTTACGGACAATCAAAGTGCGGTAATGAGAGTGGGATCAATGGCAGTCTGTCATTTTTTAAAGGAAAACGGGATTGAACCGGTATTCCAGATGGTTACCAGGGACAGAAACCGGATTGCTCTTCAGTCTGATCTGTTGAGCGCATGGGCGCTTGGGATTGAGAACGTTCTCTGCTTGACAGGTGATCATAACGCTCTCGGTGATCACCAGGAGAGCAAGGTTGTTTATGATCTTGATTCGGTGCAATTGCTAAAGGCGGTAACAGAATTAAACAACGGCCGCGATATGGCTGGCAACGAGCTGGATGGATCGCCAAATTTTTTTCAGGGTGCAGTGGTAACGCCGGAATATGATCCTGTAGAGCTTCAAATCATTAAAATGAAGAAGAAAATAGATGCTGGCGCACAATTTTTTCAAACACAGGCTGTGTATGATGTGAAAACGTTTCAAAAATTTATGAATATGGTTGAGAAGTTCAATGTTCCCGTAATGGCAGGTATAGTTGTTTTGAAATCTGCGGGTATGGCCAGATATATGAATCAAAACGTCGCCGGTGTATTTGTGCCTGATGATATGATAAAGGAAATGGCTGATACAGGAAAAGAGGACAGAAAGAAAAAGGCCATAGAAATCGCTGCGCGCATTGTACGGAAGTTAAAACCCATCTGTCAGGGTATTCATATCATGCCGCTGGGCTGGGATGATACAGTGCCTGAAATTATTGACCAGGCCGATCTAGCATAAAGCTGGCATAAAGAATGAGGCGAGATGCTTCTGTACAGAGTAGCAACTGTTGTCAAATTCTTGCCCTAGACGTGAGGAAAAGAAAAAACTGAAGGTGCGGTAAAAGTGTTGTCTTGAATGATGATCAAAAAGGAGAGACAGGCTGTGAACAAAGGCATATCCTTTAAAGGAATCTCCATTGTTTCCTGCGGAACATTGAGAAGTGAGCTCGAATATCTCAAAAATACACATTTTCTCGATGCGGATAAAATATTCTTTACAGCCCCTGGTTTACATGAAAAGCAAATGCAACTTGAGAAACAGCTTTTTAAACAGCTGGAAAAAGCGAAGACCTACTCCCAAAAAGTAATTGTCGTATACGGGGGAAGATGTTACCTGGACCCCGTCGACCCAACTCGAGACATAGACCGGCTCATTTTTGAAAAAGGACCGGGAGTTTCACGGGTGCAGGCACGCTCCTGTATTGATATGCTTGCAAGCGCCCAGCAAAGAGAGAGAATACGCAGCGGAAGAAAGGTGTACTGGCTCACACCCGGCTGGATTAAGTATTGGAAAATAATCTTCAGCAACTGGGATGTAGGGCTTGCGAATGAGACCTTTCCCGGGAATGAAACGGCAATTGTTCTTGATGCCCTTGACGAGTTTAATGAAATTTCTGAAAAATCTCCAGAGAAAATCCTCGAATTTTCCGATTGGATGAAACTTGGCATTGAACCGTATAAAGTATCTCTCGATCGCTTTAGAAACCTGCTCCACGCAGAGATTAAATCAGACTGACTCCATTCTTCATGAATGTGTATCTCCCTCGTTGTTGAGATCAAGGGTCTCCCGTATAGAAGCGAGCAGTGGAATTCGCACTGACACATCGATTATAATAATGGCAATAAATACATACTTCGGCCCGATATGGTCCCAAATGAGCCCGCCAAACATGGGAGCAGGTATGCTCATAAGCCCTCGAACGAGACTGACAATGCTGATCCACCGTCCCATCTGTTTTTTGGAAACAATCTCCGAGGTCATAGCCAGAGCAATCCCCATGGCAATGCTGTTAAAACCGAAAAACAAACCGGACAATAGGAGCATGTTTCGACCCAAAGCTAAAATGAGTAAAAGGTTGCTGGCCCAGGCAAGTGGGGAAATTGCAAAGAGCAATTTCTTGCGCCCGTAACGATCCGCAAGCCGCCCTAAAGGAATTGAAAAGAGAAACGGCGCGATGCTTATAGCGACAGCCATTCCTCCCAGGACGAACTCATCCGCACCTTTAAGCTGGTGGGCAAAAAGAGGTATAAACGGCAGGGCCATGGACCAGGGAAGTTCCATCAGCGCTATCATGAACATTATCCGCAAAACGTCCGGTCCCTGCCGTAAAACTTTTATAAATTCGGAAAAAACATGCCCTTTTCCTGTAACTCTTTTCGCTTTTGTTGTATCGTGGAAAAATACAGCAATCAAAACAAATATAAAGGTAAAGATAATGCCCTGTAATGCATATATGGGTCGAATGCCTTTTGTAGATATGCCCCCTGAGATCGATACTATCCAGGCCGCCAGGAGCGGTGTTAACAGGGTTGCGACTGAGGAGATGGTTCGGCATAAGCCCCTGCCTGTTGCCCTCTCTTCATTGGAAAGCTCATTGGCGCCGGTGACGGTACAGGCAATACAGGTGATGCGAATTCCCATGTAGAAAAGGATAACCGCAGCGTAGAGATAGATCCAGTGAGGGGCAAAGAAGTAGAGCAGTGCAGAAATCATGAGTAAAGTCGTGGATAATAGAAATATCTTTTTGAGGCCGTAGCTATCGATTAACCAGCCGGTCGGGAGCGAAACCAGTGCCCCGATAGCATTTCCTGCGCTCCGCAGCGAGCCCAGCTGAACCGGATCTGCTCCCAGGGTTGTTGCGTAGATAGAATTGAATTGTACGGAAAGATTCTCTGAAATCCCGTGGAGCGTGCGGCGTATCAGCATGATTTTAAAGTTTTTTGCCTGATGAGAGATGAATTCGAATGACTTTTTGAAAAAACGCCGTAAAACGCTAATCGTCATACCCTCGTTTCTCGATCCCTTCTTTCTTCCCTCTCATGAAATTTCCCTGATAGATTCCTGAATTATTCGCATTTTCAGGTAAAAGGGAAAGTGAGTGAAGGCAAAGGAATTAAGGATGGATTATCACAGGAATTTTTCCATTCCCTCCGACGCGGTTTTCGCATCGGCAATTCCAGTTACTGCATCCAGATTCAAATTAACTATATCTCCACCTGCAAATAGATTGGGAATGGAAGTCATACCATTTTCATCAACTTTAACTTTTCTTCTTTCAGTAAACTCAAGTTTTTTAATTAGTTTTTCAGGTATGAATGAGAAATCCGGTCTCTGACCGATGGCTTCGACTATCATATCTCCTTTCAGGAACATTTGGTTTTCCTCGTAAAAGGTAGGAGCAAATCTTCCCTGTTCATTAAATACCGATTTCACCTTCATACATTGAAGTCCTTTTACATTTCCTTTTTCATCCAGAACAACTTCCTTTGGACCCCAGGCAGGGTTGAACTGTATTCCTTCTTTTTTGGAATCCTCGATTTCTTCTTCTGATGCCGGCATCTCATCCCAATTTTCTAAGGATACCGTTTTGGTGATAACTTCTTCACCCGGATATTGCATATGCTGCACTCTTATTGCCTCCCGGGCTACATCCATGGCGACATTACCGCCGCCTATTACAATAATCTCCCTACCAACTCTGCTGCCCTTTCCAATTTTATTTTCTGCAAGAAAATCGAGAGCTAAGATGCATTTTTCAGCATTCTTCACCCTGGTGGAAAGGCTTACCGTGGTTCCTATTCCCAGATAGACAGCGTGGTAGTCTTTCATAAGATCTTCAAACTCAATGTCTTTACCCACTCTGGTATTAAACCGGAACTCAGCTCCCAAAGAAGCTATGTAGTTCACATCTTTGTCTATGCTTTCAAGAGGAAGCCTGTACAGGGGCGGCCCTATCCTCATCATGCCGCCCCCACCGGGAAGGGCATCAAATACCACCACCTTATGACCTTTCAGAGTAAGAAAATATGTAACAGATAGACCGCTTGGCCCTGCGCCTATAACGGCGACTTTCTTGCCAGTTGAGGGGGCTGGTGTGAGCTCCAGAGTGGTTTTATAATCTTTGATGGTATCCGAAGCATACCTTTTCAGCCATCTTACTGCAAGGGCTTCCCCTCGTATGCTCAGAGAGCACGCATCCTCGCAGTGTTTCATGCAAATTCTTCCACAGATGGCGGGAATCGGGTTGTCTTCGAATATCTTCTTCAGTGATTCTTCTGGCTTATCCTCGTAGATGGCGCGGACATAATCATGAATTTTCAGATGCGCTGGGCAGGCTTCTTCACATAGTTTGCATTCCAAACATCGCGAAGCTTCTCTTCGGGCCTCTTCTTTATTGTAGCCTATGACCTGCTCTATAAAGGAGAGTTTTCTTTCCTCGGGTGAAACCTCAGGCATGGTTACACGCTCTGGATCGAATAGAGAATATTTGAGATCAGAAACAAATCCCTCATTATCCTGTCTGCGGTGAGAAAGGCTTGCCTTAAGCACAGAATAGTTGTCTGAAGGTAGAAATTTCTCGTTATCCGTTTTTTCATCATGGGGAAAGAAAACAAAAGTGCTGGTGTCAAAATGGATATGAAAATAGTCCCTTGAGAGCCGCAAACAGCCCGGAGGACATATATCCACACATAAACCGCAGAAGCAACATCTACCATAATCCAGCTCAGGCCGCTCGTTTTTCTGGCCTGGTTTGGGTTCTAAATCGGGTATCTCCACCATGGTTATCGCTTCATTGGGGCATATATCGGCGCAATTCCCACAGCCTGTGCACTCCTGCCAATCATTAAGATGAAAGCCCCTGTACCTTACTGAGGGATCCTTCAGCTCAAAGGGATACCTCAGCGTTTTCGGCTTCTTGAAAAGATACCGTACTGCTTTAAACGGGCTTAAAAGACTTTGTTTGGCCATAATAAATATCCATAAATTTTATCTATTATCTATCTATCTCCGGAGCAACCACGTACAAGCTTATCATGATATTGCCAACGTCGGCTATACTGGCATCCTCTAATGCTTTTTCCAGTACAGTCAGTCCATGGGGATAGGAAGGAGTCCTGAAATGCACCCGGTAGGGTTTATCTTCACCATTGCTCACCAGGTAAAGTCCAAGCTCTCCACGAGAAGACTCGCATCTCACATACGCTTCTCCCTTTGGTATATTCCATTTGAACGGGTTGGGTACCCGGTTATAGGTCTCACCTTCTGGCATATTATCGAGGAGCTTAAATATCATGTGGACGCTTTCGATCATCTCATCACGAACTACCCATATCCTTGAATAGGCATCTCCATCTTCTCTGGTGGGAACCTCCCACGGCACCTTATCGTAGGCCGCATAAGGCTCGACCTTCCGGATATCATATTTCATCCCGGTTGCACGCAAGACCTGACCGGTTGCGCCCATTTCTTTTGCCTCTTCTCTTTTTACCGTTCCTATACCTTTCGCCCTCTGGCAAAAAATCCTGTTATTAAAAAATACGGCATCATAATCCGGCACACATCCGCCTATTGAGTGTAGAGTATTTACGATCCTATCACTAAAACCTTCCGGGAAATCCCGCCTGACACCGCCAGGCCATATGTAGATGTGGTAAACTCTGCCACCGGTGAGCTCTTCAAAAAGATCAAGAATAAGGTCACGGTGATACATGGCCCATTGAGCAACGGTATCAAAACCAAGCATGTTCGCATAGGCCCACAAACCAAACAGATGGGAACCAACCCTTGCAAGCTCGAGATAAATACTCCTTATATAGTGCGCCCTTTCAGGCACTTCGATACCCGCCAGTTTCTCTACCGCCATCGAATACACCATCTCCATGGAGTCAGGCTCCACGACGTTTATCCTGCACACCATGGGAAAATTTTGTATCCATTTTCTCAATTCCATGAGCTTTTCGAAACCTCTATGCAGGTATCCAGGGTTGGAGGTAGCCTTCACAATACGATCGCCTTCGACCTTCAGTGTGATACTGAAATTCCCTACCATTCCCAGATGCTGGGGCCCAAAATAAAGCTCAAGCTCTCTCATTTTTCTCCAGCCCTATCCTCTACTGAGGGAATATTATCAAAAACTTGCTTTACATATTGCCTCGTATCGAAATCCTTCCTGAAAGGCGGTATTTTATAATCCCTTTCAAGGAACAGGGGTATTTGCCTTGGATGGCCTTCGAAGTGTATTCCGTAAAGCTCATGAATTTCACGCTCGTAAGGCTCGGAATTTTGAAATATTGGGATTGTTGTAAAGAAACGAGGGTTATCCCGTGGGACTATTGTTTTTAATATAATGTTTGCTTTCTCTTTTTCTGTATATTCACTATCATTCTGCAAATAAGAAGACAGCACATAAACAAGCTCAAACTCCTTCTCTTCTATCCAGTCTATACATGATACCAGAGCCAGGTGCTCATAACCTTTCTCTTTGAGAAACTTCAGAATGGACATGGCCTGGTCTTTTTTAACGTTTATAATGAGTCTGTCTTTTTCGGGAAAATTTAAATGAACTTCTTTAAAAGCCGATTCAAGACTTTTCTTTAACGAGCTGTTCATCTTTGTCCTCTATTTGAAATAGTGGAGGCCATTCGAGCTTGCCAAGAACCTTTTCCTGGTTTGCACGATAGTATCTGTACTTTTCCCTGTATCTCTTATAGCCATTTGCCATTTCCTTATCGATCAGTGTCCATAGATGGGTTACTGCGACAAATATGGCTTCAGGACGCGGCATGCACCCGGCAATCCAACCATCGACCGGGATATATTTATCCAGGTGTTTTATAGTATTATATGAATCCCAGTACATCCCTCCGTTAATTGGACAGGAGCCGAAGCCTACGGTGAACTTGGGCTCAGGCATCTGCTCATACGTTCTTATTATTGCCTTTAAAGTTTTTACCGAAACATAGCCGGTTATCAAAAACAGGTTTGCCTGCCTGGGAGTAGCAACAGGTATGATCCCGAACCGCTCCGCATCCCACCGAGCAGTTATCGAGGGAGGGACCTCAATAATACCGCATCCGGTACAGAAATAGATTGCATGGAGCGAATATTTATGGCCCATTTTTGCCGGTTCTTTTAACCATTTTCTAAGCTGATTTCTATCCACTCTTTATCTCCCCATTATCATCACAAGTACTAATCCTGCGAAAGAAACCAGTGTAGGCCACCTCCACAGGTATCTAAATGCCTGCTCAATCCTCATACGCGGAAATACCGCATTGATCAAAACCTCCACTATAAAAACCACCAGCATTTTAATAATAAAGAAACCAGGGTTACTCGAGCCGCCTAAAAACAGGTTGACAAACAGCGCTATCCCGATAAACATGCTGAAGGCATGCTGTATGTTTACCATGGCCAGACGTTTTCCTCCAAATTCAACCATAGGCCCTGAGGAAATTTCTTGTGCCGCCCCTACAAGCTCAAATGGCCTTTTACCTAAAATAGCCGGAAGAATAAGAAGATAGGCAATACCGGGAACCACCATGGGAAAAGTAAGCAAAGCCCAGCCTGCTTCTTGCTGTGCCCTCACTATTTCCACTATAGATATTGTATTGTTATGAATCATCGCTGCCAGGAGGATAAATAAAAGGGGCGCCTCATATCCCAGGGCCAGGATAAGTTTGCGGGAGATCCCTATACTGGTATTGGGATTGGCTGCTTCCCCGCCGCTGAGAGCAATACCCAGAGGTCCAAAGAGCATTAGATAAAGAATAACAAGCATTCCACCCGAACCGCTCAGCGGATGGAAATTCCCAATGGGGAGAAACAAAACCAGAACAATGGACCCGGACAGAGAAAGGATGATCCCCAGGTTAAACAAGCCCCCATGACTCACACTTGTCTGGTTGAACAGCTTTATTATATCTATAAAAGGCTGGGTGAGAGGTGGACCGTACCGCCAATGGATTCGGGCGATTATCTTTCGGGCCAAACCCAGAAAGAACATACCGACAACAAAGGCAATAATCGGAGATAAAATTATCTGCGCAATCTTCATTACCATATGCTCCATTTCACCTGGACGAAAATCAACAATGCAAGAAAAAGTAATATATATATTACGTAATTCCCCACATCTCCTGTATATACTCGCCTCACTCCGTTCCCCAACCCCCGGGTCCATTGTGCCAGCTTCATATAGAACTCATCCACGAAATCTCTCAGAAAGGGAGTAATCATCCTGTATAGGGGATTATAGAAATCAACAGTGTAATGGTATTTATCAGCAGGAACCGATGCCCCGGCAGCGTAGCTGTCGGCCTGGTTGACCGGAATTGATCTTTTTCCTGCTTTAGAAACGAGCCAGACAATAATACAGGCGGCCACAATGGCGACAAAAATGTTAATGGTATTCAATGTTCCCGTCTCAGAGGCTATTCCCCAGATGGTTATCTGCAGTGACTCAAACCTGAAAGAGGTCCCGATGGTATTGATAATTTTGAGAGGAATCCCGGGAATAATACCGAATACAATGATAACCAGGCTAAATACAAGGATAGGGAGCTGCATGGTAAACGGTGCTTTTTTTAGATCTTTGTATTTTTCAGGAAGCTGCCCCAGAAACATATTGTGTAAAAACTTATAAAGGGAGAGAATTGTCCCCCAGCTCCCTATAAATGCTGCAAAGGCAAGGAAAGGATATCTTTCCAGAATTAACGTCTTATAAATTAACCATTTTGAAACAAATCCATTGGTCAGGGGAACCCCGATCAACCCACAGGCTCCAACAAGAGCTCCAATAAAGGTGATAGGCATCCTCTTTATGAGACCTCCCAGCGAGTTTAAATCCCGGACCCCGTTGGTTCGATATTCTACTGCACCCACTACCAGAAAAAGAAGGGCTATGTATGAGGTATGATTAACTATATGAAACGTACCGCCAATCAACCCTAACGGGGTCCCGATGGCGGTCCCGAGAACCATGTATCCACCCTGCCCTACTCCATGCCAGGCCAACAGCCTCTTCGAATCATTCTGGAGCATGGCAATAAAGGTAGGAATGACTATGTTTATAGCGCCGATCCAGGCCAGAATGTAATGAAAGCTCAATAGACCGCGCCCCAAGCCCAGAAAGCTTTTCAATCCCACTATTCCATAGAAAAACAAGAGAAATCCATACATCCCCATTCTCACCAATACCCCTGAGAGAACCGCCGAGAACGGAGATGGCGCCTCTGAATGAGCTGGCGGCAGCCAGGTATGAAACGGCCAGACTGCATTCTTTATCCCAAATGCAACAAAGAAAAGAAGTAGGAGGGATAGAATATAACCGGGAGATGAAGAAGCAATAACCACCGCAAGCTCTGAAAAGATCAGCGTTCCAAAGCGTGTATAGAGCGATAATATCCCGATGATCATACCTATTGAGCCGACGATGGACATAACGATATATTTCATCCCTGCAGCGAGGGCTGGCCCTCTATTATAACTAATGAGCAGAAATGCGCTCCAGGACATAATCTCCCAGAAGATGTAGAAAGTAACAAAATCCCCGCTTAAAACGATTCCCAGCATCCCTGCATTTACCAGAAGCATCATAAGGTAATAGAAATCGGTTCTCTCTCTTCCCCTGATGTAGCTTAAAGAAAAGATGATAGAAAGTGCCCCTACTGCTGAAACAGTAAGAGCGAAAAACCATGACAGTGTATTTAATCTTAACAGGAGTGGCAACCCCAGAAATCCCACATAAAAGGTATTTTCCAGATCCTTGCCGTAGAGGTAAGCAATCAGCACTGGTAAGACACAGGAGACCAACACCGTAAATACATCACGCAATTTGTACGAGATCTTCCCGAAAAAATAGGTGAGAAAAGCACCTCCAAAAGCAATTATCAGCACAAGCTCTATACTCATCCAAGAACACTCCTAATATATTCAATCCTGTTTAAAAGCTCCGAAGAGGCAGAATTCAGCATGGTCGTCACAGGTTTGGGATATACTCCGACTATGACAATCAATACCATCAAGATAACTATAGGAATCAACGCTGGAACGGGAGCTTCTTCTCTTTTAAGATTATTATGATTTCCTTTGAAATACAAAACCTGGACTACCCGAAAAAAATAGGCCCCTTCAATCACTGTACCTAAAAGGACGAGCGCAATGAGCACGGTGAATAACACCTCCTGTTTGGAAAGTGCGGCGCGAATAATAAGAAATTTGCTGGGGAATCCTATAAAAGGCGGTAAACCCACAAGGGAGAATGCCCCAATGGTAAAAGCGAGTGAAGTAAGGGGCATCCTTTTACCCATTCCCTCGAGCTTGGAAATCTCCATTGAGCCGCTTCGGTAAATCATGTATCCCACTGTCAGAAAGAGCAGTGCCTTGCTCAAAGCGTGTGAAATAAGCTGGAAAAGGCTGCCCACAACTCCATTGGAGATGCCCATACCCAGCGCAAAAACAATTAACCCTATCTGCCCAATACTGGAGTACGCTAAAAGCCTCTTTATATTGTTTTGACAGAATGCAGAGATTTCCCCAATGAGAAGGGTTACAAGCCCCAGGAGTACCAAAAAATGAAGAATGCTTGAAGCACCGAATATGGTAAATATTACTCTGGCCACGGCATAAATACCGACCTTAATGGCTATTCCAGAGAGGATGGCGCTAATCGATGAGGGGGCAGAGGAATGAGCATCTGGAAGCCATGCGTTTAAGGGGAATATGGCAGCTTCTACTCCTAACCCCGTGATTAGTAAAACCAGGGGTACGAATATCGATATGGAGCTCACTTTATCAATATTGCTGGCAATGTCTGCCATGTTAAGCGTGCCGAAAAGCCCATAAAGTAAACCCACACCTATAAGCATGAGACTGGATCCTATGGTGCCCTGGATAAGATATTTTACAGCAGATTCAATCCCCGCCTTGTCTCCCAGATAACCAACAAGCGCATATGAGGATATGCATAGAATCTCGAAAAATACAAACAGGTTGAATATATCTCCGGTAAGAACAACCCCTGTAGCTCCGGTAAGAAGCAACAGATACAACATATGATATAATTGCTTGGCACCTTCCCTGATATAATCAAGCGCATAAATAGAGGCTAAAAGCCCTACCAGGGCAATAAGAGCTGAAAAAAGAATTCCAACAGGTCCCACCACCAGGTTTATACAGAACGGTGGCTGAAAGCCGCCTATAAAGACATTAATCGGCCGTTTTGTTACTTCAGGGATAAGCATAAATGAAACAACGAGGTTAAAAACAAGCGCAACTATGGGAACGTATTTTTCTATTCTTTTCGAAATTAAACCGAACAGCGGTAGAGTAAAAGAAAGGCCCAAAGGCACAGCAATTAGCAGAACGGGGTTTACCATCTTTGATCCTTTATTTTACGGAGATTGAGTGTGCCGTAATGGTGATACAACCTGATGGCCAGAGTAAGTGCCAGAGCCAGCACTGCAACTCCAATAACAATGGCGGTAAGCACCAAAGCCTGGGGTACAGGATCAACCATACGCGCGATCTCCATATCGATCTTGCTAAAAATGGGAGCTGTTCCCTTGCTGATATATCCAAGAGAGATAAGAAAAAGGTTAATCCCTGTATCAAGAATGCTCAGGCCAATTATTACTTTGATGAGATTGCGTTTAACAAGAACTATATAGATACCAATAAATATCAGTCCGAAAGCTCCTCCATAATAAACGTAGTTATTTAAAACACTCATCAGCTTTCCTCCATTAATTTATCGATTATGCCTGCAATCTCTGACCCAACTTTAAATCCAATGGCAATGTAGATTATTGGAATAATACCGGCACTCAATAGAGAAAGGAGAATACCCTTAGGTAGAAAGTTAGAGAGGAAATAATGTCCGCCTACAGCTAAACCGATTAATCCTATTACAACAAAGACCAATCCACTGATAGATTCTGTTATTTTAACCTTTTGCTCGGAAATCCTTTTTCCCCGACAGCCCAGATATGTTAAAAGAAAAGCAGAGGCGATGATTGCCCCCCCCTGAAAACCTCCTCCTGGAGTAAGATGACCATGGATGAAGATGTACGCGCCGAAAAACAGAATAAGCGGAAATAAAAAACGGCAGCTGGTATTGAGGATTAAGCTGGAGGGTTCAACCTTTTTTTCGACCTTCTTTTTCAGTGTTGCAAGAATGACACTCACGCCAAGTGCAGCGACAAAAAGCACGGTAACCTCACCGAGAGTATCAAAGCCGCGGTAATTAACCACTACTGAAGTAACGATATTTACAGCTCCGGTCTCTTCTCTCCCATTGTCAATATAGTAATTGCCTACCTTTGTTTTGGGAGTACCGAATGGAATATTTATCACACAAAGGGCAATTCCCAGGGCAACTATAACCAGTAAAACAAGGCTGATTATTCTTCTCATTCTTCATACCTTTTTGTTCTTTTTATGGCAATTACAAATATTGCTGTAATAAGCGCCGCCCCAATTGCCGCTTCTGCCATAGCTACATCTGGTGCTTGAAGAAAATAAAACAGTATTGATGCGATCAAACTGACCAGACATGAAGCAATCACAGCGTTCATCAGGTCTTTGAAGATAGATGCTGAAATTGCTGCTGCAAGCATCACGATTATTAAAAAGGTATCAATGAAAATCATGCCTTCTCCTTGTACTTTTCGAATTCCACGGTCTTATCCACGACACTTCTATCACACAAAGGAACTCTCGCCTTCCGGGAGGCTCTAGCTATGGCATGACTGGAGATAGGATTTGTCACCAGGATGAATACGGCGATGATCAAAGTTTTCCAGAACCACTCAGGCTGCATGAGTCCTACGCCTATTATGGTGAGGAAAGCACCTAAAGTTGTGCATTTTGTTCCTGCTTGAACCCGGTTGTAGACGTCAGGCAATCTGAGCACCCCCAGGTTTCCAAAAAAGAGAAACATAATCCCGATACCTGTAACAATAGCTCCATGTAGATTCATCTAAATTCCCCCTTCGAGAAATCTGGCGAGGGCAACCAATCCTACAAAAGAAAGGACTGAATAGACCAGAGAAACATCCAGGTAAACGTATCTTTGAAAGATAAAGCCCAAAAATACAAGTAAAGCCACAACGGTTGTGGTAATGGTATCTACCGACACGGCTCTATCAGAGGCAGTAGGTCCTGCCAGCATCCGAAAAAATGAAAAAAGAATTCCTACTCCTATAATTGTTAAAAACACTATTATAATTGTGCTCATCGTATCATGTCTTTTGTAGTACCCATACAGATAGATAGTATTTAGTAAATGAAGCTTTTATGTGAATATTATTCTTAAATATTTTTCAAATCGTTCCCCGATCATTCTTGTTGCCTTTTCCATATCCTCTGTTTTGACATTTATCCAGTGAATAAGAAGAGTATCTTCAATAATATCCAGGGTGAATGTGCCTGGAGTTAAAGTAATCGAGTTTGCCAGTATCATTTTGGCGATATCCTGTTTCAGGGCAGTTTTAATAACCACAATCCCCGGCTTTATGGGCATCTTTGGATGAATAATCCTGTACGCAACATCAAAATTTGCTGCGATTATTTCCTTGAAAAGTACACAAAGATAGATAAAGAAGAACGCTATTCGCTTTATGCTCATGGGTGGAAATCCGAGCTTGCTGTAAATTTTGCTCAGTACGAAGGATATAATAAGACTTACCGCAATTCCTACAGCAAGATTCTGCCATTGAAAGGTTGATGTGAGAGCAAACCATATTATCACGAGGAAAACGAATAGATAGAGAAAATTTCTTACTTTATGGTTTTCTTTGCCAGTCATTGCACCCATAATTAGTAAATAAGAAAATAATCAGATCTTCTTTTTATTATTCTTATTGAAAATGTTTTTTATTATTTACTCGATCCAATTTCCCTTCAATGTATGCTTCCAAAACATCTTCTACTCTCCCACAAATGTGTGGAATCACCCTGATACCCTGGGAAATCAGCGCACTCTCCAATATTTTTGAAACACTCCTGCAGATCAGGACCTCAACACCCAATTCCGCAAGCAAGCTTGCCCGCTTGAGTGGATCTTCTGTCGTAATCAGCACTTGTTCGCAATTTTCTTCATGACCTTTTACAATTTCAACGAGCAGTACATGGTCCGCAACATCAAATACAGGGGAAACCCTACCCTTCCAGTTGGAAATTGCAACTTTCATACATGCAAAACATCAGCAATAATCGTACCAAAATGTGGCGCTGTATGAATAAATAATCGTAAATGTATTAATATCATAGATTTACTATTATAATCCTGCCTTGATTATGAAAATTGCTGTGGAAATAAATTGTGCAATATGCATTATTATTTAATTTTTTTGGTTGCATTATGCATGATTTTAGTTTATGACTAATAACGAGCGCTAAAAATGAATATGGAAAAACAGATAAATTGGCGAGAAAGCATTATCCTGGATTCGATAAACGAGGGTGTATTCACAGTCGATTTGAACTGGCGCGTCACAAGCTTCAACCAGGCAGCCGAAAGAATCACGGGGGTCAAACGTCCAGAAGCTCTGGGGCAACTATGTTACGATGTTTTTCAATCGGATATTTGTGAAAAGAACTGCGCCTTGAGGCGCACGCTTTCAGGAAATATGCCAATTCTCAATGCTACTGCCCACATTATTAATCAAGCCGGCAGGCGAGTACCAATCTCTATCTCAACAGCCCTGCTGAAGGACGATGGTGAGCGTGTGATAGGAGGCGTGGAAACTTTCCAGGATCTCAGCAAGGTTGAAATACTCCAGAAGGAGCTTCAGAGCTGTTACACCTTCGAAGACATAGTGGGAAAGAGTCCGGCCATGCAGAGTCTTTTTAATATCCTCCCACAGGTTGCCGAGACCAGCAGCACCGTCTTGATTGAGGGGGCGAGTGGAACAGGGAAAGAACTCTTTGCTCGGGCGATCCATAATATCTCGCCTCGAAAATATAATCGTTTTATTGCCGTTAATTGCGCCGCTATGCCTGATACGCTACTTGAAAGTGAGCTTTTCGGGCACAAAGCCGGTGCGTTCACCGATGCCAAACACGATAAACCCGGCCGGTTTGCATTAGCAGACGGTGGAACAATATTCCTGGATGAAATCAATGACATCTCGCCAGCCATGCAGGTACGTCTATTGCGGGTGCTCCAGGATCACATGATTGAACCGCTTGGTTCGGTTGGTACAGTTAAGGTAGACATACGCGTAGTGGCTGCGACAAACAGGAATCTAAAAAATCTTGTACGTTCAGGCAATTTTCGTGAGGATCTCTACTACCGCATTAAAGTAATACACTTAAAATTACCCCTCTTACGACAGCGTCGTGAGGACATCCCCCTGCTGGTAAATCATCTGATAAACAAGTTCAACAACCTTCAGAATAAGGACATAGTGGGCTTCTCGGATGAGGTGCTGGAACGCTTGATGGTATATAATTTCCCGGGCAACATACGCGAGCTGGAAAACATCATAGAGCAAGCCTTTGTGATATGCCAGGGTCGAATTATTGAATTGCGTCACCTGCCCCCGGAATTTCGTACTGATACGGTGACTGTCCCAAAAGAATCCGCTTCAATAAGCCTTCGAGCGATGGAAAAGTTCCTCATAGAGGAAGCCCTCCGGCGACATAAGGGCAACCGAAAACAGGTATCGCGGGATTTAGGGATAAACGCCAGCACGCTCTACCGTAAGATAAAAACGTTGGGAATTAAAACTCCGGAGGTTGATGGACGAAGTAGGAGAAGATAACGTGCAATTTGCATTACTTTAAATTATGACGCCCAGTACTCGGAAAAATACGGTAAATACAGGATTATCCGTATCAAAGAAACAGTTGAAAAATTCATCGAATGTGGAGACTATTCAAAAGGCATAGCGCGGATCAAGTGTACGAATCATGACTGTAAATGCGAATACTTCCGCCCTTTCGTCGCTTCGCTCAAAGGGGCTTGCAAAAGCTGGTATCTTTGCCCCAGTTGTAATCAGAAAAGACTCCTGCTTTTTTCGGAACATCTCTCAGAAAACGTGCTCCTGAAACTCCCTCACCGACAGTTTGTATTCACCCTCCCGAAGTTGCTGCGGGTGTATTTTAGATATGACAGGTAACCTCGGTTGTCTGCTTCACAGACAACTTGAAAAAGTTTCAAGGATTATTTTTTCGATCATACACGATTACTACACTGAATCAGTAAAAACAACAATAAAGACAGGAGTT
>Ga0209427_10002055_pt1 | contig 23530 bp, 24 predicted proteins | sample DeeMarSWOR136_30_FD_187465 | JGI IMG/M metagenome (GOLD analysis project Ga0209427, IMG submission 187465) | Marine sediment microbial communities from White Oak River estuary, North Carolina - WOR-1-36_30 (SPAdes) (version 2) | ecosystem: Environmental > Aquatic > Marine > Intertidal zone >...
AACGGGACAATTATATCAGCGAACTGGAAGACTCCATCGAAGAAAAAGATGCGAATCTGAAGGACCTAAAGAAGAATTTGAAAGAGCAGCAGACCACACTAGAGAGCCTTAAAACCGAATTGAGACAAGGAGAAGAGACCAGTAACAGCCTGAATGAACAGCTTAAGGAGCAGAAAAAATACATCAACACACTGGAAGATGAAATGGCCGATCTCAACAAGCAGAAACAGGAATTGACAATCCGTACCGAGGACGCTGAATCGAGGGTGGGAGAACTAGAGATCAAACTACAGGAAAAGGAACATGCAATGGCCGATCTTAACAAGCAAAAACAGGGATTGACAATACGTATCGAAGACGCTGAATCAAGATTAGGAGAACTAGAGATCAAACTACAAGAAAAAGAACACGAAATAACTACCCTAACAGCGAGGATACGCGTCATGCAAGACGACTTCACTCACATATCCGGGATCGGGCCCAAAGTATCATCAGTACTGAGGCTCGCCGGAATCAAAACATTCACACAGCTGGCCAACACAAACGTGGAAAAAATCAGGGAAATCCTGAAAGCAGAGAACCCCAACCTACTACGACTGACAAACCCCTCCTCATGGCCCGAACAAGCAAAAATGGCCGCAGAAGGAGACTGGGAAGCCCTTTCAGCCCTACAGGGCAGCCTAAAACAAAAACCGACAAGCTCAATAGTCGAAACAATGAACGAAGACAGCCCCCAGATAATAACTCACGCAGAACCCGTTTGAAACAGCTGTTTCGCTGCGTTTCAGCGGGTTCCTCTAATACTTGTTATAATTTATCATTCCCTGATGGTAAAGATGTGCTGCGCGCGTGGTTGAAATGGAAGCAATAAAATCCTATGGATACGCGGGCGTCGGCACTTGCGTCGGGTTTCTAGTAGGTCTAATTATGGGTTTCGTCCTCGGCGAGCTCGCTTGGTGCACAATCGTGTGCACTGCCGTGACTTCGCTCTTCGGCGCCGCATTTGACTCCAAGATGAAGCCCATCGCAGCAGTTAAGCTCCACGAACTGTACAATTAGACGCAAGATGCCATTAGTTGGGCATTTACATCTAGATCTCTTCACACTACTGTTATGAAATCAAACAGGATACGAAGAGACGAACCTCTGAAAAAAATGCATGCAAGAATTTTCAATTCCGAATCCTTTTTACCTTAGACCGATCGGGATCAAAATAGATATGAGGCCGATCGATCTCCTGATAGGTCTCCTGGGGGTCTACTTCATATGGGCTGGCAAGATAGTGGAGTTCCTGCTCCTGCTGCTCCTATGGCTCTTCATGCTCTTCACCTCTCGACTCTAAAAAATGCCAGCGACTCAATAACGCTATTACTTGTGCTGGATACGACATTCTATTATAGGTATTCTTGCTAACATAGTCCCCGTTTCGACGGGCATGGATGTGGGCTATCTTTTCAGTCGTAGTACTTTTCCCGCTAACTGACCGGTGTGCCGGCCCTCATCGTACTCGACCTGCCCGTTTACTATCACCGTCGAGATCCCCGTCGCCCACCTGCAAGGCTCGGCGTACGAGGCGTTACTCTTCAGAGTCTTCGGGTCGAATACGGCTATATCGGCCTTCATCCCCTCCCTTATGAGCCCCCTGTCACCTATCCCGTGGAACTGGGCCGTCAGGCTGGTCATCTTCCTCACAGCCTCCTCGAGGGTCATCAGCCCCTGCTCCCTCACGTGCCTGCCGAGGATCATAGCGGCGCACGCAGAACCCCTCGGGTGCACGGGCTTTATCATCGGCTGAGGGGGGCAGCGGTCCACCATGGAGCTGTCGCTCTCGAACATCGTCCAGGGCCGGGACATCACCGCCTTCCTGTCCTCCTCGTGGGTCATCGTCGTTCCGAGGTATGTGGCGCCCCCATCGTCTATAATCACCCGCCTGAGGGCCCCGAGCCAGTCGTCCATCCCCAGGGTCTCTGCGACCTCTGTGAAGTTCAGCCCCACCAGCTCCGGGTGGGTCTTCGAGTGGGCTATCACGGGAGTCGTCTCCACGGGCCTCGTTCTCGGGGCCTCGACTCGGCTCCTCTCCCAGAGTAGCCGGCGCCTCCTCTCGTTCTCCTCGTTCTCCGCCTCCCAGGAGGCCATGAGCTCCTCCTTCATCCCCATCCACGATGTCGACTCCTCCAGGTCCCTCACCATCCCCTCGACGGTGAGCCCCTCCTCGAGCCTCCCGTGGACCCTCTCGTCGTAGGCACCGCCCCCGACGAAGAGGCTCAGGGCGTTGGCGCAGGCGGCGAAGGGCCAAGGATAGACGTCCGCGACGACCTCGACCCCCCGGTCCCTCGCCTCCTGGATCTGCCTCATAGCCTCGAAGGGCTTCCCCCACCCCTCGTACTTCCGGCCGTAGACGTGACTGCAGACCCCGGGGACCCCCGACCTCTCCGCAATCATGATGGTCTCCCTGACAGCGTCCCTCAACGTGTAGAAGAGGCTCCTCATGTGGTTGTGGAAAACCCCTCCGTACTCCCTCACGACCTCGAGGACCTCGATACACTCCTCCGGGTAGACGTTATTCGCGCTGAGGCTTATGCTCAGCCCGAAGGCCCCATCCTCCATGGCACCCCGGAGGATCTCCTTCTGCGCCTCGATCTTTTTAGGTTCGGGCATCGTCAGCGCCCGGGCCCTCTCGTTCCCCAGCGCCCTCGTCCTTATCGTCCTGTGGCCGACCAACGGGACGTGGTTGACCCCGATCTCCATCCCCTCCAACTTCACCCTCCAGTCCTCGAGGCTAAGCCAGTCCACCGCCACCTTAGCGGGGTCCATCGACCTGGTCCTGAGCTTGGCCTCGACAGACCTCTGGGCCCCCTCATCCAGCGGGTACATGGAGCCGCCGCACTCGCCTGTGACGACAGTCGTCACGCCCTGGGTGAGAAAATTCATGCCGATATTGTTCTCCAGCACAGTGCTGTCGGAGTGGGTGTGGCTGTCTATGAAGCCAGGGGAGACTACGAGCCCCACGGCGTCCACCGTGAGCTCCGCCTCCATCTCCCTTCTGCTGACCTTCGCGATCCTGTCGCCCTCCACGGCGACGTTCGCCCTGAGCCAGGGATTCCCGGCTCCATCGATCACCCTGCCGTTCCTGATCACCAGATCATACATGAAAATCAACCATCCAGCGAATAGGATGGTGCCGAGTATATATTACATCACCGGACGGAGCTGGGATAAGAACCTATGACTATCAATCCTCTAGGGCGTGGAATCCCTGTTTGATCAGGGCCTCCCTGAGCTCCCGGGGGTCGAGCTCCCTCGGCTTAACGCGTTTCTTAACCGCCAGTGCGGCCGCGACGCCCGCCACCTGCCCGGTGACCATGCACGGCGGTATGTTCCTAATTGGGCCCTGAGCCTCGTGGGTCGTGGATATGCACCTGCCCCCCACGAGCAGGTTCCCCACCTTCTTGGGGACTAGGCACCTGTAGGGGATGTCGAAGAGGCTGCTGGCGACCGCGTCCTCGAACCTCCTCCCGACCACCTCGTCCTCCTTTGTAAGCGTGTACTCACCTTCGATGCGGCGCGTCTCCCTGACCCCGACCTGCGAAGACGTGTCCAGCAGGAAGGCTCCCTCCATTCCGGGCATCCTGGATCGGACGTGCTCAAGGCCCTTCACCAATGCGCGCCTCCCCTCGACCTCGACCCTCGTGAGGCCCCTCGGGTCAAGCCCGTCCACGTCATACAGATGGGGAGCCCCGCCCCAGACGATGCCTTCCCTCACCGACGGCTCCCAGTACATGCGGCCGCCGACGAGCTCGCTCAGCCCGTCCAAAACCCTTTGGTGCTCTTCAGGGTGCTCTTCCCGGAAGCGCCTCTCCTTAGCGACATCAACGCTCCCTAGGCGGAAGTCGATGTTTATGCCCCATGGATGCCTGTCGTGGCTGAAGGGAGCTCCTGCCGCCGCTACGACATCGGCGTCCCCTGTCGCGTCCACGAACACCTTCCCTGATACTGCGTGCCTTCCCGACTTATCTTCTAGGATCACATTCCTTATGGAGCCGCCCTCTGTGTCAACGCCGACTACGAGGGAGTGCATCAGCATGTCGACTCCCGCCTCCATGACCATTTCGTTCAGCACGTGCTTCATCAGCTCCGGGTCCACGTGGACGCTCTCCTCGCCGCTGAAGCTCGCCCCCTCCTTCCAGAGGTTGGACTCGCCGGACGGACGACTCAACCTCGCCCCGCCCAGCGCCTCAAGCCTCTCTATGACCTCCCTGACGACGCCCATACCGTAACGCTTCGTCTCGACGAGGGTTATCACCAGGCCGCCCGTCGCGAGGCCGCCGAGGCAGCCGTACCTCTCGATGAGCATGGTCTTAACACCAAGGCGGGAAGAGCCGATGGCGGCAGCGACCCCGGCCGGCCCCCCGCCGGCCACGACGACGTCGGCCTCATCCGTTATAGGCGTCCTCCTCCCTTTCTCTTCGATGAATTTCATGCCGGTCAGACTCGATCTTACGTGAGTTTACAACATATTTTAGCTTCATCATCCCGGCGCCGCAAGGAGAAGAATTACGCCAAAAGAGAGGGGTTACGTGTCCGTCTGAGCCCCTCCGAGGCGTGAAACCTTTAAGTCATCCTTGTCGATACGATTTCGGGAGGATCAGAAATGGATGAGAAAGGATGCTTCATGATGGCCGCTGGGAAGAGGGCTACCACTGATGGCTCGGTCCTCGTCGCCCGGAGCTGCGACGCGACCGGGGGGGACGACATAGTCCAGGTCCTAGCGGTCCCCCGCAGGAGCCACGAGCCGGGGGAGACCATCAGGATCCCGGGGGCCGAGGGAGTGGAGCTTCCCCAGGTCCCGGAGACTTACGCGTACCTCGGCATAATGATGGTCATCGAGGGCGCTGACATCGCCGAGGCCGAGGGGGGAGTGAACGAGCACCAGGTCGCCGCCGGGGCCTCGACAGGCGGCTGGCTGAACCCCGAGGCCCAGAGGGTTTGCCCGACGATGCCAACGTCCATCGGAGACTACAGGATGACCCTCGTGCTGGAGCGGTGCAGGACTGCGAGGGAGGGCGTTGAGCTCGTCGGCGAGCTCACCGACAGGTACGGGGCGAGGACGGACAACTACATCGTCGCCGACCCGGATGAGGCGTGGTTCTACGAGGAGTACAGGGGCAATCTGTGGTGCGCGGTCAGGGTCCCGGACGACTGCTTCGCCGTCCAGGCAAACTCCGTCCGCATAGACCACGTGAATTTCGATGATCCCGCCAATTTCCTGGGCTCGGAGAACCTCGTGAGCTTCGTCGTCGAAAAGGGCCTCTATGACCCGGAGAGCGGGGAGCCCTTCAACCCCTCGAAGGTCTACGGCGCCCAGACGGGCAAGGTGAGGCACGGTATCCCCGCCCCGGAGTACGACCGCCGAAGGATCTGGAGGGGGATAAGCCTCTTGGCGCCCTCCACCGACCTGGACCCGGAGAAGCCGAGCTGGACATACCCCCTGTTCGTGAGGCCGGATCGGAAGCTGACCCCGAAGGACTTCCTCACAGTCTTCACGGACCACTATCAGGGCACCGAGTACGACCACTACGGCGTGAAAGCTCACGAGTACAGGCCCACCGTGAGCCCCATGATCGCCACCGACCCGTCCAAGACCGTCAAGGATTCGCCCTTCCACATAAACGAGCGGCGCCAGTACCAGTTCGCTCCAATCTGGGGGACCGAGCGGATAATCGGCACGGCCAGGTCGGTCACAAACTGGTGTGCCCAGCTCAGGGGCTGGATGCCGGACCCAATCGGGGGGCTGATCTGGGCGGGGATCGGAGAGGGCGCCACTGCCGGTAGAATCCCGTGGTACGCCGGCATCACTCGGACGCCAGAGCCCTACACCGTGGGGACCCGGCCCCCTCGACCCGGGAGGGACCCCCAAGCCATGAACCTGTACGACGGAAGGTCGGCGTACTGGGTCTTCCGGGTCGTGACGAACCTCGTGAACCTGTTCTACACGGCCACGAAGGACGAGGTCATCCCAGCCTGGAGGGAGTGGGAGGAGAGGAACTTCAGTCTCCAGCCTGCCGTCGAGAAGGCGGCCCTGGAGCTACACGAAATGGATCCGGAGCTGGCCGTCGAATTCCTGACGAGCTACAGCTGCTGCAAGGCGGGCGAGGCCCTGGAGATGGCGAGGAGGATGACCGAACGGCTGCACACGATAATATCCCACTACAACGCCCCCCTTTGACCCAGCGGCGCCATGTTTTACCCTATCCTTTTTCCCCAAGAATCGTACAAGCCGCTTTTCGCGCAATCGAATCCATTTTATTCGGTGCGCAGGTATTATGTCTAGGTGTTGATATGGTCGAGGTTCTGAAGGGAGTCCACACGATCGACCTCTCGGAGGCCGGGAGGCTCTCCCTGGAGTGCTACCTCCTCGACTGCCCGGAGGGGGTCGTCCTCGTAGACACGGGGATGCAGGAGTCGGCCGTCGACAGGATAGACGCCGAGTTGGATTCCATGGGGAGGTCCTGGCGGGACATCGAGGCGGTCCTGATCACCCACAAGCACGGGGACCACATCAGGAACCTGCCGAGGGTCAAGGAGCTCACGGGCGCCGAGGTCATGGCCCACAGAGGCGACGCCAAGGACATCGAGGAGTCGACGAAAGTCGAGGTCAAGGGCCTGGAGCACGGCGACAGGCTCCCCTACTGCGGGGGGATCGAGGTCATCCACGTCCCCGGGCACTCGGCGGGCAACTGCTGCTACTACCTCCCGGGGAAGAGGGTGGTCATCGCCGGGGACACGGTCTTCGGCGACGAGGAGGGCAACCTGGAGGCGCCCCCTGAGAGGTACTGCCTGGACGTCGAGCAGGCGAGCCGGGAGATAAAGCGCCTCATGGAGTACGACTTCGACTCCCTGCTCATCACCCACGGGAAGAACACAATGCATGGAGCCAAGGAGAAGGTCGAGAAACTCTGCAAATGAGACCGTGGATCAGGCTCCACACAATTTTTTCCCCATTTGAATCGGATGGTTCCTTTTACTACTGGGTCATCCTGTACACCTTCAGGAGAGCCTCCACGACCTCGTCCTGGCTTTCGAGCCTGGAGACGGCGAGGGGTATCCCCTCGTTCCGGGCGAGGCCGATCGCCAGTGGGTCCACCTCAACTATCTTCCCCTGGAGGACGACGATCCGGGGCTTGAAAGGGCTGATCTTCACCGCTATCATCGGGGACCTCCCGCGACTCACGCCGACGAAGATCAAGGCCCTCTCGCTAGTGGCGCCGAAGATCCTGTAGAAGTCCAGGCCGGAGAGCATCTGGATCGCCTTGACGCTGTCGATCACCGTGTAGCCGAAGACGTCCTGCCCGAGGGCCTCCTCCCCCACTAGGACATCGCATTTGAGGGCCTCGCATATGTCGCCTATGGTGGCGGGGGCAGCGAACTCCCTGATGTCAAGGAAGACGTCCCCCGGGTCGAGGGTGATCCTGGCTAGCTGCTGGAGGTACCTGCCGCCCCTGCCCTCCTCTATATCCAGCAGGGTCTCCACGAATCGCCTGATGAAGGCGCTACCCGGAGAGCGCCGGCGCCCCGTCTCGTAGTCGCTGATCACCGAAGGGGAGAGGCCGAGCCCCTCTGCGACCTCAACCTGGCTCACCTGGAGGAGGGCCCTCCACTTCCTCATCGTCGCGCCCGGGCTCGGGGAGAGAACGATCTCGCCAGCGATCCTCCTAGCAAGTACGTCGCGCACCGAGCCTGAGGGATCCATCAGAGAAGAAGAATACGAAGGTAATAAAAATGGGTGGGGTTCTCAGCCGGCCTTCTCCAGGAGCACCTGCCAGTTTAGGTCTACCCACTCCTGGATGCTCCCGATGAGGTCCTCCCGCTTCTCGGGCCTGAAGAGGTGGCGGAACCTGCCCTGCATCTGTAGGTACTCCTCCACCGGCTTCTTCGACTCCGGCCTCCTCGCGACGGCGGTGCTCGGCCCCGAGAGCTCGTAGACGGGCCTCCCCCCCTCGAGCCTGCACTCGTACAGTGGGAACAAGCATGTTTGGGTCGCAAGGCGGGAGACCTCTATGGTCTTCTCGGGCGGGTACCTCCAGCCCCTGGCGCACGGGACGATGGCGTGGAGGAACGCAGGCCCCTCCGCCTCGAAGGCTTTCCTCGCCTTCCTCATTACGTCCATGGGCCAGGCCGCGTTTATAGTCGCGACGTAGGGTATCCCGTGGGCTATGACGATCTCGTCTATCGGCTTCTTCCACTCCCTCTTGCCGGGGATGACTTTACCTGCCGGGCTGGTCGTCGTCGATGCGGCGAAGGGGGTCCCCCCGCTCCTCTGGATGCCTGTGTTCATGTAGGCCTCGTTGTCCACGAGCACGTAGGTGAAGTCGTGCCCACGCTCCAGGGCCCCGGAGAGGGCCTGGAAGCCTATGTCGTAGGTCCCGCCATCCCCCGCGAAGGCGACCACGTCGAGGGTCTCATACTTGGCCAGCGGGCCACTGCCCTTACGCCTCATCGCCCTCCAGGCGGCCTCGATCCCGCTCGCGTTTGCTGCGGCGTTCTCGAAGGCGGTGTGGATCCAGGGGACGTTCCAGGCCGAGTACGGGAAGATCGTAGTGGCGACCTCCAGGCATCCCGTGGCTGAGGTGACTATCATCGGCCCCCTGCTCGCCTTGAGCACCATCCTGGCGATGAGTGTCTCGTCGCACCCCGCGCAGAGCCTGTGGCCGGGCGCTATGGCTTCCGGCTTCTTCGCAGCTTCCCTCAGCGTCAGTTCGCTCATCTCCGCACCTCCTACCCCCTCACTCCCACATAACTCACCTTCTCCGGGACCTCCCCCTCACGCTTGATGCCCATGAGGGTCTCGTAGACGCCCCTGATCATGCTCGGGCTGGTGTCCCGCCCGCCGAGCCCGTGGATGTAGTCCGCGATGAGGGGCCTCCTGTCCTCGTCGTAGAACACTGACTTGACCTCCTCGTAGAGGGGCCCGCCTGGGGCCCCGAAGCTGGCGGCCTTGTCGAGCACGCCGAGGGCTGGCAGGTCCCCCACGACCTCGATCAGCTCCTCGGCCGGGAAGGGCCTGAACACCCTCATCTTGATGAGGCCCGCCTTCACGCCCTCGGACCTCAGCTGGTCGACGACGTAGTGCACGGTCCCCATCGTTGAGCCGAGCCCGAGGAGCGCCACCTCGGCGTCCTCCATCCTGTACGGGTGGAGGAAGTCGTAGCTCCGGCCCGAGACCTTTGCGTACTCCGCGTCCACCTCGGGTATCGCCTTCAGTGCAAGCTCCATAGCGTCGATCTGCTGCATCTTATGCTCGAAGTAGTAGTCCTGGAGGTCGAGGGGCCCCATGGTAAGGGGGACCTCGGGGTTGAGCCTGAACTCGGTCTCCCCCATGTGGCCCTTCACCGTGATGAACCTGCGCTTGCCGACGAACTCCTGCACGGCCTCGTCCGTTAGGGTCATCACGTTCTCCATAGTGTGGCTCAGGGTGAAGCCGTCGAGGCAGACCATCACCGGCAGCTGAACATCCGGGTGCTCCCCTATCCTCCAGGCCGCGATGCAGGCGTCGTAGACCTCCTGGCTGTTCTCGCAATAGATCTGGATCCAGCCGCTGTCCCTGGCGCCCATGGAGTCGCTGTGGTCGTTGTGGATGTTGATGGGGCCACTCAGCGCCCTGTTGGCGATGGCCATCACTATGGGCAGCCTCAAGGAGGAGGCGATGTAGGTCATCTCCCACATCAGGGCGAGGCCGTTGGCCGCCGTCGCGGTGAAGGCCCTCGCGCCCGCTGCGGCCGCTCCAATGCAGCTGCTGAGGGCGCTGTGCTCCGACTCGACGGCGACGAACTCGGTGTCCACCTCGCCGTCGGCGACGTACTCGCTGAACCTCTCGACTATTATAGTCTGGGGAGTGATCGGGTACGCTGCGACGACCTCCGGGTTCACCTGCTTTGTGGAGTAGGCGGCCGCCTCGTCCCCGTTCATGCCAATAAGGATCTGTCCCTTCATTTCTTCCTCACCATGGTTATGCACTTGACGGGGCACTCCTCGGCGCAGATGCCACACCCCTTGCAGTACCTGAGGTCGACCTCCGTGTAGCCGTCCTCCCGCACCCTGACCGCCCCCTCGGGGCAGTAGAAGTGGCAGAGCATGCACTTCGTGCACTTTCTGCGGTCGATCTCGGGCTGGTCGACGCCCCAGTCGCCGGTCTCGTACTCCGTGGAGGATTTTGTGGAGACCGCCCCCCGGGGCAGCTCCCTCCAAGTGGGCTCGCTCATCCCTTTACCGCCTCCTCATGCGCCTTTCTGATGACCTCCAGGTTCAGCTGCCCGACCCTGCCAGGGAACCTCTCCTTCACCACCACCAAGAGCGAGTCGAGCTTCACCATATCAGTCGCCCTCACGACAGCCCCCAGCATAGCGGTGTTGGTGATCGGCAGGCCGAGGACCTTCAGCGCCAGGCTCGTCGCGTCCAGCGTCCACGCCTCCTGCTCCTTGAGCCCGAGGCCGTCCTTCAACTCTTTGGGAGGCCGATCCGTGTTCACGACGATCTTGGTGCCGGGCTTGACGCCCTGGACTACAGACGGTCCGAGGAGCGTCGGGTCCAGCACCGCGACGACGTCCGGCTCGTAAACGCTGGAGTGGAGATATATGGGCCCGTCGCTTATCCGTGTGAACGCCGTGATGGGCGCACCAGCCCGCTCGGGGCCGAAGGCCGGGAAGCTCTGGATGTACCTCTGCTCCCTCAGCCCCGCCTGGGCGAGGAGGAGGCTAGCGGTCCAGGCCCCCTGCCCGCCCCGGCCGTGGAACCTGACCTCGGTGAGTCCTTCCATTAAACCATAGACCTCCGGGAATCAGATTTGATTGTTAGACATCGTATTAAAAGATAACCCATGCCGCGCTCTCATCTCGGGGCGCTCTTCCTTACCTCGTTGAGCTCGTCCCTCTTCCTCCTGGCCTGCTCCGCAGCCGCCTCCGCGAACCTGTCGCCCCCCCGTCCGAGCGAAGAATAAGCATAGTTGATTGACCTTGAGGATGAGACGATCAGGGCCTCCCCCGAGCTGTTTGCCCCCATCACAAAGGCTGACGCCGGGTCCCCTCCCTGCGGGCCCAGGCCGGGTGCGAGAATGAGCCTCTCCTCCCCTATGATGGTCCTTACGTCGCCGAGCTCCGACGGCGCCGTGCAGCCAACGACGAAGCCGTTGCTTCCGTGCTCGAAGGCGTCCCTGGCGAGCCTCAGGTAAAGCGGCTCCCCTCCCACGGCCTGAAGCTGGTAGTCCCGGGCGCCGGGGTTGGACATCCTGCACAGGGCGAAGACGCCCCTGTCCCTCTCCCCGGCCCACCTGTAGACTGCGTCGCTCCCGTCCTCGAAGCCGGGGAAGGGACTGAAGGTGACGGCGTCGAACCCGGCCGCGTCTATCCAGTGGAGCGCCGCGGTGTTGGTTGAGCCTATATCCGAGAGCTTCGCGTCTAGGAGCGCCAGGCACCCGCCCTCGTGGATGGCCTCAACGACCTCCCTGAGGTCCTCGAAGGAGAGCGGGTACGCGACGAACTGCGCGTTTGGCTTCACGACGGGGGCGTAGGGCGCGACCGCCTCCACGACGTCAAGGCAGAACCTCTTTATCCCCCCAGACAACCCGTGGCGATCTATGAGCGCCTGTGGGATCACGTGCCTGGGCCGCATCTCCGGCGTGACGGGGTCGAGGCCGACGCAGAGGAAGCTCCCCTTCTCCCTGCTCAGCTCGTAGTACCTTTCGACGAACCCTCGGCCAAGCATTGGGCTCACTCATCCGATCAGGGGGCACGCGGTATAAAAAGGGATGAGGGGGGCACGAAAAGCCGATACTGACGCATGTGGGATATCCGCCCCGGGTATAATTCGACTTCCAGCGTGAGCGATCCCAGGGTGCCTCCCCCTTTCATATGGCTTTAAATCCTCTTGCCGGGATTATCCATCTGGTAACCTTCCGAGGGTCTGTTTTGGGCAGCGAGGACGAGACGAGGAGGCTCCTCAGGTTCCGGGAGGACATCGAGGGCAGGATCGCCCGGCTCCAGGCGGAGATCGAGGACTTGAGGAAGGCTGTTGCCGAGATCGACAGGTCAATCGTGAGGCAGGGCTTCCGGCAGCCGACGGCGCCCTTCAGGCCCGAGCCGTTCGCCGAAGCGGAGATGGGGGAGGAAGACAGGAGCTCCGTGAAGTCCAGGGAGGGGATAACCCTTGGCACCCTCAGGACCGAGGAGGACGAGATAGTCTTCGAGCCGCTGGTGAGCCTCGGTTTCACCGCGTCCATCCCCCCCTTCCAGTCTTTCTTCGTGGAGCGGGTCCTCGACAACATGATGTCCGCGGACGAGGATCGGGTCACGAGGGGCGAGATCACAGCCGACGAGATCCTCTCCTACGATGTTGTGAAGGAGGGTGAAAGGATCCTGAGGGTCGTCGTTAGGAACTATGGGGGGGAGAGGAGGCTGAGGGAGATACAGAGCAGCCTCCGCTGGGCCTTCGACAAGATGTACGACAAGCTCAGGCAGGGCTGAAGTGAGGGCCGTGACGGTCGACCTGGAGAGGAACCCCCTGTGGCTGATCCTCGTCGAGGCCGTGCACGCCCTCCCTATGTACCCCTCCCACAAGGCGTACGTCAGGAACTCCCTGGCGCTCGAGGCGCCCGAGGCCTCGGCGGAGGAGCTTTCCTACAGGCTCGACATACCCATAGGGGAGGCGCTGGTCATCCTCCACGAGATTAGGAAGGAATCCGCCGAGGCGGTCGAGGCAGGGGACGTGGAGGACTTCTAGGTCTCAGACCACGTAGCGGTAGGACTCGGAAATCCCGGCGGTCTCGCTCCTGGATGTGATCTTTATGACGTCGCCGGGCTCGGCCCCCAGGATGATGGACACCGGATCGTCGAATTTTATCCAGGGGAACTGGTACAGCTGCGCGTGGTAGGCCCCCACGAGCTTCCGTCGCTCCTCCTCGCCGACGATCTCCGCGTTGGGCACCAGCACGTGCTCGAAGATGTCGAAGACTGGCAGGGTCGGCGGGATTAGCTCGACGTTCAGCTCGGGGGCTGTGCTCTTCGCAGAGTAGGTGTACTTCCCGTTCCCGACCAGGATGCCCCTGTAGGCGCCCTCCTTGTCCACGAGGTCCTTGAGGTCCCGCACGTAGGAGATTCCGATGGTGCCCTGGCCGATCAGGATGAGCATCACGTACTTCTTGTCCCCCCTCGAGAGGAAGTAGGTGATCTTTTCACCTTCCGAAACGACCTTATCGATCCTCAGCTTCCTGTATTTAATTATGATCTCGGCCCGCCTCTCCTCGACGGTCTTGGTCTCGCTCATGCTCGAATCCCCCGGGGCTACCTCGCCTTGATCCGCTTCACTATGGGGGCCCTCACCTTCCGGAAAACCCTGTACCCGCAGAAGGGGCAGCGGAAGGAGATGTACCGCTCCAGCTCCCTGTAGTCGACCCTACGGCCGCACTTAACGCACTCGTAGACGGGGCCCGCGTGGGGCTCCGGCTCCGCTGTCTTCTCATCGGGATCCATTCGGCGCCACCGGTGCAAATAACAACTTTCAGGACTCTCTTTAAAACGTAGCGCCCACGAGGCGGCCCCTGACCATCCTGTCGGAGGCGACCCCGACTACCTCGACTTCAACCACCTCCCCCGCGAGGCCGTCGGCGCCGTCCACGAGGACGACGGGGCCGTGGAGCATCGGGTAGGCCACGTGGTACCTCCTGTCCCGATCGTAGGGCTCCGCCACGACGACCCTGACCCTGCGCCCCCTCATGTCCTCCTTCAGCCCCCTGTTGGCCCTCCGGGCCGCATCGTGGATCCTCTTGCTCAGTTTGTCTTTGACGGCCGGGGGCGCCGTCGGCCGGTCGTAGAAGGCCGACATCGGCAGGGGCTGGAACCTGTAGAGGATGATCCTGGAGGCCCCCGCCTCCACGCTCTTGCCTATGGTCTCGACGGTCTCTTCCGCGGTCTCCGCTGACTGACCGGGCAGCCCGTGGATGAAGTAGGCGTATGGCTTCAGTCCCGCCGCCTTGAGCCTCCTCAGTGCCTGCAGGTTCTCATCCGGCGTCGACGGCCTTCCGATCCCGAGGCTGTGCTCCCCGGAACCCGTCTCGAAGCCTATGTTGACCGGGGTCCCGGCGATGTAGCGACCGAGCAGCCCGGCTGCTTCCGGGGTAACGAGGCTCGCCTTGACGTTCTCTACCATGATGGAGGCGTCCCCGTCGACCACAGCGTCCAGATCCGTCAGCCCAGAGAGAAGCCCCTCCAGGGCGTCGTAATTCGGCTCGGGGTGCCTCGGGTCCGTCAGCGGCTCCGGCTCAACGAGCAGGTCCCTGCCGTAATCCAGGAGATCCGGCGCGCTGAGGACGATCCTCCTCACGCCCTTCGATAGTAGCCCGCTGACCTCACGGACCACCCCGCCAGCAGACCTGCTCTTCGGAGGGCCGAAGAGGCTCGGGACCGAGCAGTAGCCGCACCCGGGGGGTATGCCAACCGGGCAGTAGTACCTCTCCTCAAGGCTCCCGGTCCGGCATCTTCCACAGTCGGCACAGCTCTCATCGGTCAAGCCGATCTGCGCCCTCCGGTAGTTGCTGCAGCCCCTGAGGACTTCAACGTAGACGCGGGCGGAGCGGTGCAGGGGGTAGTCAACGACGGTTTCGGTCGACGGGGTCAGCCCCTCATAGACCTCCCTCCTCATGACGGGCCTGAGGGGGTTGACTCGAACGGCCCTCCCGTCCAAATATGCCGCCCCACTGACATTCGCAAGAGCCTCCAGGCCCGGCAGAACTCCGGTCGCTAATCCGAGGTCCAGGAGCTCCCCGAGGGCGGGCTCCCCCTCGCCGATGACGCAGAGATCGGCTCCTACCTTGAGCACCGCCCTCCGGGGCTCCGAGGCGATCGGCCCCCCGATCAGTACCGGCCCGCCGGATTCGGCCCTCCACTTCGAGACGACGCGCCGGACGGCCCTGAAGTCGGAGGTCATCCCGCTGACCAGCAGGAGATCGTGACCCCCGAGGCTCGCCACCCCGCCCAAGACGGTTTCGGCCAGCGCTATCCTCGGCTCTAGGCCCCTGCCCTCCAGGACCCCGGCCACGGCCCTCGGCCCCGCGCCTATGGCGTCGCGCGTGGCCAGCCGCTTCCCTCTGCCGCTCGCGAGGGCGTCCACTATCAGGGGCTCCACGATAACCTACCACCTGGCGGGTCGTGATAAACCTTGCCGAACCCTCAAGGGATAAAAGGGGACGCCGCCGATATGGGTATGGTGCCCATCGGTTGTACGAGGTCCGGTTCGCCCTCGCCTCCGCCGCCTTCCTATCCTTCGTCTTCACGTACCTCCTGATGCCGTACTTCATCCAGTTCTTCAGGGCGACCGGAATCGTCGGCAGGGACGTAATGAAGAGGGGAGGGCCCATCGTGGCGGACATGGGGGGCCCTGGGGTCATCGCCGGTTTCCTGACGGGGGTCTTCTTTTACATAGCCATGGCGATATTCCTGTTCGGTGAGATCCCCGAGCTCACCGAGCTCCTTGCCAGCATAAGCACCATCCTGATCATTACCCTCATAGGAATCTTCGACGTCCTCACAACCCTAATGAAGCAACAGGAGGGGTCAGGCGTGTTCGAGAGGATGAAGCGGAAGGGGATCCCAGGTTGGATCTACTACTTCATACCCCTCCCCGCCGCCGTCCCACTGGCGGCCGTGAACGCAGGTGTCAAGTCGATGGCCCTCCCTTTCATCGGGAGAGTAGAGCTCGGATCCTTCTACCCCCTTGTTCTGATCCCATTGGCCGTGCTCTGCTGCACGAACGCCACGAACTTCCTCGCCGGCTTCAACGGCCTCGAGGGCGGGATGGGGGCCGTCCTCCACTTGTCACTAGGAGTCTTTGCAGTGATGAACGGGAGAAACGCCGCGGCCCTCATAGCCTTCACATTTGCTACCGCCCTCCTTGCTTTTCTCAAGTACAATTGGTACCCAGCAAGTGTCTTCCCCGGGGACCTCAACTACACCATAGGAGCAGTCTGCGTCTGCGTCGCCGTCGTAGGGAACATGGAACGATTTGCCATCCTTTGCTTCACACCCTGGATCTTAGAAGCCATACTCAAGGCCCTATCGGGATTTAAGGCCGAGAGCTTCGGAGTCCTCAAGGAGAACGGGACAGTAAAACCCCAAACAAACTTTATTAACTCCCTGACCCATCTCGCAATGAGCCTAGGGAACTTTAAAGAATACCAAGTCGCTTCGATGTTAATCGCCGTGGAGGTGTTCGTCTGTGCTGTCTCTTTCCTCTTTGTCCGCTATATCTAAAATAATATTAGACCCTTTGGAAATCATGTCGCGATGGTTAAGAAGGTATTGATCCTCGCGGGTGGTGGTGGGCACACAGGATATGCCCAGATATTAGCAGAGGAGCTAAAGGGAAAATGCGAACTATGCTTCCTTGTGCCTGATGACGACACCCTTAGCGTGTCGCGACTGGAGTCTTACGGAAAAGTATGGATGATCACGAAACCAAGACATCCCACAACGCCCACACGGATATTTATCTTTAGATTGGCGAGAGCATTTCTCCAGGCCTTAAGCAGAGTGTCCAGAGACATCGATGTCGTGGTAAGCACAGGTAGTAACTTCTGCATCCCACCAGCATTAATAGCTTGGATGAAAGGAATTCCTATAGTGAACCTCGAGAGCAGGGTTAGGTTTAATAAATCTTCGAGAACAACCTCAATTCTTAAAAACTTCGCCAAGGTAACAGCTCTTCAATGGGAAGAACAACGTCACATATTGAAGGGAACCGTTTTTGGACCTATACTACCAAAGCGTAAGATGGAGCCTTGGAGTGGAGGATATATTCTTGTTGCAAGTGGGACCTATGGTTATAAGGAATTATTCGACACCGTATCCGATTGTAAATTTAAAAATGTGGTGATTCAGACCGGCACCTTGGATGGGAGTAAGTACAAAAAAGAACATCCCGAATGGAAAGTTATCTCATTCACAAACAAATTTGATGAACTTTTGGCTGGGGCCGATGTAGTCGTATCCCCACCTGGTGGAACACCAATAGAAGCCGTTGTTTATGGTAAACCAGTCGTAATCGTATGCTACCCCGAATGGACAAAGGCAGCGTCCCCCATTGATACAAAAATTTTTGCAGAGAAGTTAAACGCGCCACTCATTACGACTCTCGAGCCGAGGGCCTTCGAGGCGGCAGTAGAGGAAGCCAAAAAAAGAGAAATACCTGTTTTCAGCAACGGTACTAAAAGCTTGGTCGAAACAATATTGATGTTATAATAAAAGATTAATTTATATATTTAAAAACAAATGTTTGATATCATTCAAAAAAAAAGAGTTGCATAAAAAACGTATTTATAAAAATTATATAAAAATTACATTACTCAAAATCTCTATGCATATTTATTTTTTAAAATTAAAATTATTTATAGCTAAATATAACATCAAATAATATTTTCTCTAGATCGTCTACAATTCGATCCCAATTAAATCTGAACGCTGTGTTTTTTGCATTTAAACCTAGCATTTTTCCAAAGTCCTCGTCCTCAAGTACTTTTATAATGGCTTCTGCTACTACTTGAGGCTTAGGAGGAGTACATATGCAGTTGAAGCCATCGATTGCGACATCTCGGCTGACGCTATTGATACCAGTTATAATAGGCTTTCCGCAGACCATATACTCCAATACTTTTAAAGGAATTGCTCTTGTACTTCCCAAGGGACCTACACATACATCAGAAGCTGCCAAATACCTTTTGATTTCAGACCGTGTGCGATCATGGATGTGACCCTGCCACCGGTTATCATACAGAAAAAGCATATCTAGGTCGTACACGCCCGATTTTTTCCAAATCAGTATCGGAGGTTGGAGAAGATATTTATCGAATAATGAATGATATTATTAATCTTGAAGAGAAAATTGCTATTCCTGAACTCTTTCAGTACCGTGCACAAGTGATACCATAATATTCCTTAATATTATTAAATTTTCATTTAGGTTGTATTATTCGGAATAAAATATGGTTAAATCTTTAAAATCTGCATATAAAAATTTACTTGATAGTACAATTAATAGTTTTCCTAGTACTATGCTATTTTATGAAATCATTCTATAAATTCACAATTTAGATTTATCAAGTCAATAATATTATCTCTTTTTTGTAGTAACTGCTTTACTATGTAGCATATTTTCGTCCAATCTAAAATTAATTCTTTGCGCGGCGCAATTTGTACATTTTAAAAATAGTTTACTTTATGTCATTCTAGATATTATATGTCTTTTTAAAAATGATGACGTAATATGAAAATTTTACCATTGAGAAAATGTGAGTTCTTAATCCATAATTTCCTTATGAACTCGAAAAAAATATCAAAAATGATATGTGTTGAAGAGCGGTATTGGGAGCAACGATATTTTACGGGTGGCACGAGCGGACCTGGCTCTGTGGGCGTAGAAAAAGCGTGGAAGTGGTGCTTAATAGACCAATTTGTACCAGTCTTAGACCAAGTATTAGATGTTGGTTGCGGAGATCTGTCATTTTGGGAGGGAAGAAACTGCGTGGACTATGTTGGTATAGATATTTCTAAAACTGTTATTGAGAAGAATCTAATGAAACGTCCAACATGGCAGTTTATCAATGCAAATGCTGATAAAAGGTTAGATGGTTTAAAGAAAGATGTTGTATTCTGCTTAGATTTGCTATTTCATATAATGGACACAAAAACGTTTTTAAAAATTTTAATGAATCTCTGTTATTACTCAACAAATTATATTTGCATCCATACTTGGAAGAATGATCCTTTCGACATGAAAAATCAAATAAAACAACTACCACATTATTTATTAAATTTAAAACCTATCAAAGCTATTAATGCGTTAAATAAACTATTAGGCACGAGCAAAAAAATTACAGACGCGAAATATCAATACTTCCGTCCTTTAGAAAGCTACCTGAATATTTTTAAAAAATATGGCTTCAATCTGCTAATAACAGAAGAAAATCCTAATAAAATCGGAGCTTTATACATATTTAGAAAGAAGCAGCGCGTAAAAGATTTATAAAAAAGTTGACTAAAGAAAAAGAAATAAATTTGAAAAAAAATAATGATCGAGGCGATGCGCACAAGATTAAAAAATATTTATAGTTGAGTCTTTTATCTTGCTCATAAAGACTACTATTAATCTAATCTTTTTTATTCAAGTTCGAATGAATAAATAAAATGTATAAGATCACCAAGGTTTAAACCATGAGAAAGTTGAACGTCGCCGTTATAGGATGTGGGTCTTGGGGGAGAAATCACGCTCGCGTTTACAAAGAATTACAGAGATCCGCCCTTCTCGCTGTCGCCGATGTGAATGAGAGCGTTGCAGAGGAGGTAGGCGAAATGTATAACGTGGATTGGTATAAGGATCCAGATAAGGTGTTTGACAGACCCGATATCGAAGCCGTCTCTATATGTACGCCTTCTGTGACGCACGCAGACATCGCATTGACTGCGATAAAGGCAGGAAAGCATGTTCTAGTCGAGAAGCCTATGACCGATACCATAGACGAGGCCGAGAGCCTAATCAGAGTGGCCGAGACTCAGGGCGTGTATCTAGCCGTAGGCTTCGTGGAGCGTTTCAACCCGGCCGTGAACGAGACGGTTAAAAAAGTATCGGGGGGGGAGATCGGCGATGTCATATTGGCACACGCGAGGAGGGTCAGTAGGCGACCCCTAAGAATCGGCGATGTCGGGGTCATCAAGGACTTAGCCATACATGATATAGACATCGTCAACCAGCTTTTCCGATCGGAGGCGAAGGAGGTCTTCGCCACGGCCGGTAACATCGCACATCAGTTCGAGGACTACGCCAACATCATCGTCAGATTCGAGGGCAACAGGAACGCCTTCGTAGAGACTAATTGGCTCACCCCACGTAAAGTAAGGCGCCTTATCGTCACGGGGACAAAAGGCCTGATCAACGTCGAATACATAACGCAAGAGATAACAATAGAAAATAACCAGGGGATATACCAGCCATTCATCGAGAATAAGGAACCTTTATGGCTAGAGCTCGATGGATTTGTAGGTTCAATTCTGGAAGATAGACAGCCTCAGCCAACGGGTTTAGACGGGCTGAAAGCCCTCAGGATCTGCGAAGCGGCCTTAAAATCAGCGAAAACAGGGCGAGTCGTGAGTGTTCAGGGTGATTAGATCTTGCTTTTAGGCCAGTCAAAGGAGAATATTTTGAGACTCATAGACGCAGGAGAACTGAAGGTATCAATATATGGCTTGGGCAGAGTTGGGCTTCCCCTAGCGGTTGCATGGCTCCGGGCCGGACAGGGAGTAATAGGCGCGGACATCAATAGAGAGACTGTAGCCAAGATCAACAAGGGCATATCGCCATTCCTCGACGAGCCTAATATCCCTCAAGCCGTGAGGTCCTTTGTAAGGGAGGGTAGATTTATTGCGACGACTGACCTTGTAAAGGCTTCTGAAAATTCTGATGTAAAATTCGTTACAGTCCCCACTACTACTATTTCTAAAAAGGGGTTCAACGGAGAAGCCCTTGAATCGGCTCTTCGAAGTATGGGGAGAGGGCTCAAGAAAGGTGATGCGGTCTCCATCGAATGCACGGTTCCTCCAACTACGACCGAGAAATGGGTGAAACCTATCCTCGAAGAAGAGAGTCTTCTCGTAGCTGGAGAAGAATTTGCCCTAGCCTTCAGCCCGGAGAGGGTGTATGAGGGACGGGTCCTTGAGGACATAGAAGAACGTTATACCAAGATCGTGGGCGGCATCGACCATAAAAGCACGGAGCTGTTCTCGATACTTTACGGTCGGATAGCGAAGAAAGGAGTATTAGAGATGAGCAGCTCTACGGTTGCAGAACTGTCTAAAGTTTTTGAAGGGATCTACAGGGATGTTAACATCGCCCTTGCCAATGAACTATCAAAATTTTGCCACAAGCTTGACATCAGCTTCGAGGAGGTGAGAATGGCCTCTAACAGTCAGCCATTTAGCCACATACACAAACCTGGACCGGGCGTAGGGGGTGCATGCATACCCTTCTACCCTTATTTCGTACTTGAAAGAGCAGATAATATTGGCGTCAAAATGGGCTTGACAATGCTCGCAAGAAATATCAACGAGGGAATGCCTGATTATGTTTTATTGTTAGCTCAAAAAGCCATGGATGAGATAGGGAAAGAGCTGCCGGACAAAAAGACAGCCGTGCTGGGTCTTGCTTTCAGAGGTGATGTGGCTGACTCGAGGTCCTCTCCCACCTACGAAATCGTAGATCGTCTGGTAGAAATGCGCGCAGAGGTGATAGTACACGATCCCTTCATAGAATATGACAAGCGACTTGCCTCAAAGTGCGTTAGACTTGTCAAATCCATAGAAGACGCTGTAGGGGACGCGTCCCTTTTAATTATAGCCACAGACCACACTGAATATAAGAAAATAGATTTGACCAAGATTGTACGCATGATGGATTCCCCAGCAGCAGTAGTGGATGGAAGAAATGTAATAAAAATTAAACAGATACCAAAGGGCATGTATTTTACTGGGATAGGCATGAAAACCATAAACACCTTATCGAAGTAGTAGGTAGATTCAGGAAAAACGGGTGTGGTAAAATGGAGAGATTGGCTATCAAAGGGGGGAAGCCTGCAGCAGAAGAGATGATACCAATAGCAAGACCCTTTTTCTCGGAAAAAACCATCGAGGACGTATCCGAGGTTCTGAGGTCGGGGTATATCCGTCAGGGGCCGAAAACGAGAGAGTTCGAGGAGAGGTTCATGGAGAGGGTTGGTGCCAAATATGCATATGCGGTGAACTCCGGAACGGCGGCCCTGCACGTGGCGTATTTATCAACCATCAAACCCGGAGACGAGGTAATAGTTCCGGCGTTTACCTTCTTTGCGACGGCAAGTACTGTCATATACTCAAGTGGCAGACCTGTTTTCGCAGACATCGACCCTGAAACCTTCCTCATCGACCCGGAAGACGTTAAGGAAAAGATGACCAATAAAACCAGGGCCATCGCGCCTGTTCATCTGTTCGGCAACGCAGCGGAAATGGACGCCTTGAACGACCTCGCCGAGGACCACGGTCTAGTAATTGTCAACGATTCCGCTCAGGCCCATGGAACGGAGATCAACGGCAAGGATATTGGCTCCTTCGACACTTTGAACTGCTATAGCTTCTACCCGTCGAAGAGCATGACGACAGGCGAAGGGGGTATTGTGACGACAAATGACAGAAAACTTTACGAGTTGGGTTGTCTAATTAGGAGCCATGGAGACGACAGCAGATACCATCACGTCGTTCTCGGTCTAAATTACCGGATGACGGACATCGCAGCCGCAATAGGCTTGAATCAGCTACAGGCCCTTGATCATTACCTAGAGAGGAGGAGACATTGTGGAAGTATCCTTAGACAGGGCATCGGTGAGATCGATGGCCTCCATCCACAGAAAATATATAAAAGTGTGAACCATTCCTACAGCTATTTCTCACTCGTTATGGATCCGGAGAGATTCAAGTGCTCACGCGATGAGTTCGTAGACTCGTTGAAGGCTGAGAACATCGACTACGCCGTGCATTATCCCATACCGCTTACAAAGCAACCAGCCATCACCAATTTATTGAAGCCCGGGGCATGTCCTGTGTCTGAAGAAATCTCGGAGAGGATATTCTCATTACCAATGCACCCGTACCTGACTGACAAGAACTTAAATGAAATACGAAAGGGTGTGGAAAAAGTAGCAAATTATTATTACAATTAGGAACATTATTTCTCTTCCCACTTATTTTTCTTCTCGAGATATTCGGATTTACTATATCTCACTCTAGCCGGGTTCCCAAAGACAACTTTATTCGGTTGGACGTCTTTGGTCACGATCGCGCCCATGCCCACGACGGAGCCTGCTCCAACGCGGACGCCTGCTTTCAGTACCGCTCCCGCACATATGATGGCCCCGGACTCCACATGTACCCCAACCATTTTCAGTGACATCGGGTAGGGGTCGTTTGTAAATATCACTCCCGGACCAACGAACACGTTGTCTTCGATCACAGTCAATGGAGGGATATAGGCCATTCCCTCTATCTTGCAGTCCCTTCCGATCTTCACTCCGTAATCTAAATGTACAAGTGAGCCTATCTTAGTGCCGTCCCCAATCTCTGTATTGTCACCTATATAAGTAAAATTCCAGATTTTTACGTCTTTGCCCAGTTTTACGTTTTTACCTATATGTCTTATGACTTCCTTCAACTCAATCATCATGTCCATATTTCGACAAAAGGAATAAAAGACCTTCTTGTAACGATTCAATTCGAGTTTATCTATGTATAAATTTAATTTATTCTTATTTTAAATTAGAGGATGAAATAATCTGTGTGTAGTTTTAGTATTCCATTCTAAGTGGGATTCCATAAATAGATTAGTATATATTATTGAGTATAGAAAATAAGGTGGAGACCTAATTGTGCGGAATATTTGGGTGCGCTTTGAAGGCTGGCAATGTCGCTCCACT
>Ga0209427_10002056_pt1 | contig 23529 bp, 20 predicted proteins | sample DeeMarSWOR136_30_FD_187465 | JGI IMG/M metagenome (GOLD analysis project Ga0209427, IMG submission 187465) | Marine sediment microbial communities from White Oak River estuary, North Carolina - WOR-1-36_30 (SPAdes) (version 2) | ecosystem: Environmental > Aquatic > Marine > Intertidal zone >...
CACGATCCGCAGCCTGAATAACGAGCCGTTTTCAATCACGGGCATTAAGTCGACGGCCGATTGTCTCACTGCCGACTTCGATCCTTCCGTGGAAGCAACGAAATTCGTCTTGCAGCCCAAGGTCAACGCGGAGAAACTGCAGAAGAATCTCAAGGGCCGTATCACTATGGATTTGACTCACCCGGAGGGAAACGCGGCGACGATTCTCTTTGACGTGCTGCCCAGATATACCATTAGTCCGCCGCTGATTATCGTTTTCAACGCCGAGCCGAAAACACCGACGATGAAGAAGATCTCCGTGCTGAACAACTACAGGCAGGACTTTGAGATTGAATCGGTATCCTCAAGGGACAGCACTGTCGGCGTTAAAGTCCTGGAGAAGAAGGAAATCACGAGAGGCTACCAGCTTGATCTGGAAATAACGCCACCGGTTGCCGGGGATGGAATCAAATTCACGGACAAGTTCATGGTGAATCTCACAGATGGCGAGACACTGCTGATTCCCTGTAACGGGTACTTCTCTAAGAGAAAGCCCAGTGTGAGTAAGAAGTAGAGGTTACGTGAAGATCGTTGGTGGAACAAAGAAGAAGCTCGCGGCCTCGCTGTTGCTAACGGGATTGAGCGTGGGAGTTTCATGCGTGCCGACCGCGCCAACTGAGGCGCCGCCGCGTGAAAAAAAGCGCCGTCAAGCCGACGCGATCACCGTCTTCATAACCGGCAACACGCTCGGAGAGTTGAAACCCTGCGGCTGCTTCGGGGGACAGCTCGGCGGATTTGACAGGCGCCCCGCAGTTTTCAACACGGTGCCGGCGGAAGAAAGACTGATCATGGACGCCGGTTCGCTGGTGAAGGGCGACGCCGAACAAGACCTGATCAAGTTCAATATTTCCATACAGGCGTTCAGCATTCTCGGTTACAACGTGGTCAATCTGACCGCCAAGGACGTTGAAATCAGCGAGAATCTCGGATTGCTGGACGAGCCCGTTATTGGCTTCATCAGCCCCCATACGACGGGCGAGACGATAGGAAGGCGATTTCAGAGCCAGTACATGCTCAAAGGAGTGCCCATCACCCTATGCGTCGTGACGCATGACCTGGATGCCTCGTCGGTTGCGCAGATCAGGGGCGTCTTCGGCCCCGTCAAGCCGGGCCACAAGCAGATCAATATCCTCATTGTGAACCGATGTGATAACGGCGTTGTCGCCTCTGTAGCGGCGATGGGACTCGTAGATTGTCTCGTATGTCCCACCGAATCCGATGAGCCGATGATCCTCAGCGAGCCGGATAGAAAACCGTTGGCGTTTTCGGTGGGCCGATATGGCAGGTATGTATGCAAACTGCAAATAAGAGCGGCCCGAGCCAGAGACGAGCTGAAGCTAAGCTTTGACGCTGTACCGGTCACGGAAGACCTGGAGCAAGGCGTCTCGATGACGAGCTTGTACAAGGACTACCAGCAACTCGTAAGAGAAGCCGGCCTCTTGGAGAAATATCCGCGCTATGGCCTGCCAGGCGGCTTGGAATACGCCGGCTCCAAGTCCTGCATGCCCTGCCACGCGTACGAATATGAGAAATGGAACAGCAAGGCCCATGCGCGGGCCTTTGCGACGCTTGCGCGGGTCGGCTCGAATTTCGATCCGGAATGTGTCGTCTGCCACGTCGTCGGCATGGAGTACGAAAGCGGGTTCGTCACTCAGGACAAGACGGGCCATTTGAAGGACGTCGGCTGTGAAAACTGTCATGGCCCCGGTTCCGAGCACATCAGAACGCGAGGAACCGCTCAACTGACCGAGCCGAAGTCGACCTGCCTCGACTGCCACACGCCCGCGCACAGCGGCGATTACGCCGGAAACGAGCGCGCGTTTCGGGAGAAAATCACTCATTGGAGGGAACCGAACGCCGCCGGGAATGTCAAATAGGAAGACGGTAAGAGTACAGGCGTATTCTGGAACAAGTTGCAGCGCAGGTACGTACTTCCAAAGCGATCATGATAAACACGTTGAGAATAACAAGCGTTGTCGCGGCGATTCTGGCCGGCGTTTTCTTGGTTTTCCCCGTGGTTTACGGGGTTCGCAGCGATCAGCAGATCGAGAAATTTCTGGCTTCGTCCGGGATAAGGGAGAAGTTTGAGAACGCCGCAGACAGCAGGGCAAAGACCAATGAAGATCAGGTGTCCCCCCTCGTAAAGCAAGCGCAGGCCTTCGCATCGTACCTGAATCCGAAACCGAAGTCAAAGAGGGCTGCGACGGGATCGAAGAGCCCGAATATTGCACGCAAACTGGCCGTTACACCCAAGTTCAAGCTTCGCTGCACGAGCTACTGTGAGGACGATCCCAATATGTCTCTGGCGCTGATCGACGAGCCGGGAAAGGGACGGCATTGGGTCCGGCCATCCAGCAAGGTGGGCCATTTGGTGGTCCGGCAGATCAAAGACGGTCTTATCGTTGTCGAAGGCAGCGAAGAGACCTTCGAGCTCAAGATCGAGCAGGGTCCGAGCACGAGCCTCTCCAAGAAGGCTCCCATTAGCTCCAGACGGACCAGCAGCCAAGTCCGATTGAAGCCTACTCCGTCAAGTCCCGGCGGGAGTTCTTCCGGGACCGGCAGGTCCACCAGTACGGCCCCGGAAAAGGTCGACGACGCCGAAAGAGACGCCAGAGCGAAGGCACTCATCGAGAAGCTGAGAATCTTGCAGAAGAGCACCGTCTCAGATGGAGCGAATTCCGGAGTCGGCGATGGTGACAAGGCCGCACGGATCGAGAAACTGATTTCCCAATACCAATCGACACGGGTCAGCCCCGAAGAGGCAAGAAAACTGGGCGATCTGGGTAAAACTCTGAAAGATGCGGGCGGAGACCCGAATCGAACGCCCACGGCAGCAGGCAAGAAGCAGTAGAATCAGAGCAGATCACACCCAACAGGTCAGCGCAAAATCGCCGCTCTCAGGCTTGGTGCACTCACCGCCTTCGGACACAAAGTCCTAACTCGAATGGAGTTCATACCTGGCTTCTTCAGTTCCTCAACCGTTCGTGCGCAGCGATTTCACAGTAGGTCCATCGCGTTGTTGAGGGTTTGCTTGACCGAGGATTCAGGGTCGAAATGCCGCTGTCTCAGCCCGGAAAAACTGCCGTTTTTTTACCTGATAGCGGGAACTTTGGGTCTTTCTCTGTGTCTGATTAGATGTCCGGTACTTGACCGCTGACATTGCAGAATCCAGAGGATGTCTGCGTAAGCGATTCACAGAAAGGGGCTTACATGAGATCGTCGTCGAGTTTCCGGGTCCCATAAGTGTAACGGGTCCACAAGATACATGGTGGTTTATCGGATGAAGGGGTGTTCTATGACGGAAAAAAGACGTTTTCCTGGTGGGGGGTACATCGGGGTTTTTGCTTTGGCAGTTGCTTTCCTGTTCGCTGGCAATTGTGCTATGGCCAAGCCGCAACCAGGTCCACCTGAGGAAGCGAAATTTGAGATTTTTTCCCTGGAGCACATCTCCGTTGAGCAGGGCAAGAAATATCTCGCCGAGGTCGTAACAGGGACGGTGACGCATTTTCCCGGCTCGTCCGCGCTGCTGGTAACCGCCCAGCCGCGTGAGCTGGCCAAGGCCAAAAATCTTCTTGATCTTGTCGATGAACCGGGCCAATTCGTCATCAAAGCGATTCTTCCCATTGCAGCGGCAAGGAATATGCCCTCCAACGAGGAGATTGCGGCGAAGCTCAGCCCGAGTTTGACCCGAGGCGTCTCTATCGGAAGTTTCTCCAATCCGCCGTCTCCGGACGCGACGGTCAAAGCGATCATTGATATTCACAACGACGCTGTCGTGGCGATTGCGCCCCCCAGCCTGATGGACCAGATTCTTGCTACTGTGGGGCAACGACCTGGTTTTCGCGAATCCAAAGAACCGCGCAGACCGAGAGCACAGGACAGACCGGCGATCCAGGTGGAGCGGAAGGACTCCAAGCTCATCGAGCCAAATGAGGCGAGATTCCTCTTGTCGGCGAACGGTGAGGTGGAGACCGAGCCAAACGCGACTGCCGCCCTACCCGAGCGCGAGGTGGCGGAGGCGTCTGCTGCCAGCCAGTCCTATCAACTGCCGCCCCTCGTCAACGGGGAGCAGGTCGTGAACCTGAATTTGGCCGAACGAGAGAAGCTCACGATCGTTGAGTTTTTGGGTCTGGTGGGACCGTATCTGCAACTGGATTTCATGTACACGGAAAAGGACATCGATCAGGAAATCACCATCAATCCCCACGGCAAGTACGCGGGCCCCATCAAGGTCAAGGATCTCTATCCCATGCTTGAAGCCGTTCTGAAGTACAAGAACCTTGCCATGACGCGCAGCGGAGGCAATCTCGTCACCCTCGCTCCGGTGGAGAACGCCCTGGACATCGACCCGACGTTGCTGGAGGACGACAGAGATATCATAGATCGCGGCGATGGAATGATACAGCGCATTTTCAAGCTCGACCATATAGAAACAAGCGCGGCAAAGAATCTTCTGGAGAGTATGAAACTCACGACGAACATCACGGAGGTCCCTGAAACGAAGACACTCATCACTACGGCCTACGCGTACCGCATGCCCCGTATACAGGCACTCCTGAACGTTGTGGACAAACCGGGAGAACCGAAGAGATTCCGGTTCAGGTCGTTGCAGTACACGCATGCCCAAACGCTCGCTCCGAAGCTCCAGTCCCTCGCCGAGCAATTAGGGACGATCTCCATCACCATCGCGGCAGAAGAACCAACGACGACGACGAGAACGCCGCCACGTCCCACGAGGCGGGCGGGGGAGTCGACCACAGCATACAATGCGCGAGTTCGCCAGTGGCAAACATCACTTTCGCGAACCCGGACCACCGCTGCCAGGACCACCACGACGCCCCAACAAGCCCAGCCGGAGACTCCTACTGTGTATTTGGACGCGGACGAGAGAACGAACCGCATTCTGATGATAGGACTCGACGAACAATTGGACGACGTCGAGGAGCTGATCGACACGCTCGACGTGGCACAGCAGGACCTCCGGCGTCTGGAATTGTATAAGATCGAGCATGTGGACGCTGAAGATGTGAGAGTGAAGCTGGAAGAGCTTGGCATCATTAGTCCCAGACTGACGAGCCCCTATGGTCCGCGAATCACCGGCGACACCAAGTCTCCAACGACCCCGGCAACGGCGGCGGCCAGGACTCCGACCGCGGCCATGAGGATGCGAGAGGATGAGATGATGGAGACCCCTTTGGAAGAACCGCAGGTCGTGGTCATTACGCAAATCAATTCGCTTCTGGTAAACGCCACCGCAGAACAGCACGCCAAGATTTTGAAGATCAAGGAGTACGTGGACAGGGAGACCGACGAAGACGAGATGCCTGTTGTGATCTACCCCCTCGAAAACCAATCGCCGAACCACCTGGAAGAGGTCCTGAGCCCCCTGATCGAGGAGACCATTATGGATAAGGAGGGCAAGGCGGTCCAGGAGGTCAGGAAGAAACAAGAAGACGATCAGATAGAGATTGTTGCTGATCCGAATACGTTTTCGCTGATTGTCTATGCCAGCAAGAAGAACCAGGAATGGATCGGGAAACTGATAAAGCAACTGGACCAGAGAAGGTCCCAGGTTCTGATCGATGTGACGCTGGTGCAGGTAGAGAAGACGGACTCCTTTAACTACGACCTGAACGTTATCTCAAGTTTCCCGGATCTGACCAGCACGTCGGGCCTGACCTCTGCGATTATGGGAGGCGTCGAGGGCGCTGCAGCTACCAATTTAGCATCCACGCTCACCGGCAGTGGTCGAGACCGCTTCGTTGACTTTCAGTCCAATCGTGGTATAGGGACGGGATTCTACGGTGATAGGCACATCAACCTCCTGCTGACCGCTATGCAGCAGAAGAACTACGGCCGGGTTCTGGCCAAACCCAAGATTCTTGTCAACGACAACGAGGAAGGTAAAATCAGCACCTCGGACGTGACGTATGTCGAGGTGACAACCGGCACAGTGATTGAAGGCGTGACCAATGCGGTCCAGACAGGAAAACAATACGATCCGTACGACGCGGGTATAGAACTCACAATCCGGCCCCATATCAGCCGGGGTGATTTCCTTCGCCTTGATATTCTCATGCACAGAGATGATTTCGGAACGATCACGGGAGACAAACCGCCGGACACCTCCGGTAGCGATATCGAGACGACCGTGACCGTCCCGGATGGCAGTACAATCATTTTGGGAGGTCTGATCAAACTCAACCAGAGCAAGGGCGGCACAAAAATCCCGATCCTTGGCGATCTCCCTATTGTGGGTGGATTGTTCAGAAGCACCAGCAACAGCGACATCCAGCGCAATCTTTACGTGTTCGTCAAGGCGGAGATCATCCGGCCCGCGGATGCGGATGTGGCCCAGGCGGATTCACATCTACAGAGAATTTCGGACAGAAACAGAGAGGCTTTTGAGGAACACGAGAAGGAATTTCAGGAGTACAACGACTGGCCCGGCCTGAAACCGAAGTCGATGGAACCGATCCACGTCCTTGATGCGCAATAACGATGAAAGATCTCCTTATACAAACCGCCAAGCAGACCGGTCTGGTGGACGCCGAGCAACTGGCCAGATTCCTTGAAGAAAACGCCGGACGCGGGCGAGTCGATGAAACGCTGCTCAACTGCCCTTACTTCACGGAAGATATGGTGTTGAGGCTGTTCGCCGAAGCGCTCGGCTTGGAGTATATCCCGGACATCCCCGCCAAGGCCGTGCCGGCGGAATTCATCGAGGCCGTCCCCGCGATGTACGCGCAGCATCACTACCTTGTGGGGATAAGGCCGGATGCCGATAACGGCGAGCTCACGGTGGTCCTGTCCAAGCCGCTGGATGCCAATGCCCTGGACAACGTCTCGAAGATGACGGGCTTACCCGTCAGGGCGGCGGTATCCACCCGCGCGGCTGTGACCTCCGTCATCGACGTCGCCTATGAGCAACGGTCAACGGTCATCGAGGAGGTGGCTGAAGAGCTCGATTCGCAGAATCTCGATCAGCTTGTCGATGAGGTTTCCACGTCGGACGACCTGCTGGACGTGGTCAATCGACCGCCGGTCATTCGACTCGTCAACGACATTCTCTTTCGCGCGCTGCAACTGCGTGCCAGCGACATTCACGTTCATCCTTACGAGTCCAAGATTCAGATTCGCTACCGCATTGACGGCATCCTATATGATACGCTGAGCCTGAACAGGAACGTTCTGCCGCTGATTGTCTCTCGTATCAAAGTCATGGCCGGCATGGACATCGCCGAGCGCCGGCTTCCCCAGGACGGCCGGTGCAGCGTCCGGCTGGGCCAGCGAGAAGTCGATCTGCGAATCAGCACCGTGCCCACCAGCTTCGGCGAGCGCAGCGTCCTGCGGCTGCTGGACAAGAGCACCGGCCTATTCGGACTGGACGAACTGGGCCTGTGTAAGGACGATTTGCATAAATTCGACTCGTTACTCAATCGCTCTCACGGGGTGATCTTCGTGACAGGCCCCACGGGCAGCGGAAAAAGCACCACGCTCTACGCCTGCCTCAATAGAATCAACTCCGCCGAGAAGAACGTCATCACCGTCGAGGACCCGATCGAGTATCAGCTCGAAGGGATCAGCCAGATTCAGGTCGCCAGCAAGAAAGGCATGACGTTTGCGACGTCACTGCGGCACGTGCTTCGGCAGGATCCGGATGTCATTATGGTCGGCGAGGTCCGAGATATTGAGACGGCCCGCATGGCGATACAATCTTCGCTGACCGGCCATTTGGTCTTCAGCACGCTGCATACGAACGATTCGGCGGGCGCTGTGAGCAGACTGCTGGACCTGGGCGTCGAGCCGTACCTGGTCAGCTCGTCGTTGATTGCCATCATCGCACAACGACTCGTACGAAAAGTCTGTCCGGACTGCAAAGAGCACGTCCAACCCTCCCCTCACGAGCTGCGCGAGCTTGGCCTGGGCAAAGCGGCCGAACGCGGTGGGAAGTTCTTCGTCGGCGCCGGCTGCGAGAAATGTTTTCAGACCGGATATCGCGGTCGAACGGGCATCTATGAAATGATGATGATCGACGAAGAGATCCAAAACCTGATATACAAGAGGGAAAGTGCCGGTACAATAAAGCGGGCGGCCCTCAACGCAGGTCTTCAGACGCTGCGAATGGACGGCGCCCGGAAAGTGCTGGCCGGGACGACGACAGTATCTGAGGTCTTGAGGGTGACGCAGGCAGACATAGTCTAATTTATTATTTACTATTGACTATTTGATACGAGAGTGTGTCCTATCAAAGACGGATGGAGCGTAAGAACCAACAATAGTCAATATTCAATAGTCAATCGACAATGCCAAGATATCACTACATAGCGATAGCAACGAGTGGCAAGAAAGTCAAAGGGGCGATCACCGCCGAGAGCCCCTACGCCGCACGGAAACAGCTCCGAGTGCGGAGCATTCACCCTTCGTCGATGACAGAGGTCCGTTCCGGCACCGCCGGTCGAGCAGCGCTGTTCTCGATCTTTTCCAAGCGCAACAAGACCCAGATCATCGACTTTACCAAGCAAATGGCCACGCTGCTCACTTCGGGGATCAAGCTGACCGAAGCCCTCTCCGTCCTCACACTACAGACCTCCGACCCGCGATTCCGGCACACCCTTGTCGATGTTCGCGACCGCGTTGTTACCGGCGAATCATTTACGGACGCCCTCAAGGATTACAGTGATTATTTTGACGTCATCTATATCAGCATGGTTCGCGTCGGTGAGGTGACCGGCTCATTGGGCCAGAGCCTTCAGACGATTGCCAACTTCATGGAAAAACGCCGGCGCGTCGAATCGAAAGTCATGACGGCGATGGTCTATCCGATTGTTCTGGTTTGCTTCTGCATTGCGGCGATTCTGATCCTGACGATTAAGGTCATTCCGAAAATAGGCCAGGAGATCGAGCGCGCCGGACGAGAATTGCCCTGGATTACAAGGCGATTGATGGACGTGGGGTACGTGCTGACGAGTTGGTGGCTGCTGGTGGTGATCGCGGCCGGGGTCGGAATCATCTGGGGTCTCAAGCAGTTTTTGAGGACCCGTCGAGGGGCCTATCTGCGCGACAAGCTCATATTGTCTCTGCCGATGTTCGGGCCTCTCATCAAACAGCGCGTTGTGGCGCGTTTCGCCTCGACACTCTCGACGCTTCTCGGTTCAGGGCTTGCCATGGCGGAGTCTTTGAGGGTGGTCGCCGAGGTTACCGGCAACACTCTGATGAAAAGGGCCGTCCAGCAATCGCGTGAGAGGATTCTGGCCGGCGCCGATATCGCCACACCACTGCGAGATAGCGGTGTGATCGATCCTGCAATCGCCCACATGGTCGCCGTCGGCGAGAAAAGCGGAGAGCTTGAGACGATGCTCAAGAGTATCAGTGACAATCTCGAGGCCTCCACCGATATTGTGATTGAACGACTCAGTGCGGCATTCGAGCCGGTTATTATTATTGTGATGGCCGCCGTGGTTGGTGTTATTGCTTATGCGACAATATTGCCGATTCTGGAAGTCTCGGCGTTGGATTTTTAGCAAGCGCTCTGGAGATCAACATGACAAGCAAAAAGGCAAGGAAACACGCCAGATACGGTTTTACGATGGTCGAGCTGATGGCGATGCTAATCATCATTGGCTTGCTTATGGCCTTGGTAGCGACAAAAGTCATACCCAAGATAGAACAGGCTCGTGTGACGACGACGAAGGCCAATTTGAAGATGCTTCACTCGGCGGTCAACCAATTCAGGATGGACACGGGTCGATTCCCGAGCGAAGACATGGGATTGCTGGAGCTGATAGAACAGCCGCCGGATATCGAGGACAAATGGCCGGAGGGCGGCTACCTGGAAACGACGGAATTGCCCAGAGATGGCTGGGACCATGACTTTATCTATGAGCTCTATCCGGAGAGCGGCAAGCAATTTGCGATAAGAAGTGCCGGTCCTGACGGCGAAGAGGGCACCGAGGATGACCTGCTCAGCACAGACGCATACTAAGATAGCGGATAGCGTAGAGCGTACAGCGGATAGAAGAACGAAACTATACGCTAAACGCCATACGCTGAACGCTGAGTCAGGTTTTACCATGGCCGAGTTGCTGGTCGTTCTTGCGGTGATATCGCTGTTCGTGATGCTGACTCAGATGCATCTTTTCGGATTGCTCAGGCGAAATACGTTCAGGGCACAGACGCAGGAGCTTGTCTCGACCATGCAAATGGCGGCCAGAGCCGCAGCGGAGACCGGCAGACGATACGAGATCGTGATAGACATTACAGCGCAGAGTTATGGGCTCAAGCACATTACAGGCCCTGAGATATACGTGGATCGGCCGGACGAAACGCCGGGAGAGATCCTTGTCCAGAACGATCTCACGGAGACGTGCCGAATCGTCTATGTTTGGTTTGACGATGGCGTTGAAACGAATACGAAAGCCTGGTTCCGAGCAGGGCCGTCCAGTTGGCAGAGCGGCGGGAAGATCGTCCTGCTCGATGAAAAGGAACAGCCCTATTCGATTGTGGTCAACCAGCTCAATCGAATGGTGACATTAGAGACAGGCGATGTCCAGCTTCTGGAGCCGAAAAGCAGAGATGAGCTGCCGTTCTAAGACATGCAAGACGGGCGAGAAGGCCTTTAGCCTGGTGGAGGTCCTCACCGCGTTGGCCATCCTGGCGCTGACCAGTTCGAGCGTGCTGGTGGTGGTCGACCGGTGCGTGACTTCGGCAACGACCGCCGCTCTGCGAATGCAGGCCTTTGAAGTCGCCCGTGAGAATATGGAGAGACTTCTGGCCTTGCCCTCAGTGCAAGAGAGCGTGGAGTACGACGTGACTAACACATCGCCCCCCATCGCGTGGCAGACGGCCGTGGAGACGTTCTACGAGCCGGTCACGGCGAGGATGTGGCTCAGAGGTGTTTGCTCGGCCCGGTACAGCGACCCAAACGGCTACGAGCAAACCGTCGAATTGACGCACTGGTTGACTGATCTGACGAAAGAGCAATTGCTTCAGTTGATGAGGCGGGATGAAGAAGGGCAGGGCGACCTGGCCGACCAGCTCATCGAGAGTGTTGAAGAAGCCGCCGAGTATGCCGGTGTCGACGTGGAGACCATCGAGCAGTGGCTTGAGAACGGGCTGCTCACGACCGAAGACGGCTCTTTCATCAAGAGTAATCTTGATCTGTATATGCGCAGCAGCGGCAATCCGACCGAAGAGGATAAGAAACAGCAGATAAAGTCCGAAGCCGAGCTGAGAGACAAACAAAGCGAATCACGAGGGGCCGGCCAGCAGGGATGGCGGGACGAAATAGACCCCAAGACGGGGCTGACATATGAAGAGCTCGAACAAATGAGCTTTTCCGAAATTTGGGATCTGATGCAGAATCGGTGACGGCAGGAGTTTCGCGTTCTATGATATCCGGAACAGTCAGTGACGGTGTGAGAAAGACCTTCAGCCCATCCAGGATGCGGCTGGGTTTTTCACTGGCTGAGGTGCTCGCAGCCCTGACGATCGGAGCGATGGTCATCGTGGCGGTGCTTGGGATCTACCATCGTGCCGAGCATTCGGCGAGTGCGGCGCTACACAGGCTTGACCATGCCCGGCTGCCCGGTGAGGTGCTCCAACGCATCGCAGAGGACCTTGACCGTATTATCTGCTCGAGCTCGGATGCGAAGGTCACTATCGAGAACAAACTTGAGAGCACGGCCAGCGGCAAGCTGATTCCGGCGGCCAGGCTGGCGATCACGCGGACCATCCGCGACGTCCGCGACAGGGAGCACACTTTTGAGGAAGTCATCTGGCAAAGCAGCTACAACTATGAGAGCCTCATCGACGGGCTGGTCCTGTACCGCAGTCACAGCGGGATTAACCTGGAAGACAAAGTCCTTCAACAGAACAAATATGACTGGGAAAGAGAGCTTTTCGTGCCGATTTGCAGCGGTGTCACGTTTTTCAAAATAAGCGCCTCGGGCGCCGGTGCTGCCCCTGTCGAACGATGGGATGGCCCGCCGCCTCCCGGGATTGTGGTGGAAATCTCGTTTGCTGAGCCCTACAAGGGGGTGGACGGCACCTACGAGGTGCTGGATGAGGAAAAAATCGCGCGAACCATCGCCGTTGATAGAACCAGAAAGATCAGATTCAACATCGTGGGGGGCACGAGTACCCGGGACGAGGGGAAGGACGAGGGCAAAGAAGAGGCAGAGGACACAAGCGTGTCCGACGGCAAAAGCGTACCGCCGGGCAGCTCGGAGAAAGTCGGGAAGCGCGAGTAATGGACAAGGGTCGAGACAACCGGAACGTTTTTCGAGGCCGATCGGGCCTTGTGCTGCTGGTGACGTTGATGTTGCTGGTCGTGCTCGCAACGCTGGGTTATACTCTGACCTCCCAGGTGGCCGCCCAGCGCCACCGGAACCAGTACATTATGGACTACAGCCAGGCCCGGTATGGTTGTGATTCGGTGGTCAAGTATGCTCTTGCCACGCTGGAAGAGCTCAATCCGCAATTGGTCGAGCGTCCGAATGAACCGGACTTTTCCGACTTGTTTGCCCTTGACGAAGCCGAATATCAGGAACTTCTGGCGCAGTGGGGCCTCGAACCTGAGCCCGCCGGGCTGAACAACGAAGATGATTTTGACGATATGGTCGGTATTGGCGACCTTGGCGGCACGGACCATCGTAGCTCTCATGTGATTCGAGGGCCTTATGGTCCGCCCTGCCCGCTTGTAACCGAACCCGTTGAGTTCGAGATCGGTCGTGCGAAGATTCGAATTGAAATCGAAGACGAGAATGCGAAATATCCCCTCGGCTGGGCGCTGCTGGACGACGCGGAGGCCCAACGAGAGGCCGAGGCAGGATTCATCACTTTCTGCGAAATGGCCGGGCTCGACGCCGGGCAGATCGATGCGCTGAGACAGCAGCTCATGGACATAGAAGCGTTAGGACCGTTCAAAGTCGATTTCAAGCCCATAACAAGGGCTGTGAAAACCACGGCCAAAGTCACGACGACCAGCCGCAACAGCCGGACCACGCGAGCACCGCGAACGACGACGAGAAGGAAGGTCGTATCCGCCGCCGAACAGGCCTCCGAGCAAACCACACATTTTGCCAGGCTTTTTCACAGTTCGCTCATTGACACGGAGGCTCTTGCGCTACCGACGATCATCGGCGAAGACCGGCAAGAGTCTGCTCTGAAGTATATGGGGCTGTGGGGTACGCGGAACGTCAATATCAACACGGCGCCGCGACACGTCCTGGAAGCAGCCTTTATCTTTGGCGGCGATGAAGTCACGATCGCCGAAGAGATCATCCAGCGCAGACGCGAAGAGCTCTTTTCGAATATTGAAGATTTGAAGACCGCACTGCCCCGCTATTCGGATTCAATCAACAAGTGCGAAAAGTACATCACAACCGAGAGCAAGGTTTTCACCATCAGAATAACAGCGACGAGCGGAGTCGCCAAGGCATCGTCCGTTATAGCGATAACGAAAGAGGGTAATAACGTCAAGCGAATCGCCGCCATCAACGGCTGAATATCAACCATCATTGAGGAGTCTGCCAAGAGTGGAATCTCAGAACGATTTGGGAATTTACATAGACAGAGACAGGGCCACGGTGGTCTGTCTCGATTCGCGCGGAAAAGACGGAGGCGTGGTGGGTTGTTTTAGCGTCTCTGTCGAAGAGGACGAACAGGCAAATATGCAAACGCTCGCAGGTCTTATTGCTCAGGGCTGCGCTGAAAGAGATTGGAGATTCTCTGACGTCTCCGTCGCTCTGGATTGCACAATGTTCATGCAGCACAGTGTTGACAGCGAGTTCCGCGATCCAAGACAAATTGCCGCAACTGTGAAATTCGATACGGAAGAGGCCCTTGCGACGGACGTATCCAGCGTCGCGTTAGCATTTGAGATCGCCTCGAGCGACGAATCCGGTTCGAAGCTAACGGTCTTCACGGCCCAACGAACGATTCTTTCTGATGTTCTTTCTGCGCTGCAACAGTACGATCTGGACCCCGTAACCATTGAGCCGGACGTCAATTGTCTGACGCGGTTCATCCACAAAAAGGAAGACTCGGTTGAATCGCCGCAGCAGACCCTGTTTGCCCTGTTATCCCGGCACAGCGGTTATCTGATCATTCTGCCTGTTTCCGCAGATGAGGGATCCCGGAAAGGACCTACCGTTAGGACGTTTCTGGTCGGCGCGACAGAGGACCGAGCTAAGATGCTTGCGCGAGAGGTGCTCGTCACGACAGCCTTAGTCCAAGATGCCGAGCCGTTGCGTGTCCTCCGATCTTTCGATGCCGCCGGCGTTGTAGAACCTCCCCAACTCGGCGCGAAACTCGGTATGGACGCGGACGTACTAGATTTGTGCCGACTCGGCGGCGTTGAGCCACAGAGCATGGCCGACTGCAACGACTCCGTCGGTTTTGCCGCCGCCTATGGCGCGGCCCTGACGCATTCGGAAAAGGGCCACAAGGTCGATTTTCGCAACGATTTCAGCCCATTCCAAGGCAAACGGCTCAGGCTCCAGAAATCACTCAAATTCGCGGCTGTGTCTGTAACTGTCCTGCTGATTGCCGTCGGGCTGTATTTCCAGACGCAACTATTCAAAATCAACACAGGCAGGAACGGGCTGCGCAGCAAATTCGCCAGAGACTACGCGGACGTCACGTTAGAGCGACTGAGAAGTGACGTGAGTATTAAGAAAGCCGTCAGAAACCTTGAAGCCCTGCGGAGACGCGTTGAAGCCGAGAAGAAAGGCCTGGTCACAGATCAAAAATCCATACCGGCAAACCTGACGCTCGTACTGGCTGCGTTCAACACGTGTGCAGCAGAAACCGATCTGAAGATCGGCGCGCTCACTATCACGAACGAAAACGTTACCGTAGCAGGTGACACTTCCAGCCGACAGAGTAGGCAGAAGCTCTTCGACGCGGTCAGAAGGGGTGGACTGGAAATCGTGCAGGAGAATTACACGCCGGCGGGTGGACGCGAGAGTTTCCTTATAATCGTTGAGCCGAAGACATAGTTGGTGAGAGTGCCCCATGAAAGATCTATACAAGAACCCAGTTTTATACTACATCGCCGTTCCCGTCATCGTTGGTCTGTGGCCGCTGTTGGTCTGGGCCCTTTGGTTGCCCGCCGCCCAGGAGAGCGTCGCACAGCAGATGACTGACTACGAGCGGGCCGAACCGATCATGATGGATATTCTGACGCTCGACCCGGACCGGCTCGAGTTCGTAGACGCCAATGACGCCGCCCCGGAATTCACCTGGAGCGCCGTTGACAATGTGGCGAACCGATGCAAGATCCCAGAGGACAATTGTAAGCTGCGCTCGGGCAGGATTGTCATCAGTGGAGGGCAGAAGAACCAAAGCGCAAACGTGAGCCTGAAGCAGGTGGGCATCACCGAGTTTGCCGAATTCCTCTCGATGATTCAGCTTCGCTGGGTGAACCTGCAGTGCGAACGGGCCAAACTGACCAAGCGGCAAAACCTACCCGACATGTGGGATATTGACGTTACTTTCAAATACTACTATTGATCCGACAGCCTCACCCGGCAGAAGCAACCTGACAATCGGCAAGACCTGTTCGATTCTTGTCGTCTTCAGATCTCAAGCGCATTACTACATATAGTATATTTCCCATTTTGACACGGCGGTTTCTTTCGGGCGAAGGAGGTGTTAAAATGGGCTTATCCACCACTCGATTATTAGTACTGATACGCTGTCTTTCGGTCCAATTCGTCATAACTTTTTATTTTTGGGCGGGTTGGTCAAGCGCCGAACTTTTCTAAAGTTTTCTGAGCGTTGTTGTCGATACCAGTATTAGTAGATCGTGGAGAGCCTTGAAATGGATTTAGGGACGTACAAGATATAGTGGGTATCTGCTTTGAGAGGAAAAAACGGATGCTTTCCTGCTCGGGCGCGTTGTGCAAGGTCGTATGAATGCCAAATTTTGATTCCAAGACGCGTTTTGAGAGGGGAAATTCGCAATTCAACCCTGGGAGAGGCGGTCTTGCTCCAGACGAGGATTTGATGATGGAGCAAATTCTTCAAAATATTCACACTACGCCTATCGGCCAGTTACTGCGGAAAATCGCTTCCTTGCCGGAAGTCCGCCAGGAGAAGATATTGGACGTCCGTCGGCAGCTCACTGAGGGTAAGTATGACCTCAACGAGCGTTTGGACGTGGCGATTGACAGAGTTCTTGAGAGACTTACTTCATAGGGCAAGCACATCCCCGCTGGGAGTTCCTGCCGAACCGCAATAGGCTGCGGGCCGCTTGTTTTGTTTCTTCAAATGCTTGATAACTAGCAGTTCGATGTTGCCTCTCTGTGTTCTCGGGCTTCCATGCTGTAAGACACATCGCATTGCAGAAATAAGGGTCTGCGGACTACGCAACTATCTCCGGAACCTCATCATCCGGCTCATCCATCTGGATGGGCCTATACCCTGGTGATTTCGCCTTCTCCGCCTCTTCCTTGAACGCCACAATCACTTTGTCCTGTATTCTCTTCCTACAATCAATATTGATCGGATGGGCAATGTCCGCGTGCAGCCTCATTCTGCCTCTGACGTCTTTCTTTGCCCGGTTTTCCTTTAGGGCTGTTCCACAATTGTTACAGAATCTTGCTCTGAGATGGTTTTTGCCTCCACATTTTCCGCAATGGTCGCTCATTTTTCTCGAGGGCATAGCGACAAAGAAGCCACTCGCACCCTCGATGACTTTGATGTCGCGAACGACAAACTCGTTGTCCATCGTCACCGAGCAAAAAGCCTTGAGCCTGTCATCCTTGTCGCCTACCAATTTCACTCTGATCTCACTGATCTTCATTTTCCTTGCCCCGCTTCAAACTCTACCACCTGTTGTTACGCACGACAATGCTCATGCATCCGGTCTCGTCCTCGATCTTGCGTTTGCATTCCACCGCTTTTTGCTCGTTCCCGCTCTCGATGACACAGAACATTGCCGAACCGCTACCGCTCAGGCAGCAAGGCCCGACGCCTAACGACTTGACCTTTTCCCTCAACTCGGCAAGGCTTTTCACTAAGTCAAAGCAACTTTCCTGCAACATATTTGCGCACATTCGGACTGCCAGATCAATCCTCTTTTTCTTGATGTAACGGTTTATTTGAGCACTGAGTTTTGCGTACAGCGCAGCGTCGTGGCTGTAGTTGTCGTAAACTGTTTTTGTAGAAACACTTAGATTGGGAACAATCAAAACGGCAAGAAATTCAAAATTGTCGTGTATTTTTTCTATTTTTTCGCCTTTGCCTGTGCAAAATGCCAGCGGGCCGTTCAAGAAGAAGCAGACATCGCTGCCCAACTCTGCTGCCAGCGCGGACAAATGCTTCTTGCTAAGGCCAGCTCCGAGATACTGGTTCAGGCCCATGAGAGTGGCCGCGGCGTCGCTACTCGCCGAGCCGAGACCTGTTCCCGCCGGGATATTCTTTCGGAGGGTGATGCTGACATCCGCTCTCGAACCGCTGCTCTCAAGCAATTGTTGGGCCGCCCGATAGACAAGATTCTCCCTCTCGGCTGGAGCCCAATACGGTCCTTCACAGATGAGTTCGACAGCCGCCTCACGCCCCGGCTGGATGAGAATTTCGTCATACCAGTCGACCTTGGCCATGAGCGTCTCTACTTCGTGGAAACCGTCAGGCCGCCTGCCGGCTATCAACAGAGACAGGTTGATTTTGGCCGGTGCCAGTATTGATAATGCGTTTTCACGAACGCTAATCTGTTCCATACACGAGCAGATCGACAAAACTCTCTGGAGGGAAATCGAAAACCCGGGGAACATCCCGGCATGCCCTCTTGTTCTCGAAGAGCACCCGGCCGAACTGGCCGGGAAAGGCAGAGGTAACCCTTGGCGCAGAACTATTCCCCGTCCTCACTAAAGGTATTGCCCCATTGCTCGGCGCTCGGACCTTGGTCACATTGGGCACCCTTTTACGCTGATTCTTTCTTCGCCGGCTTTTTTGCCGTGAACAGATCGGCCTTGCCTTCAGCGATATCGCGAGTGATCACATATTTCGCGGGTTTGGGTTCGTCCGGCAACTGATACATGAGGTCAACCATTAGCTCCTCGGTGATGGAACGCAGTGCCCGGGCGCCGGTATCCCGCGTGAGGGCCTTCCGTGCAAGAGCGTGCAGGGCCCCCTCCGTGAATTCAAGCTCGGCGTTCTCCATCTCGAAGAACCTCTGATATTGCTTGCACAGCGCGTTTTTCGGCTTGGTCAGGATATCAATCAGCGCCTCTTCGTCGAGAGCGGAAAGTGTCGTAATAACAGGAAGCCGTCCCACCATTTCAGGAATCATCCCGTATTCGATGATGTCTTCCGGTATGGCCTGCTCGAGGATGTCGCTATACTCTGTCCTTTCGTCGGTCTTGCCGGCCAGTTCCGAGTCGAAGCCGATCATCTTTTTGCCCAGCCGCTTCTTAATGATATTCTCCAGCCCCACAAAAGTCCCGCCGCAGATGAACAGGATCTGTGCCGTGTCGATTTGTATGTAAGATTGCTCCGGATGCTTTCGCCCGCCTTGAGGTGGGATATTCGCCGTTGTCCCTTCGAGCATTTTCAGCAGCGCCTGCTGGACGCCCTCACCGGAAACGTCGCGCGTAATCGAGACGTTCTGATAGGTCTTACCGACCTTGTCTATTTCATCGACATACACGATGCCCCGCTGGGCGGCCTCGATATCATAGTCGGCGACTTGCAGCAATCGCAGCAGGAAGTTTTCAACGTCTTCGCCGACGTATCCCGCTTCAGTAACGGTGGTTGCATCACATATCGCAAACGGAACCTCTAACTTGCGGGCCAATGTGCGGGCGAGCAGCGTCTTACCCGAACCGGTCGGACCGATCAGAAGCACGTTGGACTTGTCCAGCTCAACGTCGCTGTCGTTGCTGTCACTGTGCAACAATCTCTTATAATGGTTGTGGACCGCAACAGACAGATACCTCTTGGCGTGCTCCTGCCCGATGACGTACTGGTCCAAATACCCTTTGATTTCCTTCGGCCGGGGCATGTCATCGAGACTAACGGCATCTTTGCTTGCTTTCCTGCGATCCTGCCGGATGATATTATGGCAGAGTTCCACGCATTCCGGACAGATAAAGACCTTGTTCGGACCCTCGATGAGCGTGTCCGCCTGGTTTGCCGACCGGCCGCAAAAGCTGCACACCGATTTTGGTCTCTTCGTATTTGATTGTTTGGCCATCTTCAGTTTTCCATTGTTGTCTACAAATCCATTCTACCGCATCCACTCCATTATAGACTACAGCGATTCTGCAATCAAATCATTTAGTCGGACAATTCAGTTAGCACGATTGTCATCTGGCTTTCGTGTGGGTCAAGGAACTTCTCTTGAGCGAGATCTGGCGGACAATCTCGTCATCAATGTTAACGATCTGGTAGGTTATTGCCGGGTCCTCTTTGGTGGTATCGAACGTGAGCAATCCGAAGGAACACTTCTCATTGTAGCCGAATAACGAACCGGGCATGATCTTATGCGTGTGGATATTGGTCAACCTCGAGCTTTCAAATTCATACAGGTCATAGCCATTGTCTCGCTCAATCTTCCACGCATCCGAGCGATGCCGGTCGGCGGCGATGAGAATCACGCCGTCAATCCTGTTGGCTTCCAGAAATGAGAATATTTGCTCCCGTTCGGTCTTGTAGCCCTGCCAGGGATCGCGGCTGCCAGGCTTGGCCCCGTAGGCCCAGGGCACGGGCGACGCGAGCACCTTAAAGGTTGCCTCAGAAGACCTCAGTTTCTCAAACAACCATTTCTTCTGCGCCGGACCGAGCATGGAGGGATTCTCGTTCTTCGGATCGTCGCGATAATACCGCCCGTCCAACATAAAGAAGTCAACATCGCCGATGGAGAAATCAAACCAACACCCGGGTTGATCCTGCCCACCGGCGTAATAGGGGTTGTTCCAGTTGTACGTAAATGTGCGCCAGACCGGAATCTTCCAGGCAGGTTTGTCAATCAGCGGACCACCCCCGGAATCATTGGTCGTAAAGTCATGATCGTCCCAGATGGCAAAAATGGCCGTGGAGGCCACAAAACTCCGCCACTCGGGACGTGACTGCCGGCGATAGTAGCAGTATTGCTGAACGGCCGGCCTCGTGGGATTGTCAATATATACGTTGTCGCCAAGCAGAAGAAAAGCCAGCAGATTGCGGCCCTCAATGGTATGCCACATTCTTTCGTGTGCCGGGGTAAATCCGGCACCACCCCCAAAACCAATCTGAAATCTTGCCGGCTTGCCGTGTTCGGGAAATGTGCGGAATTGGCCTTCGGCCGCCTTTGGACGGGCGGCAATCCGAAGCTCATAGTCGTATAACGTATTCGGTTTCAAGCCTTTCACAGAGAGTACAGCCGTGTAATCACGCTCGCTGCCCGTCCTTGCTGTGCCCCGGCCGCAGACATCCTCCGTGTCGGCGAGCCTCACACGGACTTCGACGGGAACCTCATGGACCGTACGTACCCAGAATTTCGCGCTACTGTCGGTCACGCAGCCCAGCATTGGCCCGTGCAACAACTCCACAGCGTATTGGTCCGCCAGCCTCTTGAACTTTGGGCTGGCCGTTAAGGGGCTCAGCAAATCTCTCGGGCCGGCAAGGAAACGACCGAAGGGCAAACCCTCATCAACTGCTTGTTCGGCATACTCGGTGGCCTTGTCGATCTGACGTTTCTGAGCGCACGCAACCGCCAGACCAAAGAGTGATTCGAGATCACTGGGGTGCTTACCGAGATAATCCTCATAGTGTCTGATGGCGGCGTCGTACTTTCCGTCCACAATTTGGGAGACTGCATCCCTGCCCAGCAACTTGTATTGCTCCCCGGCGTGCGCGGCAGGATCTGACAAGAACAAGACGAGGCCCGTTAGCAGCAACGCATGCGATTTCATGTTCCGATCCCTTTTATTGCGTGTGCCCTTCCTGTTGAATCCCGGCAGTAACGCCGGGCGAATTCACCTCCTTTGCGTAGAGCTGCGACATTCACCGGCAGGGTCTTGTGGTATCGCTCGGCGAGTACGTCAGGCAAAGCTTCTGCCGCCGCGTCCGGACTCAGATATCCCCGCATCTGCAAATAGGCGCCCAACGCCACCATATTGGCGCTTTTATGACTGCCAAGCTCCACCGCCAACTCGTCGGCCGGCACGGCGATAATCTCAATCGAATCATCCAGTTGCGGATCGATGTCGATCAGGGACCTGTTCATAATGAGCAGCCCGTTCTTTTTCAGCTTCGGGCCGAATTTGTTCAGCGAGGCTTTGTTTAGAACGATCAGCGAATCCGGTTTGCTCACGAGCGGGCAGGCGATTTTATTCTCGGCAATCACCACCATGCTATTGGCTGTGCCGCCGCGAACTTCGGCGCCGTAAGAAGCCATGTACGTGACCTCTTTGCCGCCCTTCATCGCCGTCTGGGCGAGCAGCTTACCCGCCAGCAAGATCCCTTGCCCCCCAAAACCGGCGATGATAACCTCTTCGTACAAGCCACCTGGCGTCATTCTTACCCCTTCAGTCGCCCCAGCGGAAAGACCTTTGTCATTTCGCTTTCGATCCATTCCAATGCCTTGGCCGGGCTCATTCGCCAGTACGTCGGACACGAGGAGAGCACCTCGACCAGAGACAATCCTTCGGCACCGCTCAGTTGCAGCTCAAAGGCATGCTTGATAGCTTTCTTGGCTTGGCGGATCCGAGCCGCGCTGCTCAGCGCGCAGCGCTCGATATAGACAGCTCCCGGCAGCGTCGCCAAGAGTTCCGAGACCTGAAGGGGATAACCCTGTTCGGCCGCAGTCCGGCCTTCTGGGGTCGTGGCCGTTACCTGGTCGAGCATGGTCGTCGGGGCCATTTGCCCGCCGGTCATGCCATAGACGGCATTATTAATAAAGATCACCGTGATTTGCTCGCCCCGATGCCCGGCGTGCAGGATTTCCGCCGCCCCGATACTCGCCAGGTCGCCGTCCCCCTGGTAGGAGAAGATGATTTTATCCGGATTGGTCCTTTTCATACCCGTCGCGACGGCGGGGGGACGGCCATGCGCCACCTCGACCATATCAACGTCCAGATAATCATAGGCCAGAACCGCGCACCCCACAGGGGCGATGCCGATGGTCCGGCCGCGAATGTCCAGCTCGTCGATGACCTCGGCAATCAGCCGATGAGCAACTCCATGCCCGCATCCGGGACAATAATGCGTCGGACAATTCTTGAGCGTAGGTGTTCGCTTAAATACAGTTTTCATGTTTTTATCTCAGATTTCAATGTCAACTGCCTGATTTGATCGAGAATCTCATCAACGGTCGGAACGCCGCCGCCGGGCCGGCCATAAAACACGACAGGCGCCTTGCCGGCTATGGCGAGTTTGACGTCTTCGACCATTTGGCCGTTGCTCATTTCCACAGTTAGGAAGATCCGAAGCTCATTCGCGGCCCGGCTGATCTGCTCGGTTGGAAACGGCCATAATGTAACAGGACGAATCCAGCCGGCCCGGATCCCTTCCTCCCGTGCCTTGTCCACGGCGCTGCTGACGATTCTCGCCACGACGCCGTATGCAATCACGACGATCTCGGCATCATCCACTTCATATTGCTCGCAGAGCACTTCGTCTTTTTGGATCTGCTCGTACCGGTCCAGCAGCTTTTTGTTGAACGCTTCCAGCACACCTTCGCCAAGCCATAACGAGCGGACAATGTTTTGCTTTCTATTCGCAGCTCCGGTCAGGGCCCATTCTTTGGCCGGCAGTTTTCGGCGCGGCTTTTTCTCCAGGACAACCGGCTCCATCATCTGGCCCAGAATGCCGTCGATCAGGACCATCACCGGCATTCGATACTGATCGGCCAAGTCGAAGGCCAGCGACATACAATCCACCAACTCCTGCACACTCGCCGGTCCGAGCACGATGGTTCGATAGTCGCCGTGTCCGCCGCCGCGAGTGGCCTGGAAATAATCACTTTGCGATCCGGCGATATTACCCAGACCCGGTCCGCCGCGCACCACATTCACCACGACCGCCGGCAGCTCGGCGCCCGCCAAATAGCTGATCCCCTCCTGCATGAGACTAATGCCGGGGCTGGACGAGCTCGTCATCGCGCGTTTGCCCGTCGCCGAAGCGCCGAAGACCATGTTGATCGCGGCCAATTCACTTTCACTCTGCACAAAAATCCGGCCTTCTTCGGGCATGCGTCGGGACATATAGGCGGGGACTTCGTTTTGCGGTGTAATCGGATAACCAAAATAGGCATCGCAACCGGCAAGGATGGCTGCTTCCGCAAGCGCCTCATTGCCACACATTAATGTCCTTCTATCCATTATTATGCTTAAGTTCACTCTCGTAGATAAGTAACAAATGGTTTTTAAGTTCAGGAATTTTATTCTTTACTGTTTCCCAAATAAGCTCCCATTTTATGCCAAAGTACACATGGATTAATTTGTCTCTCATGCCAGCGATGTCTTTCCAGGGAACATATTTATGTTCTGCCCTCAATTCTTT
>Ga0209427_10002057_pt1 | contig 23528 bp, 23 predicted proteins | sample DeeMarSWOR136_30_FD_187465 | JGI IMG/M metagenome (GOLD analysis project Ga0209427, IMG submission 187465) | Marine sediment microbial communities from White Oak River estuary, North Carolina - WOR-1-36_30 (SPAdes) (version 2) | ecosystem: Environmental > Aquatic > Marine > Intertidal zone >...
CCCGGTATTGGATAGTGTTACAACGTAATAATCGGGTGCGTTACCCACTCCGGTAGGATCCAGATCACCCACATAAAAGATTCTGGCATCAGTATTAAACAACCGCAAATCAATGGAGACTTGCTGGGCATTAAGTGGAGCGAACAAGATGATTAACATGAATATAAATGAAAAACAGTTATAGTAAAGATATTTCATAATGCCCCCTTTATTTGATTTAATTCAATATAATAATAAAAATTCAAATAACTCAAACAATTAATCATAATAAAAGAATTTTTTTACAATCAAATGTGACAAATGGTAATAAAAAATGCAATATTTGTCTCATTCATCATCCGATATGTGATTATCCTCAGCCCATTTATCTGATTCTTAAAATTTCAGATATCAGGCAGTTTTGTTTTTCAGAAGGAGAAATTCTCCATAATTAAATAATTTTTTATCAAGTAATATATTCAATGAATAAAAGCGAATTTCATTATTCCTTTGTGAAATATTTACTTGACTCTTCCTGGTATTCTATTATATTATTTCAAAAAACCAGGAAAATAAATATAGTCTACAGATCATACTACCAGTTTAAACTGATTCACCACTTAATTATGTTATTCGCGAAATAAGAAGGATGTAAAAACATGACCAAAAGAGAATTCATAAAATTAAAAGAAGGGGATGTGGTTCTAGCGATAAGACACATTTTTAATGAGAAAGGCCAGATTGCAATTGCAGAGAATAGTGAATGGGAAGTCAAAGAAATTGCTCTAGAACATTTCAAGGGACAAGGGCGTAAACCAATGAAAACTGCATTGATTGAAAATTTGTCTGATTATCAACAATTTACCTTGACCAAGAAAAATAGTCCATACTTTATGTTAGTAAAAGCACAAAAATCTAACTAATTTTAATGCCTGTTTAAATAACCAGCTAACTTTTATCATTTCAATTTTGGTAATTGTACAAATAATCTATCTTTCCTGCGCTTATTTTCCGTTTTTTTGCTTATTTTCCGAATTGATTTATTAGCCGCTTTATAATTAAACTGTTCAATTTCCACTCTTATTGAATTAATCCAATCACGCAATTCAATGATACTGAATGGTTTGCGGAACACTTTGCAACCCAAATCTCTCGCTTTAGCAATATGAGGTCCTTCCCATTCGCCTGACATAATTGCAATATTTCTTACTTTACAACCATGTCGGATTTGATTTTCTATAAATTCTATACCGTTCTCCCCTGGCATATTTATGTCTGTGATGATAACATCAGCGCAAGAAAAATTTACTTCGCAAGTACAGGGCCGATAAAGATAATACGGACACTGCTCCGTATTCTCGAAAGCATAAACTTCATGGCCCTCACTTTCCAGAAAATATTTCAATGTCGATCGAATTAATTCATCATCATCAAAAATGAATGTTCTCAAAGCCATATTACACCAGCTTTCAATCTGTTAATCCAACAAACTATCGGAATTTAAAGCAGAATCTTTAAGAAAAGTTTTAAATGATGATGAATCTGGGAAAATGGGATTTAGTTCCTAGATATCTTTACCTTATTTTTATTCTTTTGGTTTTCTTCGTCAATTCGGAAAATATCTTCAATCAGCTCATCAAGATTATTCATTTCCTCTTCATATTCCTTGGTTTCATCGGAAGAAATCGTACCGACTACTTTTTCCTTAATACCTTTTAACAAACCCATGGAACCTCCTTGTTTAAATAATCCATATATTTATCATAGTCGGACATAATAGATATTTAATTAGTATTTTATTCTAAAATATCTGATAAACCATTTTTTTAAATATTCACCACCAAGCCAACCATCATAACTTACTATTTTAACAATATTTAGGAAACATATTGAGGTTCATCCCAATGAGAAACATTTATCAGTAATAGCCAAAGAATCCTATATCAACACTACAGATATTAAACCAACTTGCGAATCTTTTAGTTATATATTTGACCAATAAAGTAGATTAATTAATATTTAAATCAATGTTTATGAGATAATGAGGATCTTTATCATTGAATATTTAGAGAAAGACTCTGTAGTATTTTTACTATTTGGCTTTGACTTTCGAGGGGTAGGGAACAACTTCCTCGGTAACAAATAAATACAGCCGATCCGGATGGATTCTCTCTATTTCCGATTAAATCTGGACTCACAAGAGTCTTATTTAAATTGGGATGATAATGAACTAGTATTTTATGAGGGACAAAGAGCTGAAACAACTTTTCAAATATCTCGGGTTTCAGGGCCTTCTTTCCTGATACAGTGATCTCAAGCGGAGAAAAATAATAAAATATGAATGCTGAAAGCAAAGATGCAATTCCATATCCTCTATTTTCCAGATCATTCTGGAACAATCTGAAAATATCCTCAGCTCTTGCGGCAAATTCCTTATTTCCAGTATAATACCCCAGCCGAAGCAAGTTGAGACACATAATATTATTACCAGCTGGTGTAGAGGAATCATATTTTTGTTTTAGACGAACCAGGGTAGTATCGGCATTCATATCGGTAAAATAAAAGCCTCCTTTTTTAGCGTCCCAGAAACTATTCAGGGTATAATGGGATAACCTAACGGCTAGATTTAGGTAGTCCTGATCCTGTACAGTCTCAAATCCATCAATTAACGCCTGAATGAAATAGGCATAATCATCTATGTATCCCAGAATCTTTTCATCATTATTTTTAATAAAATGAGACAGCGAACTGTCTTCATTTAACCGATACTTCTGGATATATTGAATAGCTTTTTTAGCCGCTTCATAATAATTCTGCTTCCCAGTTAACTGATAAACAGTCCATAAGGCAGAAATCATCATACCATTCCAATCCGTTAATATTTTATTGTCAAGATCAGGTTTTACCCTTTTTATACGGTTCTTATATAATTCCTTTTTGTAATCCTGAAATCTCCGGAATGTTTTAACCTTGTTCATCTGATAATTTCGTATCAAACTTTCAAAAGATCTGTTCATATAAGGAATATTTTTTCCCGCAAAATTCCCAGCAGGAGTGAGACCATAGTATTCACAAAATATATTCTGCAGATCCGGATCAACTATTTTCTGGACTTCCTGATAGTCCCATAGATAGTATTTTCCTTCTTCGCCCTCACTATCAGCATCAAGTGTTGAATAAAAAGCACCCTCATCATCAGTCAACTCACGAAGAATAAAATCAGCCGTTTCTAAGGCAATATTTTTAAAAAAAACATCACTGGTCAAACGGAAGGCATCCACATAAAGGGGAATCGATAAAGCATTATCATAAAGCATCTTTTCAAAATGAGGTACTAACCACTTTTCATCGGTAGAATAACGGTGAAATCCACCACCAAATTGATCATATATTCCCCCCATTGCCATTTTGCGTAAGGTGAATAATACCATATCTTTAGCTAATTTTTCATCCTCATAATGGTAATATTGCAATAAAAATTTCATGTCGGCGACATGGGGAAATTTAGGTGCCTTGCTAAAACCACCATAAGTATCGTCAAATGAATTTTTCAATATTTGATAAAAACGAGAAAACGATTTTTCAGGATCCGGTAAATTACCCGGAATTTTTTCATGAGGTAAACTATACAAGATTTTTTGAACTTCCGATACACTTTGGGCTATTTTATCAGGATTATTTTGATAAATATCATGAATTTTTTTCAGAAGTTCAGGAAAACTAATTATGCCATATCCGGGTTTTGCCGGAAAATAGGTTCCACCATAAAATGGAACTTTATCAGGAGTGAGAAATACGGTGAGTGGCCAACCGCCACGGCCAGTGGTCATTTGTACAAAAGTTTGATAAAGGTGATCAACATCAGGATACTCCTCCCGGTCAACCTTGATATTTACAAAGAGATCATTCATGAGAGTGGCAGTTATATCATTTTCAAAGGACTCATGTGCCATTACATGACACCAGTGACAGGCGGAGTACCCAATACTTAATAGAATCGGTTTACTTTCTTGCCGTGCCCTTTCAAAGGCTTCCTCGCTCCAAGCATACCAATCTACCGGATTATTAGCATGCTGTAAAAGATATGGACTCTTTTCTTTACTTAATCGATTTTGTTGAACATTATTTATATTCATTATTATTCCAATCAGTTTATTTGATACAATACTTCTGAAAAATTATAAATATTCAAAAATTCTCACAATATGATCATACTGGTCAATTGTTGGGCATTTTATTTATCATAACATAAGATATTAATGAGATTCTTCCTTTAGGAAAACTCCATCACGGCTCGATGGTTCACCGGTAGGCAAATCTACCAGCTGGGGTAACCAGAAAAACAGTTAAGGGTTTTTTCCCAGCCCAGACCAGTCAATATGCCTAAAAAACCAGTTTCGGAAGTTTCCTAAAACATTAGTCAACAGAAGAGAAAAATAAATCCGAATAACTAATAATCAGGCGACTCTAGCTTTCCTTTAAAAGGTTCTCAAGTTAACGACATTGTTTATCAAATGAATATATAAAAGGAGAAGTTCCAATCAAGTATATCTTATGAATTACCGCCAGCGGATTTTTCCTACTAAGCCAAGAGGAGCAATAAGGAGCTGATAAAAAAGGTAACCAAATTCAAATAAGATAAAATTTATCATATTACTTTTTTCCTGAAATAGGGTAGTAGCATATCGCATAATACTGCGATCCACAGTAAATTTCACCAAAAGTCCAGTTAGTGCAGGAAGCCAAAAGAAAGGTAGTATCCAGAGGCATAAATTACTCAGGTGATAAATAGTATAACCTAATTTTACACCTGTTGCATAATATTTACCAGCCGAATGATGACGTCTGCGTTGGATAATAAATGCCTTTAGGTTGTCAGGGAGTCGGGTATATCCCCAGCCCTCCCGATCAAAACATACCGAGACCACGGCCTTTTTTCTGCCCATGCGATAGATTAATAAATCATCGTCCCCACTCAAGGAATGTAGGATTTCTTTAAATCCACCCACTGATTCAAGTACTGTCTTCTGATATGCCCAGGAAGTTCCAAATGCCAAGAAGGGAGTTTTATGCCCCACCGCGGCTGCGGCGATACTCCATACCATAATTCTTTCAGTCTTGATAAATCGATGCAGGAGGTTTTTCCCATCGGAGATTTTAGAGATATTTAAAACCACCTGGGTACCAGATTGAAAATACTTATTGATTGCCTGAAGATATTTCGATTTAGTCCTGCAATCCGCATCCATTAAAATTAAATTTTCTGATTTTGCTAAATCTATACCGATTTTTAGAGCATATTTTTTGGGTGATGAGTACTGCGGATTTTCATCGATCTCGACTAATTTTAAGCCGGTGAAAATCTTCATTTTCTCTTTTACAATTGGTACCGTATCATCATGACACCGATCAGCCACTAAAATAACCTCATACTTATTCTTAGGATAATCTTGGGCAATCAGGTTATCCAAGGTCTGAGAGATAATGTCTGCTTCATCATGTGCAGCAATAATAATTGAGAAATCGGAAGTATTTTCAAAAGGCTCACAAGGTTGCTGTCGATAAGCCTTTTTTAAACCACTAAATAACCAGGATGTAAAAAAAAGATATACGAGGACAGATAAGACGAGCAGAAGGAACATTTAGTGTTATAGCCTATTTATGATGAGACCATCTCAACTTATTCCGGAAGTCTTCACCCCAAGAAAGTTTATTTCTTAAAAGGTTAAAATAATCGCTATCAGGATACTTTACCAAACGGGCATTAAAATTAGCTTTTTGAATTTTAATAACGGTTCCATTCGGTACTTCACGAATATCCTGACTATCTGCTGAAACAATGACTTCTGGCAGATCGGTAAAAATCTGAGATTTAATATTAGAGGAATCCGGGATAATCACTGGCCGGTTCGTTAAAGAATGGGGGCAGATCGGATTCAGAATAATACAACGGCTGCTGGGTACCACGATGGGTCCGCCAGATGATAAAGAATAACCGGTCGAGCCAGTGGGGGTAGAAATAATCAAACCATCTGCTACATAATCATTAAAATATCTCCCATCTATGTCAATTTTAATTTCGATAACACGGGGTGAACGACCCTTTTCAAATGAAATCTCATTCAGGGCATAGAGAGGTTTTTCATCATTCTCAATCCGACCTTCCAATACTAAACGATCCTCTATACGATAGTTACCATTCTTAATTGCCGTTACTGCATCGCTAAAATCATCCAATAATACTTCGGTTAAAAAACCCAATCCACCTACATTAATCGCTAAAATTGGTGTTTCCTGTTCTTTAATTACATGCACAGTTCTTAAAACCGTACCATCACCTCCAAAAGTAAAAATCATATCGCTATTTCTAGGGAGATCCTGTATGGGAAGCATTTCATACTTTTTTAGAGCGACTATTTTTTCTTCAAAGATACCCTGTGGCAGTAATATCCTCACACCTGCTTTTTTTAACAGCTGAAGGAAATAAGGTAATTTTTCAAGTAATTTTTTTTTATGAGGATTGGCAAAGATTCCAATAACTTTCATAAATTTATCTCCCAGATATCTGCCATTTTACCAAAAATAGAACAATTAAATCAGATAGTCAATGATTGATTATGAAGGCTAGATTGTTAATTTTTTTCATAGTCCGGTATATAAAGGATTCTTTTTATTTTGTTGGTAGGTGTCTTGACAAAAGGTTCTATCTATTCCAGAATCCTTTTTATCTGCGAGAAGGCAGGTAATTTAAGATTCTTTTCACTTCAGATATTTTCTAATATTTTATCAATTTCATCAGGTTGCACAGGATTATTTTTTGCTTGATACAGATTCTGAATGTACTCATAATCCAGACACACCCGGCCAATCAATTTATCACCGTCCATATAATGGGATTTTTGCCTCTCTTAAAAAAATTTCCACTTCCCGGTTTAAACTGACTCCACCGATGGTAAAACTGTACAGCTAAAAAATATACGACCTTCCGAACTTGAGAACCAAAATTCTCATAGCTGATAGATTCCTGATCAACAAAAGTAACTAAGTGATTTGGACCATACTCTTCACTGAAATATTCAAAAAAATGAGAAAACATCTGTTTTTCAAGTACTTTTGTTATGAGCTTTTACCGGGAAAGATAATTAAGATGTCGTTTTCAGATAAATATAGAATTTTAATGAATAATTTCAAAAAAATTTTAATCGTTCTATATGATGTAATATATTTTTGAGAAGTTTGGCAAATTTAAATTACACGAAAACTGATCACACATTAAAAAGTTAAAAATTAACATGATTCATAGCAGAATCTGTAGAGAATTAATAACCTTATCTTATTAAATTTTAGCAATTTAAGGTGAATCCGATTTAAAGAATTAAGTTATTACTACTATCATTTCAGAATGTATTTATTGGGAATCCAGACAAGATTAACGACAGGTTCCTGCTTAAGAGATGCAGGAATAATAAATTATTAAGATTATCTGGCATAAAGACACTATTCTTTTATTATAATTATGATTTTTTAAAATTACATTGAACTCACTTTAATATATAAACCATATTTAATATACATCGATAAGGAGAATATTATGAGATACATTATGCAAGTGACAATATTTACCCTGATCTCCCTCTTTATCTTCAATCAAACAAGCAGGTCAGCAATACAGTCTGATACCACCGCCGTGAAAGACACGGTAAAAACATCCGAAAACGATAAAAAGGAAGATGATGATAAGAATGATAAGAAGAAGAAAGCAAAAGAGCCTAAATTCGAAGAGGTGATCGAAGATTACGAAAAAATTGAGGGATTTTTCACACTTTATCGGTCTGAAAAAGAGGGTAAAGTTTATATGGAAATCAGACAGGATCAGTTAGGCTCTGCTTATTTATGTAACATCACAAGACAATCCGGCGATGCGCTGCTTTTCGACAGTGGGGCCATGTTAGACGAATTTCCATTTTTTTTAAAGATAGTAGGGAAAAAAGTACAGTTCATCAGGAAAAATGTAGCTTTTCGGGCCAGTTCTGAATCTGCTATTCAAAAAGCACTTGAGCGAGGTATATCTAACTCTCTATGGGGCAGTGCCAAAATTGCCAGTCAGCCTCATCCAGAGGTTGGTAGTATACTCATCGATGCTTCAGAGATCTTTCTACAAGATTATAGTCTGGTTGGGTATTTAACAGGTGAAGTTAAGAGGCCTTATTCATTTGACAAAGATGACAGTTACTTTTCCTTGCTTAAATCTTTTCCTTTCAATACTGAAATTGAGGTTACACTGCATTTTAAATCAAGCAAACCACAGCCCATGTATACACTTTCTGATTCTCGAAGCATGTTTCATCGCTATTACTTTAGCCTAGCTGCCTTACCGGAAACTGATTATCAACCGCGATTGGCAGACGATCGGATCGGACACTTTGTCACCATTTATCAAGATTATAGTTCCTTATTAGAAGATACTCCATATAGACGGTATATCACCCGCTGGAACCTGGAAAAGTCCGAATCCAAATACAAAACATCCAAGCCCAAAAAGCCCATTGTTTTTTGGATTGAAAATACTGTCCCTGTCGAATACCGAGATGCTGTAAAAGAAGGCATTTTGCTATGGAATGATGCATTTCAGAAAATTGGTTTTGAAGATGCTCTTGAAGTAAAGCAGATGCCGGATGATGCCGATTGGGATCCTGCCGATGTCCGCTACAGTACTATCCGTTGGATCGTTCAACCAGAAGCAGGTTATGCCGTAGGCCCATCCCGTGCAAATCCCTTTACCGGTCAGATATATGACGCCGATATACGGGTAAGCGCCGATTATGTGCGATTTTATTACCGAGAATTCGGGGAATTTATTACTCCCCTCTCCTGGAGTGAAGTTAAAACCGATCAATTGTGGCCATTCTCCGCCGAAAAAACCAATATCAGCCCCTACCGATTACCATATCAATGCGAGTACTCTAACGGAATGAGACATCAAATGGGTTTTGGCTGGAGCCTATTGTTGGCAAGAGATGCGATGAAAGATAATACAGACGAATTAAAGAAATTTATCCACGATGGTATTGTGGATTTAATTGTACATGAAGTGGGGCATACCTTAGGCCTAAGGCATAATTTTAAAGCAAGTTCAACCATTAAAATAACTGATCTCACAAATAAACAATTCACCCTAAAAGAAGGAATATCAGGCTCTGTTATGGATTATAATGCCATAAACCTTTCCCCCAGAGATCAACCACAAGGAAATTACTTCCAAACCACTTTAGGGGCTTATGACTACTGGGCAATTGAATATTCCTATAAACCGTTAGATCCCAACTCAAAAATCAGTGAACAGGAAATGCTGGAAAAAATTGCCCAGAGAGTAGCAGACCAAAAGTTACAATATGGTACAGATGAGGATGTTTTTGGTCTTTCAACACGTGGAATTGATCCTACTTGTAGTTTATGGGATCTTGGACATGATCCCCTTCAGTACTATCAGCAAAGAACTCAGATGGCACAAGAACTCTGGAGAACTATTCCCGATAAATTTGAAATAAAAGGGGAGCGTTATCAGAAATTCAGGTTAGTATTTGGTCAAGGATTGACCGAATATGCTATTGCCGCTGCAAATCTACCGAAGTTTATAGGAGGGATCTATTCAAATCGTGACCATATTGGTGATCCCAATGGACGCCCCCCTTTCGAAATTGTCCCTGCCGAAACACAAAGGCAAGCTCTTCAGATGATTACTGATACCTATTTCTCACCCACCGCTTTTCAATTCTCACCCGATCTACTGAACAAGCTTGCTTCCGAATCTGAATGGGATTTTATGGGTACTCCCTTCCGACGGACGAGAATCGACTATCCCATTCATGGTATTGTGCAGGTAATTCAAGCCTCTGTGCTTTTCCGGCTATATGATCCGCTCATTTTACAAAGGCTACAGGATAATGAGATCCGTTTCCCAAAAGGGAAAGAAATATTCACTATGGCGGAAATGTTCAGTAATATAAGGAATGTAATCTGGCAAGAACTGGACTCAGGAAACAATATTAACAGCTTCAAGAGAGAATTGCAGAGAATGCATCTATATGTGTTAAATACCATATTATTAAAATCTCCCTTAATGATACCACATGATGCTACTACCTTGGCCCGATCAGACCTCATCAAGCTACAAACAAAGATCGATCAAAAATTAAAGGATGATCGACTTGATATCTACACGGTTGCCCATTTACAGGAGACCCAATCGAAAATTCTTGCAATATTACAAGCACAATTCCAGAGAACCGATTGAATAACAGGAGATCTATAAGACCTACTTTCCAGTTTCACAGTCATTTGACGATTTATCATAATCAGCTTATGACAAAATTATCTGGGAGAAAGATCGATGAAAAAGTGGCGCTGTAGAATCTGCGGATATATTCATGAAGGGGATAAACCCCCTGATTATTGTCCGGTTTGTGGTGCTCAATCTGACGAATTTGATCTACAGGATGAAGGTGAAAAACAGAAATCTGAGGAAAAACTGAGAAGGATCATCATTATTGGTAATGGTGCTGCCGGGATAGAAGCAGCCCGCACTATTCGCGAATACAATAAAAAAGTTGAAATTTTAATCTTTTCAGAAGAACCATATCATTTCTATTCACGAATTCACTTATCCACATTGTTAGCTGAAAATTCTACACTGGAAAATATTCAGATTTACAATTCATCCTGGTACCAAGAACAGCAGATAAACGTCTACCTGAATAACCCTGTTAAATCAATATTCCCACTAGAAAATAAAATTGAAGACGCACAGGGAAGACTTTATCGGTATGACAAATTAATTATCGCAAGTGGTGCTCTTCCCTTTGTACCGCCGGTAGAGGGAGTAAACTTGCCGGGAATATTTACCTTGAGAAACTTTGATCAAGCTCAACAAATACGTACGTATGCAAGGCAATCAAAAACTGCCTTAGTACTCGGTGGAGGTATATTGGGTATCGAAATAGCTTCTAGCTTAAATAAACTAGGATTAGAGGTATCCATTATAGAAAGAAGTGACCATCTTATGCCTCAACAATTGGATATCCAAGGGGGAAACATTTTAAAATCTATACTGGAAAAAAGGGGAATAAGATTTTATTTATCAGTTACCATAAAAAAGTTCTCAGGTGATAACAAACTCCAGAGCGTTCATTTGAGCAGTGGCGAAATAATCCAAACTGAATTGGCGATTCTTGCTGCAGGTATCTCGCCCAATATAAAAACAACAAAAGATGCACAACTCGAGCTGAATAAAGGTATTCTGGTGAATGAGCATTTGCAGACAAATTTCGAAAATGTATATGCAGCTGGTGATGTGGCAGAATTTCAGGAAACCATTGCTGGTATCTGGCCGGCGGCAGTGGATCAAGGTATTATTGCAGCAAAAAATGCTTTGGGTATCAATGTATCATACCAGGGAAGCACTCCTTTACACATCCTGAAAGTAGCGGGAATTGAACTAACTTCTGTAGGTCAAAAATACAAAAATATATCTACAGACAAAGAAATAATACACTTTAATGAACAAGATGGAAAATATGTAAAATTAATTCACAATGGGAAAATACTATCAGGGGCAGTTGTCTTGGATGTAAGTGGCATTGGATTTCGTCTGGAAAAACTCATTAAAAATAAAAGCTCTATTTTTGAAAAAATATCCTACCTTGAAAAGGGTGATTGGAGCGTGTTAAAAAAAAAATAATAACGAAAAAGAAATATCATATCAACTCATTACATCTCATTTTACCAGAATGTCTTATTTCCCTTACCTCCAGTTCTCTCCATTAATTACCTATAATATATCAGTTAAGATTTCTCTCTCCAGGTGTTGATTTTTCGTTAAAAGTGTTGAAAAAAGAATTGTTTTGGTACTAATAACGAAAATATCCTGTTTTTCTAACTATCTATATTCCAAATATTTATAGAAAATAAAATTAAACAAACTTTTTGGCATTCTAATTGCAAAATATATTAGGGAATGATTTGGAGATTAATGAATGAAATTGTACAATAAATACCTTGGCGAAACTGAAATCCCAGAAGAGGAGATTATATATTTTCCTAATGGTATCATTGGTTTTGAGGATTTTAAAAGATTTCATATTATTCAAGACAAAAATTTTTCACCTTTTTGCTGGTTGGTTTCTTTGGATGATAATGATTTTGGTATTCCGCTGGTGAATCCTTTTCTACTGGTCAAACAATATAAACGAAAATTTCCATCAGTACTTATCGAAGAATTGAAAGAGAATAACTCAAAATTTAAAGTATATTGCGTGGTAAATCTGAATGGAGGTGAAGGTGCCGTAACGGTCAATCTGAAAGGTCCCATTTTAATCGACTTCATCCAGAAGATTGGTAAGCAAATAATCTTAACTGCAGATATTCTATCGATATCCTATCCATTGAATTAAGGGTAATGCGAATATAAATGGGAGAACAAGTTGATGTCGGATCATTATAAATTAGCAGAAAAAAAAGAGGTAATTCATCTATTACAGAAACTCCCAGAAGAAGATCGGATACTTCTCGGCCTTTTTATATATGAAAAATTATCACATGATCAAGTTCAGATTATATTAAACCACAAAACGCAACCACTAAATCAACACTCTATCAAGAGTAAAACCACTTATTAGCAAGGGAAAACAGCATTAATGAGTCTATGATACTCATTTCTTGGTAGAAGTGAATTAAACCCATATTAATTCAAGTTTTCTGCTTATCGCTCCATATATGTACCCATACAATTTTCTAATGCTAAAAAATGGAAACTTCTGAAAAGTTATAAACAAATATTCTGTCATTTACCCCTAAAATCTAATTTGAAACCAGTAACATCCGGTTAACATTCATAAGAATAAATTGATATTCTTTCTACAGGTATTTTCATCTCTCAATCGCATTTCAGTAGAAAAAAATAAAAAATAAAGATCATGCGTTTGAATTTAAAATTGAAATTTGATTAAGTCTCTAAAGTTGCTGAAAAAAAACACGATATTTAATTTAGGATGGAGACAGAAATCTAAAACAGAATATTTTAGAGTTTTTATTTTAATATTATCTTTACACTTATTTATTATAATTTCAGGGAAGATAAATAAAAGTAAACCAAACAAGAAAGTGTGGTACAAGTGAAAAACATGAACAAAGCAAAAGAATACGGGAAGGCCTTAGCCACCGATTCAGATTACAAGTCCAGGGAAGGAAAATATTTAAGTGAAAATTTACCTCCTGAGAGAATTGCTCAAATTTTAAAACGGATAAATGAAAACTTTTATGATAGAGAAGATGTTTTACAAGTTGTAGCCGAACGCATCCTTCGTTCTCCAGAACTTCAAAAGGTGCTCTGGAGAGATCAATCCGATGATATTTTATAGTAATTCTGGAAGAGTCTGTTAACCTTTCCAAGTTTCAGCAAGTTTTTTTGCTGAAAACCCCTAAAATACTTGAAAAAATAGCGTTTTTTGCATTTTTCTGCTTGACATTTCTAAGTTATTTTAACAAATTAAAATACATTCAATAAAATTTTCCATTTTTTAATAGGAGGCCAATATGAACAGAAAAGAATTAGTGGATGCAATTGCTTCGAAAACGAAGAAAAGCAGGAAAGAATCTGATGTTTTTTTGAATGCTTTTCTCGGTGCGGTAAAAGGTGAATTGAAGAAGGGTGGCTCGGTTAATTTAGTTGGTTTTGGTTCATTTAAAGTTGTGCATCGTCCAGCACGGGAAGCCCGTAATCCGCGTACTGGCGCCAAGATCAAAATTCCGGCAAGGAAAGCCCCAGTGTTCAGAGCCGGCAAGGGATTGAAGGAAACGTTATAATTTTTATAGAAATGAAAAAAAGCTGGCCTTTTCATGGCCAGCTTTTTTTTTACTTCATTCAAATGCACCTATTTAAATAAAAACATCTCATGCGATAGGTAACATTTCATCTGCTCCATATCAATTATGATGATCTTCCAAATGTTTCTTTTCCTCAGGTCCAAAATAGGCATCATGAAACTCCGACAATAGACTGCGCAATTTTGTAATATGTTCAAGATCAGTAGTCTGCTTGGTCTTCATGGCATAAAATAAAAGTTGATGAAGCAAAGATAATTTGTAAGTATAAGCGGTATAGGCTTCTTGGTCGGCTTTATTAACTGGGCTTATCCTCTGTGTCAAAAAGTATGCATTTACCACATCCTGAATCTTACTGGCATGCTCATCTTTATTAGTAATCCATCTCACCAGTTGATTATAGTTCTTCTCACCTTCTTTAGATAGTTTAATAATCTCATTCATTGATTTCTCGATGGTGGTGATATCTTCTTTTATCATTTCAAACCGCATTTCATCAGTATAAATCCCACAGGGTATTTGACAATGAGCATAGAGTTTTTGTGAGATGAATAATGATAATATTAATACTTGAAATACAACAATTATATTATTTCTCACGATAATTCCTCCGCATTTATTTTTTGAATAGATCTTTAATAACATCTTTTGCTTTATCTTCAACTTTCTTTTCCATTTTCTTTTTTTCCAATTCGAGTTGGTTCTCGATTTCTTTTTGTTTCGTTTTAAGTAGTTCGCGGTTATTCGAGAGTTGGTTTTCCAGATGCTCGATTTTACTCGACAAATCACCCTCAAATTTGGTAATCAATGTATTTAATTCTAATTGACGCTGGGCAATATTTTGCTCCACCTGTGATCTGATTTTTGCTCTGGCCTTTTCTACCTCATCTGCCATTATAGCGCGCGCTTTTTGACTAATCAATTCATCCAGATTAGTATCTACCCTGAACCTGAACTGGTTATCAGTTTGAGAGGCATTTGCCTGAATCATTAATTGTTTCAAGGATTCAAGAATACTTCGACTCATCCGTGCAAGTGCCGGATCTACATTTATTGTTTTTTCATTATAATCGAATTCCATCTGATTGATAAACATTTTCATGTTAAAGACAAAATCACTCTGCTTAAAGTCCAATGTCGCTTCAATTTCGCCTGTTCCTTTCTTCAACCGATATGGTAAAAGGGGAAAGTCGGAGAGTTTGACATTGGAAATAGGTATCTGCAAGATAGCTAAGTTAATATTTTCTGAAGGTGCTGTGCTCCTGTAATCAAAGGAGGCTTTAAGTCTCAGACCGGCCTGATCTCTTCTGGTACCACTCAGTTGTATTACAGTCATTTTATCAATTATTTTCTGATTAGAAACGATATCTTCCACTTTACCCGATATTTGCATTTCATTAAAGGCTTCTCCAGAAATGGATATCCTTTTTATCCAAAATTTTGGGAGTCCTTTTCGTGAGGCAAAAAATATATCCTGTCCTTTTAATCGTGGTGGTTTCTCCTTTTCGGGTTTGGTTGAAATAAACTTGTTGGCATAATACCTGGCCGTACCGACATATCCTAATACATTCTGAATTCTGGAAATAATCCTTTTCCCAAATAACAATTTTCCCATATTTCCCAAGGATAAATCCGGGATTTGCGCCAATCTTAAAATTTTTTGATAATCCTCATTTATCCATTTCTGCACATTTATTTTATTTTCTTTTACACCTTTTACATCAATTTCAAATTCAGTTCGGACATTTTTCACATCCTTCGATAAAGAATCAACATACTGGTAAAGATCTTTCACTTGACTATGGGCTTTCTGGAATTCCTCAATTGTACTGATTTTATCTACCTGAATTTCTCGAATCTCTCTGGAAATGGTATTAAATTCCTGCTCGGAAGGAAGTGTTTTTAAACGATTATCCCAATGGACATATCTGTCGGAGTAATAAGATTTCAATGAATCAATCCTCTTAGGACTATGCAAATCAACCAATTTCCATAGACTATCCACATTCACCTTCTGTGACAACTTTTGCAGATTTAAAATAGGCATTTGAGCTGTTTCCTGTTTTATCTTTTGCTCAGCCATTTGAAAAAGTTTCGATTTTTTTGCCTCAGCCTTGGTAATTTTTCCGTCACTGCTCCTTTTAGTGTTGAATTTCATCCCTTCCAATTGAAAATTTTCGATGATATATTTTCTAGAAAGTAGAGGTTCCAAGTCCAGATCAAATTCGGCTTTTCCTGTTTCAAAAAGGTTTTGCCAGGTATTTTGAGGATCTGTTACCTGTAACCTATCCCACTTTATTCGTAATTTGAGAAATGAAAAATCAACACCGTCTAATTCAACTTTGGCACCGTTAATAGAAGTACCAATCGATTCCATTTGATTTTCTAACCATCTATCTGTGAAAATGAGATAAATTATTAAAATGAGCAAAAATAAAACACCTAAAAAAAGCAGACCCTTCTTTCTCAATTTATTCTCCCATAAATTTCAATTTCTCATACCACTGATATATTTGGGTCGATTTGGTATATTTTACCCACTTCCAATTTTTTACCCGGGGTTCATATTTTTCACGGTAAGTTATAATAAATCGTTTACTTAGAAAGTACATAGGGAGCAGTAATATCAACGCCGTTGTCAAGCTTCCCAGAACCACTGTGTTATTAAAACGTGAATATGGAACAATCGGTAGATTATAAAGAGTGACCCAAAAACTTTTCAACCAGCTGGTCTCCACTAGCAGGGTAAATCCAAGGGAATGAAACAGTGGGTCAAACACATAACTGAATAATGAAAAAATTGTATAGGCGAAAATAGCGGTAGCAATATTTACATTTAAAATGATTATCAACAGTACAATAAAAAGAGTAATCAGGTTGAAAGCCGGTGGTAAAAAACCCAAAATCATTCCCAAAACAAATCCACCAGCAATTTGGGGGGGGGAAGCCGCTGAACGTAATATTTTAATAAATTTTCCAACATATTGAATAGGTAGCATATTTCTTCTCTATTTAATTTAAACAAATAATTACAGAAAGAGCCCAACGTTAATGAAATTTATGATTGAAATCAATTTTCAATTAAATAAGTTTTCTTTCTTATACAAATCACGAATTAACTCAAAATTTAACAAGACAATTCGTTCTGAACAAATTTTATTTAGCGGTTCACGAGGAAATAATTCATGGAAAAAAAATTATTTTCACCAGGTGAGTTATAATCAGGGTATAGGCTCCGGCAACTACATCATCCATCATAATACCCCAGGCCCCTGGCAGTTTTTGCGAACTATTAATAGGTGGCGGTTTCATAATATCAAAAAACCTGAATAATATAAAAGCGACCGGGAATAATATCCGGTCAGGTGGAATTGATATCAGGCTAATGCCCATACCAACCATCTCGTCAATCACCACAATTGAGGGATCTTTTCCCTTCTCTTTTTCAACTATTCCAGCAGAATATATGCCGAGAAAAAATAAAAATAGCAAAGTAAGTATTATCACCCAAAGAGGGAGTGGGTATAGAAAATAAAATATCAGTAGGGTGAGCAGGCTTCCGGCAGTTCCAGGCGCCAGGGGTGAATAACCCACACCAAAACCTGTAGCAAATAAAAAGCAAATATATCGCACAAAATCTCCCGATAATTATCATTTCAATCAAAAAGAGTCCAGTAAATTCCAAAACGGAATTGACGATAGATTTCCATATATCCATTTACAATGGCGTAATCCTGCGAGAGCAGATTATTCCACACAACAAAAAGTGTGGCAGTTTTAATATGGGCTAAAATTTTAGCATCAAGCACATGGAAATTTCCTGCTTTATGTTCTGTCCTGAAATATTGGTTCACATAGGCATTATAATCTAACTGACGCCAATTACCAAAATAATGGTAAATCAGATAAGAATCCAGATTTAAAGCTTTATTAAACAATGATAATGGCAGAAGAATTTTGAGAACGTTACGGATCTGTGGTGTAAAACTTTTTTGATAATTAAAATTGTAGGCTATTTGATCTTCTAATCGCAGGAATAATAGGTGGGTTTGAATTTCTCCCATAATTCCTGAATTATCATAATCCATTTGAACAAATTTTTCATTGGCAGGATCGTAACCCCAGCTATTTATAAACCGGTTATAATAGGGTACTATCAGTAACTTTAAGTTCTGCCACTGATCAAATCGTAGACGCCACTCAACACCCTGACGTAATGGCAGGTGAGGGTCTTCCAGGGCAGAAATGGTATCGCTTTTCCAGTATAATAAACTCATAGGAAGACTCTTGGGAGAGGATGTGGCAGTAATTATACTTGATATGCCATAGAATATTTTCCAATCAAAGCTCAGATTTATTTCAGGTGCACTCCCATTTGCTTGTATAAAACGATAACCAGCATCCATTCGAAACTTGATTGGATGCCAATTGAAATCAACCTTCATTAGCAGTCTGCCATCCCATTGATCTGTCAATTCATAGGCAAATGCTTCGCTAATTTCATGTCGAATGACATCTGAGAAAAAACCTATTTTTCCACTGGCCCATATTTTTTGATATAGGAATCGCATACCCAAGCTATACATTTCGGTTTTACGTTGAATGGAGAAATTCTGGGTATTATATCTATCACCCCATTTGTAGAGATAGGGTGTAAAAACAAATTGCCTGGTGGAATCCGGCAGAAAGTTTACATTTATCCAAAATATCTGACCAATCCGGTGTACATTCTCTACCTCCTCTACCAGAGGGAATGGTGATAAATTAAATTTATGCCTGACTTGCCAATACCACAAATCAATATTCCATTTATCTGAAAAATGGTGATGAAATTGTCCACGGTAGGTATTGATCTGGATATCGGTAAATCCCGGGGCACTACCACTTCTTAACAGGTTGTTACCACTCAGATGAAAAAAACTTTTCGGTCGGTAGTAACTTCTGAAATCAACATCTAGGTAAGAAAGCTCAAATTGGACATCTTGTGAATAGGCAATACGGGTAAGTGGCCGGACATTTGGATTGATTCTAACAGGTAGTAGATAATAATTCAATAAATTCCCTTGATGATAACGGTTCCTGATAAATTCAATTGGTACAAGCTGATTATCCCAGTATCCCCAGAGTGGCATATTTAGGGCAATACGATCAAACTCATAATCCAGAAAACCAACAGACATTCCCCGCCAAGCAGTAATACTCTGGCGGCCTATTTCTGCAAGAGATAATGGTAAATACTCCGTCTGATACAACTGCATCTTTTCTAAGGTGATTTCAGCAATAGCTAAAGAATCTGTAACGGAATATTCAGTGTTGTTGGAATCAGCAGCTGCTAGATTCATCATAAAAGCGACACTAAGTAATATAAGAAGATATTTCTGTAACTCAATCATTGAATTCCGTGGCTATTCTCGAATGGTTAATACTTCATTCAGATTTAAGCGTAATGGTGGCTGCGGATGTTCAGCTGCTTTCCCGATTGGCACAATGGCAACTGGTCTGTGATGTTCAGGTAAATTAAGCGCCCGACCGACTTCATTTTCATTAAAAGCTCCCACCCAGCAGGAGCCATAACCATAACTTGTGGCCGTCAATAATAGATTCTGCACAGCGGCGGCCGTATCCTGATAAACATAAAGATCTCTCCCCCGTTTCCCATATCTGGCAGCCGATGTCCCGGGTAATGCACAAACAATAAAGACCACCGGAGCCTGCGCTATAAAATCTTGTCCATACGCCGCCTTCACCAAACCTCTTTTTAATTGTGAATTTTTTATAAGATAAAAATGCCAGGGTTGACGGTTTCCTGCCGAAGGAGCCCAGCGCAGGGCTTCAATAAAATCATCAATATGTGATGCCGGAATTTCGGTATCAATATAATGCCGGCATGAGCGCCGCTCTAAAATGATCTGAAATACCTGAGAATGTGCCATGTTCTCCTTATTAATTTTTTGTATAAATCTAATAAGAGAGTAAGTATGGGTAAATTAAAGAATCTTTTTTAAGATTTAGAAAACCTCTACCTCTATAGATTTTCCCATATCCCAGGCATACCAGGAGTGTGGTTAATCCTTGGTTAAATGCTATTCACATAAAAATCAACTTCAAAGAAATGCTATTCCTAATTTAATCAAAGGAATTGACTTCCACTTTTTGTACACCCCTGTTTTTCTTCATTCTTTACACCTGAGATTAAGGAGGATAAGATGTCTCATGTTTAATACATTTCAGAAAGCAGTTTATTATATTGCTACCAGCGTTTTTTTATCGGAAAGCCGGCGGATATTGCAGATGAAAATCGGTATTGATCTGATAAATTCTGGCAGTTGCCAATAATCTTGCTTCATCATATAATTGTCCAATAAAGGAAATGGTAGTTGGCATTCCTTTTTCATTAAATCCATTTGGTACTACTACACAGGGATGACCGGTGAGATTGGTCAATAGCAGATTTGTCCCAAATGAGGGTGCAATATAGACATCGACTTGATTCATTAATTCTGCCATTTGCTGTATTAATTGATACCTCACCCTATTTGCCTGAATATATTCTACGGCTGGTATAAAACGGGAAGCGCGAAACACATTGGGCCAGGCATTTTTGATTTGACGAACCAAGAGGCTATCTCTTCCAGAGCGGGTCAGGTCATCAAATGCAGCAGCCGCCTCTGCAGAAAGGATGAATGATAGTGCATTGACTGGAATATCTGGTAAGGTGATTGCGATTAAATTTACCCCTAATTCACGTAGTTTTTCCAGGGTAACCTGATTATTTTCATAATTCAAGGTGTCTTCCGCAAATTCATTCTCAAGATAGCCAAATTTAATTTTTTCCAGTTGTACTTCAGGCTGGTAATTAAATGGTACATCCACCAGTGTCTGATCAATACCATCGTTTCCTCTTATAGCCTCGAATACCAGTGCACAATCTTCCACCGTTCGGCAGATCGGCCCGAGTTTATCCATGGTCCAGCTGAGTGCCATAGCACCAGTTCGGCTTACCCGGCCAGAGGTGGGACGCAGACCTGTGGTTCCGCAACGAGTGGAAGGTGAAACAATGGAGCCCCAGGTCTCACTACCAATAGCGAATGCTACCAAACCGGCCGCAGTGGCTGATGCGGAACCAGCTGAAGATCCACTGCTACCCTGTTCAATATCCCAGGGAGTCCGGGTTTTCTCACCATACCACACATCGCCCCAGGCTAAAGCCCCTAGGGTTAATTTAGCAATCAATACCGCCCCCGCATCTTCTAATTTCTTCACCACAGTAGCTGTTTCATCAATATATTGTTCCTTGTAGGGCATAGCTCCCCAGGTTGTTCTGTATCCTTTCACCGCCAATAAATCTTTTACTCCATAGGGAATTCCATGCAAAAGACCCCGATATTTCCCTGCTACAATCTCAGCATCAGCCCTTTGGGCTTGTTCTAAAGCTAAATCCTCTGTCAGCGTTATGACACAATGCAGGACAGGATCATATTCTTTAAGCCTTTCCAGATACATTTGGGTTAATTGAACAGAAGTGATTTTACGATGATAAATCAATCCTGCTAGCTCTCCGATAGACCAGAAAGCAAGCTCCTCCAGACTGTCAGGTAATTCAGTTCTAACCGGCTTGCTCCACCTAATTGGTTGTTGAATGTTATCAAATTGAAAACCAACTGGAAGCGGGTTGAATTGGAAGGCAGGCGGAATACTGTTAGGAATATTGGCTTCTCGCAACTGTTGATAATATTTTAGATTTTCCATCAAGTCATTTTTCATTGAATCGCGCTGGGCCTCTTTAAATTGCAGTCCGATGATAGTCTCCATCTGAGAAATGGCACTTGTAGATAAGGTATCCTGCGAATAGCAAATGCAGCAAAGTGAAAGGCAGAAAAAAAATATAATAACGATGCTAATATTATTTGATGAGGTAGAAATTATATTCCGTTTCATAATATCTCCATGATGTATACTCACAATTTTTAAAATTTTCAGAAATGTTCAACAAAATACTCTCGTTTAAAATAAGTTAATCTAATACAATTAATAAACAGAATATTTTTTATGTCACTTTCAGAATTAATGGATAAAGGTAGACAACCCGAGGTTACTGACGCGAGACAAAGAGAGATTTTTAAAAGCAAGATCTTCTCACCCAATTTAAAACTTCACATGTAAACCTGGATTGTTCAGTATTTAAAATAGATTGCAACAATTTCTGATTTGACATAGTACAGTTTATTTGTTTTATTTTAAAATCATCTTTGCGAATACTGATCTTTCATTCACATTTTACTTTTTATTCCAATATTTTATTTCATTGGCAACTTTTTCAGGATTTCTAAATTCCAGTTTAGGATTTATTTTAAAAGAAGCGCAGTAACTGCAGCGAAACGGACACCCCTGGGAAGACAACAGGCAGATGTAATCAAGGTTTGGATATAAGTCCCATGCCGGATAAGGTAGGCAGTCTAATCCTTTCCCGGTTTCAGAGTATTTAATCTTATTCTTAGTAATTTGCTCTAATATTCTTAATAGATCTTTTATTTCATTCCCTGCTATTACATAATCTGCTCCAGAGAACTTAGAAGCATGATCAAAACATAAAGTAGCATAGATTCCTCCTAATATTATTGGAACTCCTGGAAAAGCCTGCTTGATTATCTGAATAACTCTAAAGACCCCAGGGTACCAGTATGTCATAATTGAGGTAATTAATACTGCCTGTGGTGGGGGTATTTTTTTTAATTCCTGCCGAAAAATATCTTCCGTAATTCCATATCTGCTAAAACGCCGGGGAATATTTTTAATAACTTCGGGTTTTTTAACCTCCTCTTTATAGAAAGATCCTCTCCCAAACTCATCTTTTCTGGGAAATCTTTTCTGAGGAAATTCTAAAATCTCAGGATTGTTACAATCTACACAGTCTATATAATTTATCCGATAATTATTTTCTCTTAAAATACTGGCGATATACAACAATCCCAAAGGTTTTGACCAAAAATCATAAGCTGTAAAATCATAAATCCAGGGATTAATTAGTAACAGATCTAAATTTTTTTTCATCGATAAGATAATTCTTCTTTTTATTTTTTTTGTTTAAAAAATTATTTTTGAAAAGTATTGCAATAAAATATAGTTTATAAACATAATTATGTCATTAAGAGGAATAGGATCTCTAAGTTACTTCTTGGAAACCATTTTCAACAATAATTACATCTAGTCATTATCAATTTTTTATAAAGACCCTATGATAAAGAAGTTCTTCTCTCCAAGGAAAGTATCATTTAAATATACTTTTACCTTCCACTCTCCGGGTAACTTTGAGGTATATCCATCTTTAATCTTTATCCAGTACCAAGTGCGGTAATTACTATAACTTCCGGCTTCCATTTCTAATTCCCCACGATGGTATAATTTACTTTGAGGAGTAATCCATTCCCATTTAAGCATAAATTCTTCCTTAGCGTTATAGGAAAATCTGAACCACAAAACTACTTTCTCATCCTGAGGGAAGAAAATATTAGTCTCTCTTACCGGGTCTTTTTCCAGAATATCTTTACAGGTGACAATCTCTTTAAGATATTCCGATTTCTGAGCAGGCTGCTGCGCCATGTTTACCCCGGAAAAGATTAACATTAAAAAGATAAACACAAAAACCCAGGATTCAATTCTAAAAATGTTTC
>Ga0209427_10002058_pt1 | contig 23526 bp, 40 predicted proteins | sample DeeMarSWOR136_30_FD_187465 | JGI IMG/M metagenome (GOLD analysis project Ga0209427, IMG submission 187465) | Marine sediment microbial communities from White Oak River estuary, North Carolina - WOR-1-36_30 (SPAdes) (version 2) | ecosystem: Environmental > Aquatic > Marine > Intertidal zone >...
GAAAAACAAAGCGAGGTGCAAAATGAAAGAAATAAATATTAAGGGTATCCCAGAAGACCTTCGTATAAAAGATTTAAAACGATTTGAGAAAGATTTTCCAAAAATTCAGGGTTTATCTTATGATTTTAAAAAAAACACTTTAAAATTAAAGAAAAACGAGTTTTTTGCGGAGGAACTAGTAAAATCATTAAATAAAACTAGGAGGAACAAAAAATGACTTGGCAAGAAATCAACCCTGATTTTTGGATTTATGAGAATGATGGGGATTTTATTGAAGGTATCCTTGTTCAAATACAAGATAAGGTAGGAGAGAATGAATCAATGCTGTATTCTATTGAAACTTCTCCAGGAGAAGTGAAAAATGTTTGGGGTTCCGCAATCCTTGATCAAAGGATGGTACTTGTAAAACTAGGTGAGAAGATTAGGATAACCTATAAAGGATTAGGAGAAGCAAGGAAAGGAAGAAATCCGCCAAAAATCTTCAAGGTTGAACGAGACAAATTAGAAGAAGCAGAAGTTTAACGCTCCTGTTTTTTAGATTAAAATGATCCCTATACGAAGTATAGCAATAACACTCTTTTCACTTATTTGGATGGCTATAGCTATAAAGCAGTGGGTAATTGAATATCCTGACTTAAGCAATTTACTTTTTGCAATAGGATTTTTTTTAGTTGGGTTATATGTTGCTTATGATCAGTGGTTTAAAAAAAATAAGAATTTAGAGATAATAGAACAGAATAAAGATATTCAAGCCATTGATGCAAAAAGCAATTATTTAGAAGGTAAATTAATTAATTTGGCTAATGAGAAATGAATCAAAAAACAAAAGATGTGATAAGATATGTGCTTTCAGTATTATTTATAATTTTTATAATTGGGTTTATAATATTAAAGTTTGCACACTTTTAAAATGAAATACGAGTTACCTAATCATTTAAAATTAAACAAAAAAGAGAATAAAGAAATTGAACAATTAACAATGAGTTTTTTTAATGGTTTACTTTTTTTTATCACAGCACCCCTGTGGATTTATAAAAAGATTAAAAAGAGAAAGAATGCCAATAAAATGCCCACATTGTGAAGAAGGAATCCTTTATTTAGAAATGGATCCGACAGACCCCTCCTACCGAGATAAAATACTAATTTGTAATAAATGCCCCCACTTTTTTCCTGAAGATTATTTTGAAATATTCCCTCATTTTAATCGATTAATTAAACAAGCAGAGAAAAAAATTAAAAATAAAGAATTCCATCAAACCAAAAAGTATTTAAATAAATAATAATTATTATAATTATGGCTCAAACGAACCTGTATTTTGATGAAGAAGAAGAGAAGATTATTTCTAAACATAAAAAATTATGGAAGCTATCAAAACACGACACTCTCAAAAAAATTGTTCGAGAATTTGAAAGGAGGAATACAAATGCCACTAAAAAAATCAAAAAAGAAAGTTCTTGATTTTGATCCTGAAGACTATGTAGAAGATGAAGAGGAAGAAGAAGACGAGGATGAAGAAGAAATGGAAGAACCTGAGAAAGAACCAGAAGAAGAACCAAAAAAACAAAAAACAAAACCCAAGGTAACTGTTCAAGATGTTCTTCTAAATCACGAACAAAGAATCCAAGCTATAGAATCTTGGGCTTTCCGAATAAAATCCCAGTAAAATGATATTTTTACAATCTGGAGGAATCTTTGGAGAAGTTGCAGAACAATTCTCTACGAGGATTTTTTCAGGAATACTTTGGTTTGGTTTGGCTTTCCTAGTTGTCGCTATTTTGGGAGGAGTTATGTGGTATTTCATAGTTTATAGAAGAAAGTTTGATATTCTTGTTAAAATTATTTCTGAAAGAGCACAGGACAAAGACAGTATTATTTTTGATAAGGCAGCAATATTAAAAGAAAGAAAAACAGGAACAAAATATTTTAAATTATGGAGTTTGAAAATAGAACTCCCCACACCCCCATTTAATATTCTTCAAAGAACAAGCAAAGGAGATTATCTTGAATTAAGAAGAACAGCCGAAGATAAATGGTATTTTTTATATCCTCCGCAAATAAGTAAAGAATATATTATGAAGGCGGGAGGGAAGATTTATCCTATATCAGATCAAAGAACCCTTATGATTGATCCCGATATAGAATTTTGGAAATCCAAAAGAAAACAGCAAAATAAAGGAATATTCGATGCTGAGAAAGTATGGATGAAGGTTTTACCATATATCCCCCACATAATTGGGGCTGTTGTAACTATGTTTATTTTGTATATCTTGATGAGTTATCTCCCAGATATTCTTGCCCAACTAAAAAGTCTTGTGTCTGAATTAAACAGAGGAAGAACAGCAGAAATAACAACAGGGATTACAATTCCATTATTTAGGATAAAATGAAATCAAATGAATTAAAAAAAATAACACAATATGTTGCACTTTGGGGGTGGCAAATATTTGCAATTATATTTTTATGTTCTTCCTTTATAATGTTCTCTTTACCGAGAAATCTAATGAGTTTTATCTTTGGAATAGCTTTTTTTATCGTGTTCATACTTTGTGAGTATAAATCATTAAAAAGAAAACAGGAGTTTTATAATGGAACATTTCCTTGATTGTTTAATCGCACTTATGGCTTTTTTCTGGATTTTCTTATTTGCTATAGCATTTCCTTTACCAATTTATTTATTTTTGATGGCAGATTTAACCCTTGTGTTAATAATCTGGAGGACAATTAAGAAATGAACAAAAAAGGAGGGGTACTTGCATACATTTTTTGGATTATGATAGGTTTCGGAATCGGGGTTTGGTTTGCACTAATGTTCGTGTGTTGAAATGGATGTAATTTATAAGTTTGTGTTTTGGTTTATTTGTTCCATAGTCGGAACTTTTTTTTTAACAATAATTTTCCCAAATAAAATACTTCTTTCATTTGTGGTAGCCACGATTATTTCTGTTTTAGCAATAAAAAATGACTTCTAAAAAATACTGGATTACAGATAACAGATTCAAAATCATTTTATTAGTTTTTTTTATAATGTGGTTGGGTCTTATGCTTTTATTTTATTTAAAAGCTGACGAGGTTACTAAAGATCCGTGTTCTGTATGTGCCAAACAAATGGGCGAGGAAGTTATTTGTACTATAGGTGGCTCAGGAAAAATAATAACTAAAACATTTTATCCAAATTGGACTAAAATTCAAAAAATTGAATAATGGTGTTCTTTTGTAACGAATCAGCGATGCCCACCCTTTGTAATATTTTATGGACCATAATAGTTCTTTTTGTCATCGGTGTTATTATTTATAAACTGATTTTTCCAAAACACGAACCCAAATAAAAAAGCAACAAGTTGTTAACAAAAATAGTAAATTATTTAAATAGTGATTACTTATAAATTTTGTGAGATTCAAATTCAAAAAAGGTGAGAAATATAAATCTTGGAGAAAATGGACTTTAATTTTTGTAATTTGTTTTTTAATTTCTTCTATTTCTATAATTATTACGGGAACTAGTATATTTACACCTAAAGTGAATTATTTAGAAGATCCTTGCGATAAAATAAAATATGTCCCCGCTTGGATTAAAGGTGGAGAGATAATTGATTATGGATATAATAAGGAAAGGACAACCTTACCAAAAGGTTATTTCTTTTATTATGATTCTCGATGTCCTGCTTGTAAGAAGCAAATAGAAAATTTTGAAAATTGGGAGGAAATAAAACAATCTGGTCGTGCGATAGATTGTTCAGAATAAAAATAAAATGGCGATATATGTGTCAGATCCTGAAAGAGCAGCAAGTGTTCCTTTAGGAGAATATTACCGAACCCACACAACAGCCGAAAATATAGCTAAAGTTAAAGCAATTATGAGTGGTGAAGAAAAAACATTCCAAATGACTATTGGAGGGAGGAAAACAGCCACACCACCACCAATAACTACAACCACACCAACCACGACAACTACAATCTCAAAAACAACTCCAAAAGATTTTGAATTCTCTGGAAAAGTAGAAGAATTTGAACCAAAAACAACCGAACCAAGCAAGACAAGATTCTTTGTAAGGGGTGCAGAAACAGGAATTCTCGCTCCAGGATATGCTAAAACAAAGAAACCAAGCAAATTCATTTTTGAAAAAGAAGGCGAGATTGAAGAAATTGAATTTACAAAGGAAGGAGCAACAATCGAAAAAAAGAAGATTACTCCTTACGAGATGTATGTTGGACGAGAACTAGAAAAACCAGGAATAATTAAAGCAGCTGATTTTTTGTTTGGTGAGACAGGAAAAAGGTATGTTGGGATTGGAGGAAGCGTAATCCCACCGATAGTGCCTTCTTTTGAAGATATAACAATAAAAAGAATGGTAGGAAAAAAACCAGGCGAAGCCTATGTTACTTTTAAAGAAGTTGGTGGTATTGCTAGAGAAAGGCTAGGAATGCCTGGTAAAGTTTTTGCAGAATTATTACCAACAACACCCGCAGGAGTTACTTTGACGGTTGCTGGTGTTGGGCTTTATGGAAAATTACCACAAATAGCAAGAATTGGTGCAGGAACGACTCTTGCTGTGTTTGAAGGAAAAAAAGTATTTGATCCTTCACTACCAACCGAAAAAAGAATTGCTGGAGGTCTTGTTGGAGGATTAGGGGCAACGGGTGCTGTGTTTGAAGGATTACCTTTTGCAAGGGGAGTAATAGCAAGATTTTCTCCAAAATATGCTCCAATCAAAACTGCTCCCGAAGGATTTAAAGCAATAAAAACAAAAGAATTTGATGTTGGACTAATCCTAGAAAAAGCTCCACTTAAAGCAGGAATTACAAAAGATGTTAAATTACCAAGAACATCACCATTAGTTAAGGGCGGATTTGGCAGAAAACCAGGAGGAGAAAAAATATTTTTAGGAGAAAAACAATATTTAGCAACTTCTCAAAGAGGATTTTTTAAAGCAGGGAAAGACATAATCTTAGAGAGAGAATTTTATGTAACACCACAAGAACCATTTATAAAAATACCTGAAACAAGAATTAGTCGTTTAGGTTTAAGTGATTTATTTGAAATATCTAAAGAAGCTAAAATAGGATTCGGAATACCATCAAAACCACAAATAGGAATTATGAAAGGAGCAGTAAGAAGAGTTGAAACTCCAAAAGCTTTCGAATTAGGTAAAGGAACAGAACTCGAAGCAATAAAAACTTACGGAGCAATAACTGGAATAAAAAAAATTGGGGTCACCACATTAAGGGGACAAGCAGTTGATATTTATCAATTTGGATTAGGAAAACCAACAGGGACATTTAAACAAATAAGATATAAAAAACCCATATCAACAAGACCAACAACAAGAGTAAGTGGTGAAACAACTCTTAGTTTAGCAGGAATTTCTAGAGCATTAACAACAAAAACAATACCAACAAAACAGATTACTACTGGTATTATCCCTTCTTTAAAACCAACAATCACAACCACACCAACAAAACCAATCTCTCCACCCTTATCACCACCACCAACACCGAGATTAACAACGAGACTATTACCCTCCCACCCACTTACAAAAGTGACTCCGCCCATAACACCAATACAAGTTTTTCCCACAAAACTCGGAGCACCACCAAAAATCAGAATTGGTGTTCCAGTCGCAGAAGATCTAATAAGAGCCACAAGAAGATTCGTTCAAACCCCCTCACTTGGTGTTGTTTTAGGAAAAGAATTGGGTTTAGATATTAAAGGATTAAAAGCTGGATTCGAGACACAAACAGGATTATTTGAAAGAGAATTTAAACAAGTAAGGTTTAAAACTCCAACACTTTTAAGAGAAGTCAAAAAAATTGAAAAACCTAAAATTAAAGAATTTTATATATAATGGATAGAGAAATACAAGAACAATTCGATGCACAAGCAGAATTACAAAGACAAGGGATAGAAGCCCAACAAGGAGTTTATGCTCCTCAAATGTTTGAGCAAGTTCAACAAGCCCAAGCAGTTTTAGTTGAACAAACCAATCCAAGAAAGATAGTGGAAACAATAATTTTGAGATTACAAGGCAAGAAAAAAAATTCTCAAGGTGATGAAGTTCCAATTTCTAAATTCTCAAGACCAAAATTAAACGAGAAAGGAATAGAAAAAATGGCTTTCATTCTCGATTCACACATAAATCAAAATGTTATTTTATCACATCTTGATGAGCAGGAAATAGGGAGAATAATGGGAAGTTTATCTGATGATTTGGTGGATAATTTGGCTTTAAATTGGAGAGATTATGGGATTAAAGATAAAACAGACTTGGATGATGTGAATAATAGTATTTTAATTAATGTTTTCTTAGCTTTGAAAAGAGCAGAAGGACAAAATGAAAAGAACTGGCTGGGCAAAATTAGTATAGAACAAATAAGTGGAATGCCAAGATTCCCTAAGATAAAAAAAAGTACATTCTTGGATAAATTCAGATTATGAGAAAACTTTGGATATTTTTTTTAATAAGCATATTTTTTCTTAGCTTTGTTACCGCTGCTTTTGGATATAACAATCGTGATTTAGTAATTGTGAGAACGGCACAACTATCTGATTTAACAGATGTGAATGCTACTTCTCCTTTAGATAGTGAGTCTTTAATTTTTAATGGAACTTCTGGTTATTGGGAACCCCATACAATCGCAGGTACTGGTGACATAACAGGAGTTACTGCGGGATTAGGTTTATTTGGTGGTGGTGAATCAGGCACAGTTACATTGAATGTGTCGGCAGCTACTTGTGGAGCAGGAAATGTGAGTACCTATAATGGCACGGGTTTCGAGTGTGTAACAGATCAAACGGGTGCAGGGGGAAGTTTTGTGAATACTACAGGAGATTTGCTTTACAACAATTCAGCAGTAACTATCTTTTTCAATAGGACACGAGCAGGAATAGATTTGGAAGTAAACGCTTCAGATTGGTGGGATGGATATAATTCTGTGAATTCCACACACTTTGAAAATACAAATGGAGTATTAACAATAGTTTATTCTTGGTTTTCAGATTTTTTTGATACTTTATTCAGTGGCAAAACAACAGATGACTTGACACAAGGAAGCTCAAACTTATATGATACATTTGCAGATAATTACTCTAATTTTTCTTTAGGTTGGGAATACGCAACTAATTCAACGGGTGCAGATAGTTTTGCAAACAACTACTCCGATTATCTTAACATAAAAGATTATGCTTTAAACGATTCTCTATGGAGTTTAAATTATTCAACATTTTTAACACACATTACTTGGTCGAATGCAGTTAATGGCACACTCGCAGAATTATCAACAATTCTCGGTTGGGATTATTATAATTCAACAGATTTTGATATAGATGATTATTTGCTCGAAAGCAATAACACTTTAATTGGGAATTATTCAGCTTCTGTAGACTTTTGTATTGCTGGAGGAACTTGTTTGTCTAGTGTAAATGGCGGATCTAATTGGAATGCAAACTACTCCAACTTTACGACAGGTTGGCTTTATGCTACAAATTCTACTGGGAATATAACTTTTGAATTAGATCCTTATTGGTCTTCAAATCTAACAGCTTATAATGATTCTTGGCTTAATACAACAAACCTAACTTACCATAATTATAACAGTTCTGGATTGATTATAGACTGGAATGCAACTGGATATATAGCTAATTGGAGTGAGATAATAGGGACACTTTCTGAAACTCTTTGGAATGCAAATTATTCAACATTTTTAACCCATATCACTTGGAGCAACGCTGTTAATGGAACTTTGGCAGAAATGTCAGATGTTTTAGGTTTTGGTTATTATAATATAACAAATGCTCCAATCTATGAAAACGATACCTTTGCAGGTAATTATTCTAATTTTACTACAACTCATTTTTATGCTTTGAACGGAACAGGAATAACTTGGGCAGAAGCAACAAATGGCACTTTAGCAGAATTATCAACAATCATAGGGTTTGGATACTATAATAGTACTGATTTTGATATAGATGATTATTTGCTCGAAAGCAATAATACTCTTATAGGTAATTATTCCGCATCAATAGACTTTTGTATTGCTGGTGGTACTTGTATAAGTGGACTTAGTGTAGGAGGAGAAACAAATTGGAATGCAAACTACTCCGATTATCTTAACATAAAAGATTATGCTTTAAACGATTCTCTATGGAGTTTAAACTATTCCAACTTTTCTGTTGGTTGGCATTATGCTACAAATTCTACTGGAACTGCAGGGATAGGAGATTGCCCAACAGGACAATTCGTTCAGAATACAACAACTGGTGGTGTAGAATGTACTGCTCCTGGTGGTGGTGGCGACATAACAGCCGTTTATCCTAATGATACCTATATAACAATAAATAATTCAGCTTCAGGAGATGTTTACATAGGATATAATACAACTTTGGCTGGAACAAATTTATCAGCAAATAGTTCGGATTATTGGGATAATCTAGATACATTCAACACAACACACTTTTCTAATGAAGACGGAGTATTAACTTTAATTATCTCCTTCTTACAGGGTTTATTCATAGATGAAGCAGATGAAGGAGATTTAAATGTAAATCAATCTGATTGGTGGATAACCTACGATTCTGCTTCTGATTTAAATAATTTAATAACAATACAAGAAGCAAACATAACTGATTTACAGGATTATCTTCTTGAATCCAACAATACTCTTATAGGCAATTATTCTGCAAGTGTGGATTTCTGTATTGCTGGTAGTACTTGCTTGAGTGGTGTTGGAGCTGGAGCAGAACCAAATTGGAATGCAAACTATTCTGGTTATTTAATAACAAGGGATTATGCTTTGAATGATAGTCTATGGTCGTTAAACTACTCTAACTTTACAACGGGTTGGCATTATGCAACCAATTCAACAGGAAATATGACTTCAGAATTAGACCCCTATTGGACAAGTAATTTAACCGCCTATAATAGTTCTTGGTTAAATACAACAAACATAACATATCATAATTATAATTCTTCAGGATTAATTAGAGATTGGAATGCAACAAGTTTAATTGCGAATTGGAGTAATGTTGATTATGCAAATTCAAGTGGATATTGGGATAGTTATGATTCAACTAATTCCACTCATTTTGAAAATACTGGAGGAGTATTAACAATAGTTTATTCGTGGTTTACTGATTTCTTTAATACTTTATTCGCAGGTAAAACAACAGATGATTTAACACAGGGAAGTTCAAATCTATATGACACATTCGCAGATAATTATTCAAACTATTCAGTAGGGTGGGAATATTCAACCAATTCAACTGGAGATTTAGATTGGGCAACTGCAATGAACAACACACTTGCTCAGTGGAGTCAAGTAATGAATAACACAGTCACCCAATGGAGTCAGGCATATAATGGAACTCTCGCAAAAACAGATGCTACAAACACATTCACAGGAATAAACACCCATTCAGCAAACATCTCAATAGGGAATAATTATATTGTAAATCAAACAGGCTCTGCAGCAGGGTTTATCCACCATAATGGAACTGGGTGGGTTATTATAGGATGAAGTGGAAATTAATTTTAATCTTTATAGGTGTTGGAATAATCTTCTTGCTCGGAGCTTTAATTTTGAGCGACACTATGGAAATAAAAATGTTGGGTATTGGAGGAGAAGCAGAAGTGACGGCTTATGCCCTTGAAGGGAATGGTGAATATACCCCTTCAACCGAAACACATTGTAATGGAAACAAATGCTATAAAGTATTATACTCAGGAGTCAGGTTTGTCGAAGAAAACAACCAATGGAAAAAAATAGAAGATGCTTGGCGATTAGGTGGAGCAGAAGGACTATTTTGGGATATTGATTTAGATCCGAGCTTTAACATAACCATAGGAAATTATAACTATACTTATTTTGAGAACCTTTGTTTCAGTTCTAACATAACAGGAAATATACCTTTAAAGATTTACAGATATAACGAGTCCAATGAAAGCCAAATAATAAATGAAATTAACGCTGTAATTCCAAATCCAATTCCTAATCAAGTTAGATGCTTTAATATTACCTTACAGAAACCTATCCTTGCATATTGGGTTGATTGGGGATTTAATTCTACAACAATTCAATTACAGGACAATGAAACAGAAAACTTGGGAGATTCTTATGTTTCTTTATCCAGTCCTTCTACTAATTATGGCACTTCTACTACTAATTGGATTTATAAAGACACTACAAGCGGTAGCACTCGTAGGGTTTATTCAAAGTTTAATATTTCATCTATTCCTGATGGTCAAGCCATCGATGAAGCCATTTTTTCTTTTTATATTTCTACTTTTTATAATTCTGCCCATCCTGAAAACTTTGAAGTTCATCATGTTAAAGATTATACTTGGGATGGTCAGGATGATTCTTCAATTACTTGGGATAATCAGGTTTGTGGGACTGCTTTTGATGATTCTGGAGATTGTAATTTAGTTGCAGAAGATTCTATTTCTCCTGACCAAGCATTTTGGTGGAGTATGGATATTTCTGATATGGTTTCAGAGGAGTATTCAGGGGGTGATTTAAATATTTCCTTTGCTTTAAAGTTAGATAATGAAGTCGCTGATGGTGATTCTTATGGTGGAAAACTTGCTTCAGAAGAAATGCTTCCTTCTTCTTATCGACCTTATCTTAATATAACTTATTTAGTTCTTGTATCCTCCTTTTGGGAAGATTGGGAAGACCAAGATTTTGTAAATTGGACAGATGTTGTTGATTGGCAAATCGCAAGTGATCAAAAAATAGACAGTTACAGTGCAAAATGTGCCGCTGGTGATGATTGTAATATGAGTGTAGGGGTTCTCTTGGACACCACAGACTTGGATATTAATGTAAGTTTTTATTATTTTGATGATGATTGTGATGATGGGGATGTAATTTGGTATTGGAGAAACAGTACAGGACATTGGGTAAGCCAAGGAAATATTGATGGAGATACTTTGTCTGGAGACGATGCTTGGTATCAGCATATCAAAACATCATCAGACCCGCAATATCAATTTGAAGGGTTTTCTGTAAGATTTTTTGCCTCCCCACTTGGAGGTGAAAATTATTGGTTGGATAATATTAATATTTCCACAAGTCCTTATGAAGCACCGACAGATTGCTGGGCAGACATAACAGGAGGAATTTATGTCCCGTCGGGTTGCACTTATTATATGCCTGATAATGATTACATAACCTAAAATGAAAAAAATAATGATTTTTATCGTTGGAATCTTTTTTATTAATTTGATTTCTGCTGGACTTATAGGTCCTTTTGAACAAGGAGAAGATATAAATCTAATTCAAACCTGTGATGATTGTACTTATAATCAAATAACTTCTATTCTTTATCCAAATAGCACAGTAGCAATTTCGAATGTTATGATGACTAAAGACGGCACATTTTACAATTACACTTTGTCTTCAAATTATACACAAACTCTTGGAACATATATTGTAAATGGTGTTGGTGATTTGAATGCGGTTGACACTGTTTGGGCTTATGATTTTGAAGTTACTTCTTCTGGAAGGGAAATAACCACAGGAAATTCAATAATCGCCTTTCTAGGAGTTCTTTTGTTCTTCATTCTTGGAACATTATCGGCTGTGGCAACAGTAAAACAGAAAAAATTGCCTGTGAAATGGACTTTTATATTGTTTAGCTTCATATTTTTTTTGGCTGGTTTAAATCTCATATCAGTTATAATCCCTGATGCTTTAATTAATGAAAATGTGGCTGGATTCTTTGATAGTTTCACGGCAATATCTTTTATCATATTTTATGGAACAGGAGCATTAATAGCGATTATGTGGATATTCACATTCTTCCAAACAGTATTTTACAGGAAGACTTTAAGGAAAATAGAAAAATATGGCGAATAAATCATTAAGGCACACACTAAAAAGGATTGATATTGATTTAGCTAGGCAAATAGAAGAATATGCTAAAAAGAATGGGCTGAATTTTAGAGAAGCGAGTAGAGAATATGCCAAACTAGCAAAAAAACTCTCAAATAAAAAAATATACAAGGAGATAAAAATATGAAAATAAAACCTTTGAATTTGAGAAAAAACAAAAAAGGACAAGTAGAAAGCATAATTTTAGTAGTGATAATCATAGCTATAATAGGATTTATTCTATTTTTCTTTAATCATATAAACAAACAACTTTATGATTCTTTCGACGAGTATTTAGAAAGTAATCCTGATTTAAACCAATCAACAGCCCATACAACTTTAGAAGATATACAGGGGGTTGAAGGAAGTAGAATATGGGATTGGGTATTTTTTGCTGTTTTTATGGGATTAAACATTCAAATGATTATCTTTTCTTTTGCAAGTAGGCAAAACCTTGCATTTTTTTGGTTGTTTGTGATTATAGGAATAGTTATACTTATTCTCGCAGTAATCTTGAGCAATATCTGGCAGGAATTGTCATCTGATTCCGAATTTACTACAACTTTAACAAGATTCCCAATCACAAACACATTATTAGGAACATACTACCCAACAGTAATAACAGGAGTGTTTTATTTAGGATTAATCATCTTATTTGGTAAATTTCCACGAAAAGAAGAATGAAAAAAATATTTGTTTTAGGGTTGTTCGTCTTGATTTTTTTAGTTGGAATTGTAAGTGCCTATGTTTTTAATTCCTCTATTGACAACGAGCTAACAGAATGGTATCCATTCAATGAAACATCAGGAACAACTCTTAACGACTGGGTTGGAATAGCAAGAGATGGTGTTGGTGCAAACATAGAAGAAGCAGATTGGCTTGGAGACAGAATAAGACTTGACGGAGTGAATGAATACTTCAATATTTCAGATTATACTTATGGACCAATAGAATTTACAATCCACGCGGTCATAGATGTAGATACTCTCGGAAATATACAATATATATGGGGTTCTCAAACACCAGCAACTTATAATGGATTCTGGATAGGCTATCAAAATGATAATACTGGGTGGTGTAGGTATGGAAAGGGAAGTTCTCCGTGGTATGAAGTAAAAACAACAAGTGCAATATCACCAACTGGTGAACACACATTAACTTGTACAAAGAATACTACTGGATTATATATTTATTATGATGGCGTCTATAATAACTCGAATACAATGACGTCAGGAAATATAGCAGATCCTGCACGACCAATATATCTTGGAAGTTCAGGATCAGGAGGATTTTGGAATGGAACTATAGGAAGGGTAGCAATATGGAACAGAAGCCTTAACCCCGCTGAAGTTGAATTTGTTTGGAATCGGACTACATCCCCCCCAATAATACCAGAAATATCAGTAAATTTAATCACACCAACAAATGATTCACTGTCAAATGACGACCCAGTACAATTTAATGCTACAATAACACCAGCCACCTATAATTTAACAAATGCAACAATTTATGTTTGGAGAGATAATGGAACTTTATTTAATTCAACAACAAACTCTATGAGTGGAGATACTGCAGATAACACAAGTTGGGATATTTATAATTTTAATATTGATGATTATGTATGGAATGTCTATGGTTGTCAAGGGAATGGGAATGGAATAAATTGTTCTTTTGCAGACGATAACTACACTTTAGCGTGGGTTCCTTTTGAAGTAGATGGTGAAGGGTATAATATAGCCACACTAGAAACAAAAGATGAAACAATTTACATAAACATAACAACAGATGCCACAGTTAGCAATATGGGGGCGTTCTTAGTTTATAATGGATCTCTTTATGCTGCAGATCATAGTTGTTCAGGAGGATTTTGCCAAATAAATAGGGAATTAGATATTCCATTACTTATTAATCAAGCAAATGACAATGAAAATAAATCTTTCTATTGGCAAATAACATTATTCGGAACATTCGGAACATTCACAGCCAACACAACAATACATCAGCAAAATGTCAGTAATATAGACTTTAATCACACGACATTGGCACACCAAGCTGTGGATTATAAAACATATAATGAATCAAATATAACTCAAATTCTTGCTGATTTTGATGCCTCGTTTAATTATTATCTTGGAACAGGGACTGTCAGTGAAAGTAAAAATTATTCTTTAACTGGAGACGACAATTTTACTTTTTACATAAACAGAAATGAAACTTTTATTGTAAATGCCACAATTAAAATTGAAAATAATACAAATATAAGAAATTATTTCTTCTTGAAAGAAGAATTTACAAACACTTCGACAACCCAAGAACTATTTGTGCCTTGGACAGATGCTTCCAATATTATAATTGAAGTAAAAGATCAGGGATTGGTTCCACTTGAAGCATATCTTACAAGAATTTACAGGTTTTATCCTAGTATAAATCAATATAAAATGGTGGGAAGCCAACTAACAGATGAATTCGGGCAATTTGTTGAGAAATTGGTACAAAATGATGCAAAATATAAGTTTGAATTCTATAACCAAAATAAAGAATTGCTGAAAGAATCTGAAAGAATAACAATAGCTTGTCGTAGTGCTTATTGTATTGTTCCATTTGTAATTGAAATAGCAGATAGTGATTTTGAAAGATTTGAGAATTTAACCCTGTTTTCTTACGATTTCAGTTTTGATAATACAACAAATATATTCACTTTAGTGTGGGATGATCAAAGAGAAGAAAATTCAAGGATAAGATTGGAAGTAGTGAGATATAAATTTAATCAAAGCGAATTAGTGTGTAATTCAACTTCTACTGCAAAAGTTTCTACCCTGACTTGCTCTGTGGGCAGTGAAAGAGCAACCTACAAAGCACAGGTATTTAGAAGTGTTAATGGTAATGAAAGACGAATTGCTTTAATAAATGTCGGTGTGGGCAGTATTTTCTCTAATTTTGGACTTGAGGGTTTGTTTTGGGTGTTTATCTTATTATTTACTGGAATAGGGATAGGAGCATTTAATCCAGTGGTGGGCGCAACAATTTATGGAGCTGGTTTTCTCATTTTTGGAGTAATAGGATTGATCTCTGTACCTTTACCTGTCTTTTTCGCAAATACTTTATTGGTGGTGTTATTCATATGGGCTGTAAAAACTTAATCAAAAACAAGAAAGGACTTCAATTCAAGTCCGCAATTTTTGCTGTTGTAGCTGTGAGTTTAGCAATAATTGCTATAGGGGTTTGGGTAAATCAATGGAACCAGGATTATGATGCTGGATTAACTTATGATTTAGGAGAATATAGTAGTTTAGATGAAATGAGTGCATATGCTTCCTCTTCTAAAGGAACTGTTGCAGTAAGAAGTTCTTTTGACACGACAGGTGGAGGTGATTTTGAAGGAACAAGTTTGAGGGGGGCATTCGCAATTATAAATAATATTTTTATTCCTTTTAATGTTGTCTTTGGGAGTGGGGGATTAATAGACTCTATAGAAGATAGGTGGGGAATACCAAATTATATAACTATAGGATTAGTTACTTTTATGATAATCGCAATCATATTTTCAATCATAGCATTGTTTTTCAGAAAACCAACACCAGCTTAAAATGCCAGTCGGAAACCACACACTACCAACAGATATGTTAGATAGTTGCACAGACGGATTTGTCTATTGTTTTAGCCAGTGGGCTTCTGATGTGACAACAGGAGTATTCTGGTTTTTTGCATTACTCTCATTCACAATAATAATATTTATTGCTTCTGCTAAATTTGGTACACCAAGAGCATTTGGATTTGCGAGTTTTGTTGGTATGATAGGGGGAGTGTTCCTTTCTGTTCTTCAATTAACTCCTTGGTGGGTTGGAAGTGTTTTCATAATTGCTGGTGTTGTTGGTTTGGCTGTGATGTTTATAGCAGATAAAAATTAATTGTTAACAAATTGTTACTATACTTATTTAAAGTATAATTTCTTGTTTTTTTGAGATTAAATTTTGAAAGGAGGAACCTAAAGAATGAATATAAAACCTATTCTTGGGAAGAAAGCACAAGTAGGTAATTTAGCTCCAGCAATTCTAGCATTGGTTTTTGCGGCTGTTGTTTTGGTTCTTGGTCTTGTAATTACACAAGAACTTAGGGACACACAATCCTCTGGAACCGAAGCTTATGATGCTGCAAACTTGACTGTTGTCGGTTTGGGTACTTTTGCTGATTTCTGGGAAATTATTGTATTAGCAATAATTACTACTGTCGTTATAGGTCTATTACTAGCTGTATTTGGTGGTAGAATAAGAGGAAGATAGGTTTTTCATAGGTAATGAAATGAAAAGCTTATCCCTTACCAGCAAAAAAGGACAAGTGGATAATTTAGCTCCAGCAATAATTGCTCTTATAATTGCGGCTGTTTTTCTTGTTCTTGGATTAGTTATAACACAGAATTTAAGAGATGTTGATACCTTGAAAAATACTGCAACAACTACAAATGAAACAGAAGTTTGGATCAATGCTTCAGGTTATACAGTAGATAACGAGGATGGAGATAGAACAGACTCTTTTACTGTAACAGCTATTTGGAATAGATCTGCTTCTGGAAACTATAATGTAACTGTTGGTACAGGAAATGCAACGATATCTGATGCAGGAGTCGTAACAAATGCAACAACCACAACCTATACCAATGTAAGTTTGAGTTATGCATACCAAGCAGGAGAAGATGCTTGGGAAGCATCTAATGACACATTATATGGATTGGGTACTTTTGCTGACTTTTGGGAGATAATTGTCCTTGCGATAATTACCACCGTAGTAATTGGATTGCTTATTGCAGTCTTCGGAAGAAGAAGAGTAAGATAATTTTTTTGCCCAATGAATTAATTATTAGTGGGTTCACATTTAAATAGGAGGAAATATAAAAAAAAATGCCAAAAAAGAAAAGAAGAAAAAAAAGGAGATAAAATGCCAAGACAAAAAAGAATAAGAGGATTTCTAAGGAAAATTCCTGGAAAAAGGAAAAAAGTGAGAATTAAACCTCATTTAAGAAAGATTAGAAAACACTATAAGTGAAATGCCTCGCATAAAAATTAAAGATATAAAAAAGAAAGCAAGAAAAATAAGAAAAAATATAGATGATTACTTTGATGATCAAAGAAAGGAATTAAGGAAAATTTATTCTCCGAAAAAAATAACTTTCTAAACAGTACCTAAAGCTCTATCTAACCTCTTTTGCATTTCTTCTGAACTTGGTAATCCTGTTTTTGATATATCAAAAGGAGATTCTTCTTCCTCTTCATCTTCTTCTTCCTCTTCATCTTCTTCTTCCTCTTCTTCTGTTTTTTCTTTAGTTTTAGTTTCTATTTCCACCATTTTTTTCCCTCCTTTCACTTGTTTTGATTTTCTTGAAGTAAAAAGTAAAAAAGAAAGCATAAAAATTAAGACAAGTAATAACACAAGTCCTATTTTCTTTAAATTAAGATACCAATAAACCCCAAACAAATCTGCAACTATCAAAATCATAAAAAGGTATAGCCAAGAATTTAGATCCTTTGGGCTCATATTTTCTATTCTTCCTATTAAACTTTTCCAATTTTCAAATAGGCTTGTTTTTTTCGTTTTCATATTCTTTAATTGCTTCTTTTTTAATTGTGTTTCCAACAAACACAGAAAGTATTGTGCCTAAAATCAAAAAAATGAAGCTGACAATAATAGAATAATAAATAGTCATTCCTGCTAGTATGAAAAAGACCATTTCAAATACAAATCCTATAGAAGACATTATTTTCATTTTGATATTCTTGGTATCGGTTTGTGCTTCTTCTGTTCTTCCTCCTTCTTCTTTTTTCTATACTGAAGATATTTTATAGCCGCAAAAAAAAGTGAAGCCAAAACAATATATGCTATAGCAAATGCAAAAAAATCCATTTTCGTATTTTCTACCTTACACGATAGTTCCTCCTTTCATTACTCTATAAATTTTGCTCATTTTTTTCGGTTTTTCATTCATTTTTGAAAATTCTCTACATTTATTCTTCGCATTTTTTCCACTCCAGCCAAGTAAGATAAATAAGTAAATCTTCAAAACTAATGAGTCTTATTCCACACACCGTAAATGTGTGGTTTTTAACCCATTTTCTGATGTCTTCAATTATCTCGACAATTTCCTGCCGAGTATGATTATTTCTCATTTTTGTAAGATGATTAAGTAAATCTTCAGAAGTAAGGAGTCTTACTCCATCAACACCCACATCTCTTCTTTTAACCCATTTTCTGATGTCTTCAATTATCTCGGCAGGGGGCTTATGTAAACAATTCCATTCAGCAATAGAATTTTCCTGCCGAGTATGATTATTTCTCATTTTTTCTCCTAATCTCATCATATTCTTCAATCTTCTGTGCTATTATCTTCTGATAAAACACACAGTCAATATAGTTACCTGTACATATTTCATAACTTCCATAACTGCCTATTTCGCATTCTCCTGCGAAAGTGCAAATCTCTTCCAACATTTTGTTTTTAGTGTTTGTCATATTAATTCATCTCCTGCGAGTTTGTTTAAATATCCGCAAAACAATTCATAATATTTTGTTCCTGCTCCCGCATTTATTCCTTCTAACTTTTCCTTCAACTTCTTGATGAAGTTTTTGACATCATCTACATAAAGAAAACCACACCAACGAGCCATATTTCTACTACTATATATCTTATCACTTAATGTTTTTTCACTCATTTTGTTTTTAGTGTTTGTCATCTTTAAACAAAAACCTCCTTTGTAAAAATAAAGCAACGATTCCTAATATAATGAGAATTGCGAACAGCCACATCCAAACAGGAAAACAAAGATTGATTTCTGTATTATTTAAAGGAGAGATTGTGTTCCCTGAAAGAAATGGGGAAAATGGAGAATACACTACAACCCAAAATGCCGAGCCACCGACAAGGAACTGATAACTCATTATTATTATGTCTTTAATTGTTTCTTTCATTTTAAAACAACTCCTCATAACTCTTTAGGGCTTCTTTTGGATTTAATTCAAGATAAACATTTGTAGTTGAGATATTAGTGTGTCCTAATAAAGTTCTTATGTGGTGGATTGGAATTCCTTGTTTAACGGCTTGAGAGCCAAAACCGTGTCTTAATGAATGGAAGTGTGCTGTTGGTTTTGATTGAAGGAGTTTGGATCTTCTTGCTGCAGATTTAAAAGCAATCTGTAATGCTCTTGGTGAAACTGTGATTGGGAGGAACCTCAAATGTTTTTCTCTAAAGCCTTTTGGTAAAGGAACAACCCTATCCTTTCCTCCCTTTCCTTGTCTTACAAGAATCTTTTTTTCCTTTACATTAACATCTGATGGTTGGAGATTAATTATCTCACTAATCCTCAAACCAGATCCAAAGCCAAGAAGAAATGCCATCTTGTGATGTGGCTTTCTTGTTTTTCTAATCAGCTCATAAAACTCATCTTCGTCGATTGCGACTGGTAATTTTTTTTTCATTTAATATCCTCTTTTCCAAATTTCTAAAATAATCAATCCTCCAATTATTCCTATTAAAAAAGCAATTCCTAAATTTATTACTGTTCTTTTATATTCTTTGATTAATTTTTTTATCATATTACGAAATTTTTATTTGATATTTACAAAGGGATTATATTATTCCTTTCGTAATCTGTAACTTATACGAAAGTATTATTTATAAACCTTTCGATTTAGAAAAAGTAACTTCCTATATAATTAATAGTGGTTTTTGCTACTTTATGATGATATTAATTTGAATAGTTGTTACTATTAAGTAATATTATATGATTGGGGGCTGGAGAGAGGCTTATACCTATTTTTCTATAGAAATCACCCTATTTACAGTTGTATCTCCTACAAATAACAAGTCTGCGATTTGTCTCATAGTATATTTTCCTGTTTTATACAATTCCCGAATTAATATGTTTCTTTGATCCATATAATGTTTATGCTTATCACTAACAGACACCCATTTTGCTATTGCTTGTTGCTTTTTTCTTTCATATTCTTCCTTAGGCAACACAAAATATTTAACAAACCTCCCAATAAAATTTGGGCTTATGTTATAAGAATAATATTTCTTTCCTGTAAGATATAATTTTTTCTTTGTATTGTAGTCATAGCTTCCAAAATATCCTCTTTTATAGATATGTAACAACCCTGTTGTTCTGTGAATCGCTGGGTATCTGTCCAATTCGAAAAAATTAGGTATGCAAAGAATAACAAATAGGTTTTTGCTTCTCATTTCTGCCATAATTTTAATAAGTCTTTTATTAAAAGAACTCATTGCCCCCCTCGAGCTTAAATATCCCATAGTCTCATCAAAAACAATGGCTTGGTGTTTTTTTGCTCCTATAGCAGCTTCTTCAAATTGCTCTATAGAAAAAACACACCTATCTAAATCAAATGTGGGATCTAAATACTTTGCTACTTGGAAGGCAAAGGTAGATTTCCCAAATCCTTCCCTGCCTGTCAAGACAAGGAATGAATCATAGTCCCTTCTTACTACAGAAATCTTCACAGCATCGAGATTTGTCTTCAAAAAGCCATCCAAATAATAACATTGTTCTGCAACTTGAACTTTCACCATTTTTATCTATCTGGACTCCAGCCAAATCTTGGATCGTCTTTTGGGGGCATAAAGTAATTGTGTTTTTGTAACCTTAGAACAATTTGGATAACAATATAATCTAATTGGTTTTCAACTTCAGCATCAAAACCCTCAAATCTCCCAACATTTTGCTGATCTGTGTTTATTCGCCTTCCATATTTTAATTGTATCCCCTTCATTTTCCTCCAGGTCTCTTCTCTCCATTCTGAATCTGTTTTAGGATCAAGAAGTGGTGTGGATTGAATAAATAATTGTTTTACCCAACGAGATTTTAAATGTTGGGCTTGTCCTGGACTTAAAGACTCGTCGGATTTATCCTCGCTATATAATGCTCCAAGATTTGTTATATTTCTAAGAATGCCATTAATTAATTGAAGCTGTGCGAGAGCCATATTAAACACAGCGGGTTGTGTGTGGGTCCTATCTGGTTCTGGCATAGAAATTAAAAGATTTTACTATTTAAATATTTATAGTAAAATAGGAGATTGGTTGTAATCACTATAAAGTTTAAAGGATATTTTAAAAATATTAGATTTTTATTCTTATTACAATGGAATTGAAAGAAATGAAACAGAAAATAGATTTCTATTTAAGAAATAAAATTCAAATTCATATTGAAACTGCGAACGGAAGATTCTATAATGGTTTAATTCTCGAATGTTCTAATAATCATTTAATCCTACTTGATAAAGTTCTAGGTGAAATATTTTTAATGTTTTCTGAAATAAATGTTTTGGAAAAGAACAAATTTACAAATGAAAAAAGAGAAGAAAATCAGTGAAGAATTTACAAAACCTTTGCCGAAAGAAATAATTGATGATATTATCCAAAATCAACCAGTTGATATAAGATTAAGAAAACTATTCCTTACTGATGAAGAATTTGAAAAATTAAAAGATCCTTATTTTGATTTACAGTCTTTCAGATTAAAGAAAAATGAAGATTTTGTTGAAATTTACAGAACTATCCAAGATGTATTAAAAAATTATATTGATATGGATGAAGATTATTATCCTTTGGTATCTGCTTGGATTATTGGAACTTATATTCATAAAATTTTCCTGACTTATCCCTATCTTTATTTCAATGCTATGAAAGGTAGTGGAAAAACAAGAACATTAAGCTTAATTTCTCATTTAAGTTATAATGGAAAAATGGTAGTTAATATGAGTGAAGCTGTTTTATTCAGAACTGCGATGAATTCAACTATTTGTATTGATGAGTTTGAAAGAATTAAAGGAAAGGATAAAGCAAATTTAAGGGAGTTATTAAATTCTGCTTACAAAAGAGGAATAAGTGTGGAAAGGGCTTTTAAGACTACTGGAAAAGATGGTGAAAGGTTTGAAATTGAGAAATTTGATGTGTTTTGTCCTATTGCTATGGCAAATATTAGTGGAATGGATGAAGTGTTAGGTGATAGATCGGTGAGGTGTTTATTAGAAAGAACGCCAAAAACCCAAATTGCCCGAAAGGTTGAAATTTGGGCTCTAGACGCCGTAATAAAGCAAGTTAAAGAAAAACTGGTGAAATTTAGTGTAGAGTTAGTGAAGAGTTCAAAAAGCCAAAAAACTCATTTTACCGACGACGAGGTGAAGAGTAGTGTAGAGTTAACAGCAAAAAACAGGTATATAGAAAACCTGTATATAGAGTGGAATAACCTATTAAAAACCAACTATACACCTTACACTAACAACACTAAACTACACAAAACTACACCTTTTTTACATAAAATACTAAAATCTTCCTTAAATGGCAGACATTTAGAACTTTTCTTCCCTTTATTTATTATATCAGAATTTTGCGGAGATTTGGATAATATATTAAGAATCGCTGAAAGAATAGTAAAAGAAAAGAAAGCAGAAGATGTATATGAAAACAGAGATATTTCTTTGATTGATTTTATAAGCAAACAAGAAGATTCAAAAGGATGGATTAACCAAAAGGCGTTATTAGAAGAATTTAAAGGGTTTAGTGAAACAGAAGAGGATAAGTGGATGACTTCACAATGGTTTGGAATAGCTCTTACAAGATTAAATTTATTACATAATAAAAGAAGGCTTGGTAGAGGGGTAGAAGTTATACTCAATGTAAAAAAGGCAAAAGATAAAATAATAATGTTTAAATAAAATGGACACAAACAAATATTCTAAAAAGGAGAATGATAGATAATGAGAATGTGGATGATTAAACCAAAGCAAATGTGCAATCAACATTTACTTGGTGAACACTTTGAAATTCACAAAGCAGTTGGTAATCTTAGACATTCTGGTAAATGGACAAAGTCATTAACAGAAAAGGGTTTTTTAGAGCCACAGAATTTTCTTGCTCGACATAATGAATTGGTTGAAGAAATGTTGGCTCGTAGTTTTAATCACAATAGTCCTTTAAAGTATGCTAGGATTCGAACTCTATTCGGTAAAGTAGATGTTCAATTATCAATTAATGATTTGAAAAAAAGATGTGCAAAATGTAATGTGGAGGTTCACAATAGATAAATGGAAAAAGAAATAAAAAAAATACAAGAATATTTAGAATCAAAAGGAATAGACTTTTCTCAATATAATCCCATACAGAGAGCAGATTTAATTGAAGCATTTCAACTTGGAAAAATAATTGGAATTGCGTCACAAGGAGGTTCACAATAGATAAAATGGAAGATGTCAAAATCACCCAAACTAAATTTCCTAAGCACGGGATTCGGGTTTTTACCTCTTTTTAAAAATGTCAACCATTTTCTCCGCGTCCCCATATGGCAGATGTAGTTGTTTTACAACAGGCAAAACCAACAGGGACTGTTGTTCTCTCAGTTTAGGGAACACTGTTTTTATGCCACGGTGGTTTGTCCCGAGCCACAATTCGCCTTCTGTGTGGGTTAGTTGGTGTTTGGGTGCTACTTTAAAATGAAAACTAAATTATTTAAATAGGTTTGATTTGGTTAGGATATGGATAAAGCTAGGTGTAAAAAATGTGGAAAAGAGATTGAGGGTTTTAACAGAAGCCACGCAGAATTTTTATTGATGCAACATATGTTAAAACACCGAAACGAAGAAAAACAAAGCG
>Ga0209427_10002059_pt1 | contig 23508 bp, 21 predicted proteins | sample DeeMarSWOR136_30_FD_187465 | JGI IMG/M metagenome (GOLD analysis project Ga0209427, IMG submission 187465) | Marine sediment microbial communities from White Oak River estuary, North Carolina - WOR-1-36_30 (SPAdes) (version 2) | ecosystem: Environmental > Aquatic > Marine > Intertidal zone >...
TTTTATTGATATCGTGATCTTTGATAATTTCCAAACTTTTTTTTGACATTTGCTCCCGCATTGGTTGATTAGAAAGTATTGCGATAACTTTTTCGGCAATCATTTTACTGTCCCCATCCGAAAAAAGGTAACCATTTTCTCCATCGTGTACCAATTCGGGCAAGGCCTTTTCATTCACGGCAACAACAGGTAAACCAGACGCCATTGCTTCCATCGTTACAATACTTTGCAACTCTGCTATACCTGCCATCACAAATAGATCACCAATCCGATAGATATTCTGCAGGTCTTTATCAGGAATAAACCCGGTAAATGTTACTGCCCTTTGTATGCCCAGTTTCTCTGTTAGTTCCACAAGTTTTTGCTTTTCTTTGCCTATACCAGCTAATACTAAATGGACGCTAGTGGCGCGCAAAATATCCGGCAATGCTCGTAAAATTGTGTCAATTCTTTTTTCTTTGTCTAATCTACCCACATATAACAACACTGGTTTATTGATTGGTACGGCGAAGATTTGCTTCAGATACAATCCATCATTGGTTGGCTTGAATCTCTCCAAGTCAATGCCGTTCGAGATCGGCATAACATCTTTGCTAAAACCGGCGTTTTTTAACACCGCCACCGCGGTTTTTGTCGGCGTGGTCACAAAATCAAGTCGTTCCAAAATTCTTATACAGTATCTCCACGCAAACTTGTACGCCCACTTCTCTGCAAATTTTGGTGGATGAAGATAGTACACCAGATTTTCTGGCAAGAAGTGACTTGTGCCTATAACCGGAATGCCAAGCTTTTTTGCTGCGCTTGCTGCTACTTTGCCGATCAGGAAAGGATGTTGAATATGAACGATATCGGGGGAAATTTCCTCAACCACTCCCCGGATGACCCCGGAAATAAAGAGCGGTGAAACTCTAAAGTTTGGATATACCGGAATGTGGATGGAGCGAATTCCGTATACCGTAACTCCATTATCATTTGACACCATGTTTTTAAACGAGCGGGACGGGCACATGACAAAGACATTGTAGCCTCTTTTTGTCAGGATGGTGGCAAGCCGATATGCGAAATAAGCCGCCCCGTCGACGGACGGGTAATAGCTATCAGCTGCAATAAGTATTTTCATGATTCCATCATTTTAATTAGTATTTTTATCCGCATACTTTTATTAACATTTCTCATTATACAAAAAATCACAATTAATATGACGGCTGCAATAACTGCTCCGATCGCCGCGTAGTCGAGTATGTATTAATTCTGACATAACTTTCTCCAGAATAATAACCAATGAGTAAAAGCATTAGAGATTTCGGCAGGGTAGGAATAAAGTTGTACCAGACGAATTTCCGGAATGACACCTCGGCCTATTTAAACTGTTGCTTCTTCTCCCCATATCATACTATTGGTCAAACATACTAAATAAACGGCGAGGATCTATGCCTCATGCCTTGATAAAAATGTACCGAGGAAGAACAACTGAGCAGAAGCAAAGACTCGCTGCAGCAATTACAGGATGCGTTGCTAGCATCGCCAAATGTGAAGAGAAATTTATGTCAGTTGCCGTTGAGGAGATCGCCCCAGAAGCTTGGGCTGGAGAGGTCTACAGACCAGACATATTAGAAAAAGAAGAAACCTTATTGTACGATATTCTGAATGCTTAGGCTGGTTTTCGGGGTAAGTCAAGTAGGGGTCGTTTTAGCGGCTGACTCATGCGCACCAGCGGCAAGGTAAATCTCAAGTAGCTTAAGAGCGGACGCCTGAGCAGTCTGTGAACAAGCCCATTTGTGAGCAGCTTTTCCCATCTTCTCCCACTCTGCTTTATCTTCAAGGAGTCTATAGCAAGCCCGTGCAAATTCATCTTCGTTTTCTTCGACCAAGATCCCTGTCTCCCCAGGATGAACAACATCCAGCACTCCCATTTTTCCAATAGCAATCACGGGACTTCCTGCCATCATCGCTTCAACCAAGACCAGCCCTAGTGTCTCTGTCTTAGAAGCAAAGACGAACAAGGCTTGCTTATATAGGTCAATAAGCCGCTTGTGCTCGAGAAAACCGGTAAAGATGACGTAAGGGACAATGCCGAGCTCGGTGGCGTATCTCTGCAAAGTCTGGCGTTGGGGGCCATCGCCAGCGATGATCAATCTTGCGGTGTCATGGTAGGCAAGGAGACGCTTAAAGGCACGGAGAAGAAAAGTGAGGTTTTTTTCTTTCCCGAGCCTTCCCGCAAAAAGTAACAAGTCTTCTGTTGGAAGACCCAACTCTGCTCTCACATTCCACTCAATCTCACGTGAGAACTCCTCCGCATCTACACCAACGAAGAGAGGATAAATCGGACGCTTTATCCCGTAACTTTCAAGTTCCTGCTTCATTTGAAGGGTAGGGGCGATGACCACATCACAGAAGTTACAGAAGATTCGGCTGATTTGCATAACCATTCGCCGCGAAGGACGTAGCGGCAGAGGAAGGTAATGGCGGTATTCGGCATAGAAAGTGTGGTAGGTGTGGACGTGAGGAATTTGATATCTTTTAGAGGCATGCACGGCAAGCAGACCAAGGGAGCTAGGGTCATGGGAATGGATTACGTTCAGACTGGGAATTATCTTGAACGCTCTACGACTGTAAGGTACCGCCATCCTCATCCCCGGGTAAAAGAGGAATCTCAGTGACGGAAAGCGGTGGACACGTGGCTCATTTCCGTGCCAACCAGGATAGGCTGGAGCGAAGATATGCACCTCATGCCCTTCCCTGGTAAGTTCTCGCTCCATCTTCTGGATTGCGATAACAACGCCATTTGTGTCGGGAAGGAATGTGTCGGTGAAAAGACCAATTTTCATGAAGACTCCACATCTAATGCGCGCAGAACCTCATTTGAGCTCCTATCATATAATAGTTTAAGGTTCTGAGTCATTCCCCGCAACTGATGACATCTCTCGCGCCAAACTCAGCAGAACCCTTTTTTATAATCCGGTAGCAGTCTCCGTAGCGATAGATCTCTTGGAGGATACTGACGTAGGGAAAGCTGTAAAAGCCCTTTACCTTGAATACTTTGCCAACAATCCCGGCAAGAAACCAGTGGTGCAGGTAGAGCCGATAGTTCTGCCAAGGGATGATTATTGACCTGATATTCCTTGTTTACTCACTGCTCAACCACCCAGCTACTGGGTGATGGCGAAAGCGACAAACCAGCCCTCATAGTAAGCTTCTCTCCCGTATTCACAGTTCACTTCAATACTGCAATCATTGAAAAGGCTCAAGGGGTTGCAACTTATAACAATAAAGATTTTCTAGAAGCATTGGTAAAATGTTATGAGTTATACATCCAATATAGGAAACAAATGGATGACTCCATATATGTGAAATATTAGAGCAATAATAAAATACATGGCATAGTAGCTATCAGGTGAATTTGCCAGCCTCTGTTGAATACTCTAGCGTTTTATCGAACATAATGGGCACAAAGCCGCTTACAAAATATGTTAGGGATCAAAGAGTGCCAAGAGGATACCCCGGCCAACCAGACCATCCAATGCCGGGAGGAAAGTCCAGCAGGACAAAAGGAAGAGACAGCAAGATAAGTAAAGTAGCGTAAACCGCAAACGTCGCCACAAGCTCCTTTCCCGTTTCCGGCCGGTCCTTCTTAAGCAGAAGCCTCATCGGGAATGTTACTACAGTAGAAACAAATTTTGGAATGCGGAACATGAATGGAGCACTGGCTGTATACTGTAGATACCTCTCGCTGTCTTCCTTTCTCATTCTGTTCTCCTCAGCCAGGGCGATGCAGATTATGACCAGCGACGTTAGCAGCCAGGGCAGACTTGCTCCTGGATTTGAGCCACCCATCGGGACCGGCTGCTGGGCGGCAAATAGCATTACCCCATAGCTCCATATAATGAAGCCCAGATACTGGGGATGCCGTGAGTACCTGTATATCCAGAAATCAACGGTCTTTCTCTTTTGCACTTTGCCGTAGAACCATGTGATAGTCCCCATAACAAATATGAAGAGACCCACTCCTATAGCAACCCAGGCCAGGACCTCCCTGATATCTACACCCCCAAGCCAGAACGGGTAGACCAGGACCATATACGGCAGGTAGCTGATATCTCCAAAAATCATGAGGTTTACGCTGGGGTCCCAGAAGGGGATAAACGGGACTTTCAATATGCCCAGACCGGCAAGGAAAAACATGGAAGCAAAGAAATAACCGAAGGTGGGCAAGAAAAAGGCAAAGGACCCGAAGATAGATAGCTTCCTCTTACCGGTCACGAAACCGGCCACTATCAAGATGGCTATTATTCCAAGGCAGGCATAGCCAACAGGACGGGCAACGACCATAAACTCGGCTACCCGCTCCGGTTCTATTATGGGATGAATGTCGGGGAAGTAGCTGGACAGCCAGTTGCCGACTATGACCGGGAGCTGCAGCGTGGCAAAAGTCAGCGCCGCAGTAAAGACTACTGCCAGCAGGGATATGCCGGCCAGAAGTCCAACTCTCGAACGTTTAATGCTCATTGCTTGCATCTTGATACCCTCCATTCAGTTTAACGCCAGACTGCCTCCGGCACTTCTATCGGTACAGGCTCACTGGCAGCATTCACCGATGAAATCTCGAAAGCGTATGATGGCGCCAGCTCGTCGAACCGATGGCGGAGGTCGATCTTTGCCCAGTCGTAGGGAGGCACCATTATATGCCATGATATGTGAGCCTCCCATTCCTCCGAGAAGAAGAGATAGTGAGATACCACTAACCATACCGGGCTGACCATAGTGCCGTTCCATGCTGTATCCTCTGTGATTCCCAGTTCAGGATGATTCGCTGCCAGCCAGGAAACAAATCTATCCAGCAACTCTCCTGCATATTCTTGCCTGTCGTCTTCGCCTTCCGCCACCTCGAAACTAACAACCTTTTCGTCAGTCGCACTATCTCGATTTCCAGCGATAGTAACCTTAACAGTCTTTCCAATGCTGGCCTGCGCCGGTATGACAACTACCTCGGCAACCTCTCCCTCAAATATATCCTCCTGATAAATGACCACTTCTGCGCCGGGAGCCGTCGCTGATATACGTACAGGAAGTTGACATTCTTGCCCTTCATCGGTAACTGTTACAAGGAATACGCAGTGCTGTCCTGCAATGGAGTCGCCGCTTAACTGCTCCGGTATCACATTAATGCTAAATTCGGGTGTTGGTGGGAGAGACATGCCTGCGAACTGCTTCCCCAAGGCGTTTTCCAGCAGGCTAATTATTGAGTCATTATCTCCGCCATAGAAGACAATTATTCGACCTGATTTGTAAAAATGCGGTGGGTATATCCAACTTACCTGTTTACCCGACCCCGTCCCATCCCCCCAATCTTTCGTGATACCAAAGCCATCAGGTGAGACACAACTTGCCTCTGCCTCCATAGCTTCTGAGTTTTCATATTCGTAGACCACGATAGAAGTTTCATTAACTGCGACCCTTCTGCCTTCTACATCATAGAAGAAAGACCAGTTTACTTCTCCTTCCTCTACAATAGATGCACCGGAATCACGTAGATAACGCAGCAGGGTTGAGTAATCTATAACTGGCTTGGGACTGAGAGTAGCTATGGCTACTACTGCAATGACAACTACAATACAAACTCCCAGGATTCCTGCCAGCATTTTGTTACTCATTTTGTTCTCCTTTTACAATACAACGCAGAAGGCATAAAAAGGTTGCATTATCCCTTGATATTCTGGGGGAATAGTACCTAATATGTAATAAGCCTGAATGGTAGAGTGTCCCTGAAATTCGCGTTAACCGTGCTCACCGGCGTTTCTTAAGCGTAATCTTCATCCAAATATCTGTTAGCGCCATCTGGTAGTTGCCTTTGAATGCCGCTTGCTCTAGCATCCCCTTAATTACGGTCTGGTATTCTTCCCTGCTAAAACCATGTAGTGTGGAGACTCTATATCCAAGTCGGCCAACCAGGAACCCATATTCCTCCCTCACTTTTCTTCTATCAGCCGTGTTGTTGAAAACCTCAGGACACCCATCGTATATCCAGGCTTCCCCGCCGGTTTTTAGAACACGATAGCATTCATCGAACACCAAGCGTGGTGTCTTCCAATGATGCGAAGCACCCGTACTAACCACAAGGTCTATTGAATTATCCTTGAAAGGGAGTTTAGCCGCATTGCCGAACACAAATCGAGCATTATCAACGCCTTCGGTATGGCGTCTGGCAATCCTAACCATTTGCCTGCTGAGATCGATGCCATAGACTTGGAGGCCGGGTGACCTCCTGGCAATCTCTATCGCCAAATAGCCTGTTCCCGAACCTAAATCAAGAATAGTCCCCTTTCCCATCTTTTCCACTATGTCATTAGCTACCTTTGTTTCCGGCTTTCGCAGAACTTTTGCCACTGTCGCATTGTAGAATATAGCACCAGGGGTTGGGATTGCTTCAGGCTTCCTCAGCAAATCCTTGATGAATCTTGTTAGAGACATGGCCATTCCTCGAGCAAGATGTCGTTGAAATCACCCATCTTAACACATCCTTCGGTATTCTGGGGACATAATACCTAATCTTTGGTAAGCCTAATTGGTATGGTATCCCTGGAATTAGTTAAGAGTCATCTTCGCACCATTCGATAACATCGGTTGACCAAACGGTGCCGATGGCTTTTTCCAGTACCGCCTGGCGGGGCTCGGGTATATCCAGCAGCATTCGCAGGATACGGTCCTCAAATTGACTCAGGAACGGGCATTGTTTACGCAGTGAGAGTATGGTAGTTCTTGCTCCGCCATAGACCAGATAGTCGAGTGACCGGGCATGGGGCTCGGTATGCTCCCGCACATGACCGCAAACCCGAGCCAGAAACTGTTCTATCTGCTTTTCCCGGTGTCGGGCAAAGCGTGCCTGCGAGGAGCCGCCCTTCTTGTGGCGGGCGTGCACCAGGCCCGTTCCCGTCTTGCTATCTATGAGCTCTGTACCCCGGCAGATGCCAATGCTGTATGCTCCCAGACGAACCAAGACCAGAGCGATAAGGAAGTCCTGCCTGAGAAGATAACGCAACGGCCCGACATCATAGCCGTTGGTGATATATTCTTCGGCAATCGGGAATGGGGGCAGGATTAAGTACATTTGCGGCGGGCTCCAGAAAAACGCCCCTCCCATCTCCGACCCGGCGGTAGCCTTAGCCACATCTGACGGTATGGCAGTTGCGGCAAACACTTTTCCCAGCAGATTTTCAACCCTAGCTTGAGGCGTCCCCTGCAGGAAGTATAACGATATCGCTTTGCCTTCGGTCGCAGCCAACTCGTCCAGAAAGCCGAGTGCCTTCGACCTGCACAGACGGAACCTCCTTGATACAAACATAATATTAATGGCTCAAACGAAATACTCTGGCTACATGCTGACTATGGTAACGCCGTCGCCGCCCTCGCCTTGCTCCCCGGCCTGGAAAGCCGTGACGAGCGGGTGAGAGGCCAGAATCTCCCTGACAATCTGACGCACGGTGCCCGTGCCGATACCGTGAATGATGCGAACCCGGCTTAAGCCGCCCAAAGATGCGTCGTTAAGGTAATCGTCCAGCAACGGCTCAACCTCCTCGGCCCTCTTTCCCCGCAGGTCAAGCTCCAGAGAGACCCTGGGCTTGCGCATCTCCTTCTCTATCAGGGCACCACTTATTTTCACCGCGCCGGTTGATGGTATCCTCTTCTCGACGCTGTCCAGCCTGAGGGTCATCTTCACTTTTCCGGCCTGGACTTCGACGAGTCCCCGGTCCTCAGACACTGATAGTACCGTTGCTGGCACGCCAGCTTCTTTCAGCCAGACGGCATCACCAGCGATGATTGGGCCTGCCTCGGCTTCTGTTCCTTCTATCTCAACCGCCGGTCTGGCCTGCCATACCCCGGCATCCAGCTGCTCCTGCGTTTCTGTTAGCGCCTTTTTAGCCTGCTCGATTCTCTCCTTAGATTTTTCCTTGCGCAACTCCGCCGCCGCTTCACGAATTTTCATCTGTAGTCCGGCAGCCTCGCGGACTATCTGGTCGCGTGTCTGCTTGATGATTCTTCGTCTCTCTTCTTCCAACTGGCGAAGCCTGTTTTTCAAGTCTGCATCGCTCTGTTCCGCTTCGTTCAGTTCCTCTTCAAGTCTGTGTTGGAGCGACTCAACATTCTTCTGCTCGGTAACCAGATGGATGAGCAACGCTTCGATCTCCTGAGCGCCTTCAGAAAGCATGTGTCGAGCACGGGCCACAATCTCCTCAGGCAGCCCCAGGCGAGATGCTGTAGCCAGAGCATTGCTACCGCCCGGGATACCCACCGTCAGGTGATAGGTGGGCGTCATCGTAACAGGGTCCACATCCAGAGCCGCATTTTCCATGCCGTCGGTGGCATGAGCCAGCGCCTTTAATTCGGTGTAGTGAGTGGTAGCCACGGTCATCGTCCCTTGTGGTAAGAAATGAAGCAGGATAGCGCGGCCCAGAGCCGAGCCTTCGCCCGGGTCGGTGTTGGTGCCCAGTTCGTCTAACAGTACCAGGCTCTTCGCCGTGGCGTTGTTGATGATGCGCACGATGTTGCCTATGTGCCAGCTGAAGGTGGAAAGGGTCTGCTCGATGCTCTGCTCATCACCAATGTCGGCATATACGCTGTCAAAAACGGGGATGCGGCTTTCCGCCTGAGCCGGAATGGGCAGGCCAGCCTGCGCCATCACGCTGAGAAGCCCTAGCGTCTTGAGAGCGACCGTCTTACCACCGGTATTCGGCCCGGTAATGACCAAGACAGAGAAGCCCCGGCCAATCTCAACCGACAGCGGCACTGCCTTCCTTCCCAGCAGCGGATGTCTGGCCTCGACCAGCCTGAGCACTCCGCCCGGTTCATGTCCCTCTGCCTTAGCACTCCTAGCAGCAGCCACGATAATGGGCTCGGTAGCTTTAGCCTCCTTGGCATATCTGGCCTTAGCCAGCGCCAGGTCGATGTCAGCAATCAGTTCTATATTACGGGAAATTTCGCTTTCAACTGCCCCAACTTCAGCACTGAGCGTTCTCAGTATCCTTTCTGTTTCGTCCTTCTCCTCCGCAACTAGCTCGCGCAATTCATTCTGCACTTCTATAGTTGCCCATGGCTCAATAAATACCGTGGCCTCGGTATTGGATACATCGTGGACAATGCCCTTTATCTGTCGGCGACATTCCACCTTGACGAGAATTACATACCGGCCTTCCCGTTCGGTAACAATAGGTTCCTGAATTATTCTCCGTCCTCTAGGTGAGGCGATTATGGCTTGCAGTTGAGCGAGCAGTTCCTGACGTACCTCTCGCATTCTATGTCTCACCGACGCCAGTTTAGGTGAGGCAGTGTCCAGCAGGTCGCCGGTCGGACTCAAGCAGCCACCAATATCCTTTTGAAGCCGGTCCAGTGCCACAATGTCCCGAGCCAGGCCGCTGAGCAACGGGATTTCACTCGGCAGGTTCATCAGGTGGCTTTTTAGCCTGTGGGCAGCGTTCAACGTCTTGTGAATCTCCAGCAGAGATTTAGGGTCCAGGATCTTGCCGCGTGCCGCCATCTTCACCACTTCCCGGATATCAATAACTTCGCCGATATGTGTATCTGGACTGAGTGAAAGCAAACGGCGTGCCTCGGCCGATTGCCTGAGTCGCAGGCGGACCTCTTCTTCATCCAAGAGGGGAGTGAGGTCGAGAGCCAGCTCGCGGCTGGCAGAAAACGACGTAAAACCAGCTAGTATCTCCCGTATCTTGTGAAATTCCAGCAGTTCTAAATCTCTGTCGCCCACGGTAAACCATCCCGAGTCGCCTATACTCTCATCACCATATCAACCACGAATAGTATAAAGCAATCACCCGAGTTTTCAAAAAGTCGGCTTCCCCAGCCAGGGGCGGACGAGATTACTTACGTCGTTTTGAAGCGGGTTCTGAGTATTCTGGGGGCATAATACCTTATTTATAGAAGGCTTGACTGGTATAGCATCCCTGGAATTCTATTGACAGGAAATAAGAAAGTAGCTCATAATCCTATTCCAAATTCATAAAGTCTGGGGGGAGACAATGAATCTTGAGAATCTCAAGCAGATGCTGAAAAAAACCGCCAGCGAGGTGCCACAGCAAACAGCCATCGTCCTTGGCTCTCGCAAAGTTAGTTACCGCGAACTGGATGAGACTTCCAACAGGATAGCCAACGCCCTTATCAGACTGGGAATAAAGAAGGGCGACCACGTAGCCCTTCTAATATCTCGTAACCCTGATTGGGTCATCAATTGTTTTGGAGCGCTTAAAGCTGGAGCCGTTAGCGTGCTCCTCGATAGCGGAGCCAAGGCGCCCGAACTTGAGCCCTTACTCCGTGAAACTGATTCCAAAGTCCTGATTACCGAAGAGAGATTCTCTCCCATGCTGTCTTCAATTTTGCCCAATGTCCCCCTGCTGAAACAGGTCCTTGAAGTTGGTACAGACCCTTACAATAAGATGGTAGCCAGCAGTTCCCCTGCATCACCACCTATCGATATACAGGGCGAGGATGAAGCTATCATTTTTTGCACCCTGGGTGTGCTAGGGAAGAACAAGGGCGTGGTGCATACTCACGCGTCGTTCCTGTCAATCTTGCCCATAGTGGTGGAGAAATTTGAACTGGAGAGAAACGATGTTGTTCTAGGTTTGCTCCCTTTTAACTACCTTCTAGGATTTGGGTTGGTTGTTCTCATGCCCATTTGGAGGGGAGCCACCATAGCAATCCTCCCTCATTTCAGTTCCAAGAGTATCCTGGATACCATAGAGCGGGAAAAAGCAACCATGCTTATCGGCGTCCCGGTTAGCTTTAACGCCATGGCCATGATAGACGAAGAGACGATGAAGAGCTATGACCTTAGTTCGTTAAGGGAGATACTTTGTGCCGGGGCAAAATCCTCAGCCTTTTTTCTGGAGATGCTTGAGAAAAAGTTTCACTTAACCGCGTGTGAAATATATGGGCTCACGGAGTTGATAATCGTCACTATAGGTGCTATTCGCGACCGCAAATTAGGTACGGCAGGGAAGCCCCTGGCTGAGCTTAAAGTGCTGGATAAAAACGGCAAGGAAGTACCCCGCGGCACCATTGGGGAAGCTGTTGCCAGAGCCCCCTGGATGATGAAGGAATATTACAAATCGCCTGAACTCACCGCCCAGGTCCTCAAAGATGGCTGGTTTCATACCGGCGACCTGGTCAAGTTGGATGAGGACGGCTACCTGGAGTTCATAGAAAAGACATCATCTATCATAGTGCCCTCGGGGGGAGTTAAAATCCTCCCCGCGGCAGTTGAAGAAGTTCTCCTGAAGCACCCCACGGTAGCCGAAACAGCCTGTGTCGGTGTCCTTGATGATTACAAAGGTCAGATACCCACAGCTTTTATAGTGCTTAAGGAAGGGCAAATCGCTACGGTGGACGAAATACGCGATTTTTGCCGCCAGAGCTTATCTGAGTATAAAGTGCCCAAGCAAATAAAGTTTGTTGATAGCCTGCCCAGGACCAGGTCGGGCCAGATAGACCGCAAACAACTTAGCGTGACAAAGGAAAGCTGACAGGGAGGCCCGATTGATATGGTTTCCCCGGAACTCGCATAGCCTACAAGGCCTGCCGAAATACTAGGCGATAGGCGTTCTTCTTATGAAGTCCAGTATGTGCCGGGCTATTTCCTCGCCTTTCTCTTCCTGAAGAAAGTGACCGGCGTCCTTGATGATAACCTCCGGCTGGTCGTTGGCTGTTGGTATGAGAGAGCGAAAGAATTTTTCACCGCCACCTGTAATAGGGTCTTTATCCGAAAACATGACCAGGGCTGGCTTGTCCCATCCCGACAGGACCTCCCGAGCGTGCCGCATTTCGGCGGAAGCGGGGTCATCAGGGCTAATGGGTACGAGGAGTGGCCACACGGCAGCCCCAGTTTTATATTTGACGTCTGGAAACGGTGCTTCATAAGCAGCGACGATTTCCTTGGTAATCCTCTCGGGGTGGGCCATACCACCAAGTATCGATTGCCCGACTTCCATATCAGGATGAGTCTCGGCATAACTACGCCAGGCCAGGAAAGCTTCGCTGGGTTTGCCCTTACCTGTGGGCAGGCCGGTATTCATGATAACCAGCCTGGCAAAACGTTCCGGCATATGAGCGACCGCAGCTAGACCGATCAACCCGCCCCAATCCTGCACCACGACAGTTATCTGCTCAAGATTCATCGCCTTTGTGAAGCCCATCAGCGTGTCCAGATGCATCTTAAAGGTATACGCCTCGCGCTCGGTGAACTTATCAGAGCGGCCAAAGCCGACGAAGTCCATAGCTATAACACGGTGCTTCTTTGACATGGCGGCAATCATTTTACGGTATAGAAATGACCATGAGGGCTCGCCATGCAAACAGAGTATGGTCTCCCCTTTGCCTTCATCCACATAATGTATGCGCAATCCGTTAACCTCGATATAGTGTGGGGCAAAAGGGAAATCAGGCAATTTGGAAAAACATTCATCTGGCGTACGGACAACTGGCATGCTTATGCACCCCCTTTTCAATTATTATGCTGTGAAAATTATATATACGCGTGCTTCGGTTTTTCAACCTATTATACTCCGAATGGGCCGGGTATTCCGGGAACATAATACATGATTTGTAGTAAGCCTGATCCTTCACAAGGTGAAGGATGGTGTCCCTGAAATTCACACTCGAGACAGGAAAATGCTACACTATAATCGAATATGGACAATAAGGAGGCACTGATATGCCAGAGTTAGGTTTAGGCGTCCATTTCTGGGTGATTGTCTTGATATGGTTAGCTAAGGTGGTGTTGCTGGTCTTTATCTCTGCTCTTCTGGCGTGGCTGGGAGTCAGAGCACTGGATGCCCTTATCCGCCAGGTCCCTTATCGCGAGCGCATAGGCGAGAGCCCGGTGGCTATCGGGTTGTTCATATCCGGCTTCTTCATCCTGATTGGTCTCGTTATCCACGGCGCTCTTACCGCCTTCACTGCGGTTACAGCTCCAATAATGTGGTACATTTTCGATTTCAGGACGTGGGGGGTACTGGCTCTGAGCTTCGCCATAAGCTTGCTCCTGGGAGTAGCCCTATTCTACATCGTGGACAAGCTAACGCCTAAAATACCGTTTGGCCGTATTAACGAAAGCCCAGTGGCTGCCGGGCTACATATCTTTGGTTATCTGGTCTTCTTCGGATTAATACTCCACGCGGCGCTGACCGGACCGTTATGAACAGAGCCTGGGTTTTACTAGCTTTAATAGTTGTCTTACTAGCCGCGGTTGCCACTGCCGATTACGCCTGGGCATTTCCGTCCCAAGGTTTCTACACGAGAGGTGGCCATATCTTCGATGATTGGGAGATATGCAGGACCACAGCCTGTGGTGAAGATGGTTTTTATCAGATAACTGACACAGGATTTCGTCCGGTTATAGCCTTCGAAAGCCTGGGGGAAGAGGCCGACCTAGCCTATAGCCTGGGTGAGCAGATTGCCGCCAAATATCCAGACCTGCTACAGAGGGCAGAGGCAGTGTTTGATTTTGTTCGTGACAGGGTGGAATATACCCCTGACATAGACCAAACTGGAGGTGAAGAGTTTGCCCAGAATGCCGACGAGCTGGCGGCAACTATCGTGGAGGATGGAACTGGGGAGGGTGACTGTGAAGATATGTCGGTATTACTGGCGGTTATGTATGAAGCTGCCGGATTTCGCTCGGCCATAACGCTTCTCTCAGGGCACACTGCGGTACTGGTATATCTACCTAACTATAACAAGGCCACGATTTTCTTCGAGCTGGAAGGTGAGCCAGGATGGGTCTGGGCCGAGGCTACTGGCAGAAACAACCCACTGGGTTGGGCGCCCAAGGATTATCTAGATATGGAAATACCTGCTTACGAGATTCTTGCCGAGATACCAGCCTACGAAATACCTGCCGGAGCGGCAGCTCCCTTAACACCACCTCCCGCCTCAGCAATAGCGTTTGCTGGAACCGGCGAAGGAGCCGCCCCCACGCCACCGTATCTTTTCTTCATCGTAATTGGTTTATTGTTTTGTCTGTCGTTGTTCAGACGGAGGCGAAGACGTTAAGCCAGGCCCCATGTAAATCTATTCCAGACTGAAAAGTGGATACCGGTCCGTTGTCAACAAAAAAGCATATGCAGCTACCCTCAGCCCCCATCTGGATACACCAACTATGAAATCAAATAGCCCTCTAGGATAGCGAGTGGTAAACAAGATGGCAAACCAGGCTATCACCACGCAAACGATGGCTGCAATCGCCAAGCAAGCCAGGACGATGTAGTGTGGGATAGCTAGAAACCACTTCACTAATGGTAACCACCGGTTAAGGTCTTTGGGGACGGCTGGATATGGGATCTCAATGTGGACCGACTGTTCTTCGTCAGTTGACGGATACACGTCTGTAAGCAGACCAATATAGGCGCCAACACGTGTGCTGAACTTAGTCAACGCTACGTTCCAATCAAACCACCACTTGGGGTACTTTTGCCGGAAAAGAATCATAAGTAAAGTTGCTAGAAACAAGATACCTCCCGTAGCAAATAGCCAGTCCCAGTCATGCATTCTGTCCCAACCAAAGCCCGCACCACTTACCAAAGCCAGGATAATAGCGATTGGAATTACTGTGAAGACCCTGAAGAACGTGGTTAACCGATTAAGGGGTCTGTCCGGGTAGTCGATTGTCAAAATTACAGGATACGCGGGCAGAGTCTGCGATGTTTCTTTTTCCATTGTTGTTGATACCTCCTTTTATGTTTCGTCCCACAATCTGTTCAGCCGATTCCTGCTCATAAAAACTAACATTATTTGTACTGCGAATTAAAAATATTTGCAAGTGTATTCCAGGGAAACAATATCTAATTTGTAACAGGCCTGATTGGTATGATGTCCCTTACTTTCTTTGGTCGAGGCTTCATGCCAAACAGAAAACGCGTGGCGTTAGTTCTCCTGACCAGGATATCGTAGGCCAGGATAGTCCCCACAAAAGAGAGCGTTACGATGATTGCATACTTGGCTCCGGCGCCGAGATCCCACTGGACCACGAAGAAAGCGATTACAACGATAATGGTCTGGTGCAGGATATATATGGGATAGGCTCCTTCGGCGAAGTATTTAAGAAACCTGTTGGTGAAGTTCAGAAGACGTCTTCCATAGGCCAGTAGTGCGAGTATAAAAAACCAGGGAATGAATGCATTTCTATACGCATCCATAATTTCATCCGCCCATTCCGGGATATTTGCAGGCCACGAGTTCGTGGCGCTCATGATGATAAGACCTGCCAGGGGCACGACCCCCAGGAGCAACAGTATAAGTCTATAACTGTCCGCCTTATCCATCAGGCGCCGGTCGGACATCAGTATGAAGCCGAGGATGAAGAATGTGATATAAAACAGGGGATTGCCGCCGAGTACCGAGGGGAATTTGCTGATCAGTACCAGCAGTGCCGGAAACAACAGGAAAAGCACAGCGGGTTTCATTAATACACTGGCTATCCGTCTAATCCATTGGAGCCCTGAATCACGGTTGAAATACAGGAAAAGCGGTAATGCTATCAACGAATACACTAAAAGATGAAGAATGAACCACAGGTGTCCCACGGTGAGTCCTCCCAGAAAGTAACCACTAAGGTCTGCAGTTTGCAGGTGGAAAAAGTTGGGTAACCAGGTGATGAAGGATTGGGAATAATCCGAGTGGTTGAGCAGTCCCAGATAGGATAACGGGGGAATGAGCACCAGTGTCCCGAAGATTAATGGGATAAAAAGTCGCTTTACACGCTCTTTGATGTATTCGGCACCGCTCCGTTTCTGCAACGCATAATAGGTAGAAGCGCCTGCTAGAATGAAAAACAGGCTCATATGCCAGTGACCCACCGTCCAGACAAAGATATAGGCAATCAAAGGACTCAACTGGTCGTTCTTGATGTAAAAGTCACTCCAGGGATGGAAAATACAGGCGGTATGAAAAAAGAAAAGAAGGAACACCGCCATCAAGCGTAGCCAGTCTATGTCATAGCGCCTGTCCGGTGTGCCTACCAATTGACCCTCTTATATGTTAGGAAGTGCAAATTTACCGGGTTCCTTCACTGGTGCCATAGTTTATCGATTCTTAAAAACCTCTCCATCACATCCTTGATGAATCTTGTTAGAGACATAGCTATTCCTCGAGCGAGATGTCGCTGTAATCACGCCACACTGGGAGGTCCATTCCGCACATCTTAACATATCCTACAGACCAAACATTAGAGATACTTACGCTCGACGACAAACAAAAAGGGGAGCTACATCACTCCCCTTATTGTTCGGTCGAAATGAGGTTTAGGTTCTGTACTTCTGTGGTAACGGCTATTGCATGAGTCCCTGACTATATCTCACAGTTATAGCTAGAGTTTGGAACTCTATCTACCGTTCTGGAATCCGTGCGGACCAGGCGATGAGTATGAGTAGTCGTAGTTATATGCGTGATTGATGGGCTCGCAGTCGCCGCAAGGACATTGTCCGCAAAGACACTCCTCTCCCTGGTTCTGAGTCTGAGCACCAGTACCGGGATTATTGCTAGCTGCGCCAACAGTACCCGCAATAGCCAGTGCCAGAATAGCTGCGACCACCATGGACAACCCTAATATTTTAAATTTTCTTTTCATAGAAACATCTCCTTTCTTTTATTATCTTGCCGTTACCTTACCTAAATATAACGAAGAAATGGCGAAATTGTTACAAAATATTGACTGAATAATTTTGTGAAATCGATGGCAAGAGTGAACTTAACTCCGTAAAAAAGGGGGGCGAATTTTAATAGGCCTGATTGGTACCGTTCCACGGAATTCTGGCGAGAACGTGGTACTAACCTCCTAGTACATACGAGGAATTGACAACTGAGTTATATATCTTCTAACATGAGCACCGTCCCGAGTAGCTGAACAGAAACCTGGCATAAGGGTAGGGTTTGGTGAAAGCTGAAAGGTGCGGGTAGTAGCCAGCACAAGGTAAGCCGAATGCCAGCCCGGACGATAGCAGTTAAACTAAGTAAGGTTATTCGGGATGTCTGATTTTTTGTTGTCTAAGCATCCCCGCTGGTATGATAGTATATGGCAAATAGTATTGAGCCGGGTACCCCAGTATAGACTTGTGGTTCCCGGAGATGGAGGTAGCGCCGAGATGAAAAGAAGCGCAGTAGTTTGCATCGTTCTTTCCATCATATTCGTAGCACTTGCCCTGTTCAGTTACTTCTATGAATCGCGGTCGACCGGGCTTCTGCCGGTGATAACCTATCCATTGCGCGCTTACACTATTCCGTTCGCAATCGTAGGCGCAGTTCTTGCCTCCTGCGGCATCTTCTTTCAGAAAAGCAAGAGGAAATAGATGATATTCAAGTTCCTCATGGTCTTCCTCTCCCTGGGTTTCGTAACAAAGATTTTGGGCGAGGTAGTTCACGAGGTTATGGGTCATGGCCTATTCGTCCTGGCGTTTGGTGGCAGAGTAACAAGCATACACATCTCTTTACTCTGGCCCTATAAGCTGTCTGGCATCGGATTCGCCCCACCGCCCGGTGGTTTCCTGCCCTGGCAGGAGGTTTTGGTAGATGGGGGCGGCATACTCGTGTGCTTGATAGTCTCGTTCGTAATACAGCTCATCTTGCTGCTAAGCCTCTCAAAAAGGGCACATTGGGTGGTTTCATCGACGCTTTTCTGGCTGGCTTTCTGGACATTCATAAACCCAGCTGGATACCTTGTTGTCGGGGGTATAAAGCCGTTCGGCGATGTTGCCAACCTCATATCTGCGGGGGTCATGACCAAGGAGCTTGCCTTCATTCTGGGGCTTTTGATATTTCTCGTCAGCCTCTTCTCACTTTCCCTGATACTGAGGAATGTGCTGAGCAAAGCCGGGGTTAAAAAAGACGCAAGATGGAGTATCGTTCTCTTCTGGCTTATAGTTCCCCTGCTGACACTTATCACAGTTGTCGGTCAGGGTCTAACGTTGCTCATTGCCTTATTAGGTTTTATTCCGGTCCTGGCAGCATGCGGCGGACTTCTACTGCATAATGCAATCTTATCTCACAAAAAGAATAGGGAAACGCCTGCCTGAAGGAAACAGACTCCGAGGTAGTATTCTCGGAAATGATATCTAGTTGTAGCAAACCTGATCCTTAACAAGGCGAAGGATGGTGTCCCTGGAATTACCAGAAGGGGCCAGGGAGTGAGAGAGGATTACCCGGCCCCTTCTAGCCCTAGGGTATCTTGATTAAGTTAGCATTCTTTCTCTATTTATCATTTGCTGGCTATTTTTTAGTCTTCTCACTATGAGAGCCAGTCTTAGTCCAGCGAGCCAGAAGCTCACTGGCAACCTCACGGCCACCCAGTCCAAAGGCAATAGCAACTGCTATAGCAGCTGCGCCCAGAGCCAGCCCAAAGCCTAGCAGAATGATATCGTTGGCAAAACCCATTGCCCGTATTCCCAGCAGGACACTCAACACAATAATGGAGACTCTAACGAAGGAAACCATAGGTCCTGACCTGCCGCCTGCCTGCAGAATATTTGCCAGGAAATTGGCCACAAGAATGCCGATGCCGATAATAACAGCACCGAGAAGAACCAGCCCCAAGAATTGGGTCAAGACGGCGATGAGATTATTCACAGCGGCAAAACCAAGCAGGTCTGCTGCCATGATTATGGCAAAGAGCATTATGAATACCATGACAATGTAGCCAACCACACTGGAAGCAGAGACGGCTCCTGTGGGCGCCTCTCTTGTCAGACCTAACTTGACCGGCAACTCATCAAAGTGAATGCTGGTCAAGCCTTTGGTGACCAGCTTAGCCAGGAGCCTGCCCACCAGGTAAAATATCCCAAGCACCAGCACAGCAGCGATGATGTTGGGAACGGCGGAAAAGATCTTCTGAAATACCACCACAATTGAATCAAAGAGACCTTGTACGCCTAAGACTTGCAATATAGCCAGTATGAACAATATCCATACAATCCAGAAAATTGCCGTACCCGCACCTTGCGCCACCGGAAACTGGCTTGAGTCTTCGGGATCTTTCCCCTTACCCAGCTTCTTATCAATACCGGTGGCTCGCACAAGTTTTCGGATGCCTACCCTGAGGACTTTTGCCAAAAGCCATGCTATAAGCAATAGGATCAGTACGGCGACGATAGTGGGCAGGAAACCTATTAGCGTTCCAAAGAAATCCTGGAAAGACTGTAATACGCTGCCCCAGTCCATTCTTAGCACACCTCCTTTCTGTTAGTTGTAATGTTGCTGCCGTATATTACATAGGCACCAATTCAGTTTCCCTAGAATCTTATTTCATAACACATCACCCCCTCCAGTACCCCCCTCCAGTGCTGCCAAGTGTATCCTAGGACTTTCGCCAGATTGGGAAAAAAGGACGGTGAATTTAGTGATAGAACTGACTCCCACTTTCCTCCTCACCAGCACTAGTAAGCTGGCACGCTGATAAACTCGCAGGTTACTGACGTTTTTAGAAGCCCTGACCTGCCACCTCGATATTACCATATTATAGTGCTGACGCCAGCTTTGTCAATACAGTTGTTGCTGAGGCTGAGTAAATCATTCACTCTCTACCAGCACCGTCCAACTTTGAGCAAGAAAGTTTAAGCAGGCTTTGAAATTGCCTGCTGTAGGATTCTGTGGACATAGTACTTGATTTGTAGTAAGCCTGATCCTTCATCTTGTGAAAAATGGTGTCGCGGAATTCGCCCGAATCCTATTATAATGTGTTCATGGGGAGGTTCTGGCGCAGACATCGTGCATTTCGGATACTGTCTTACGTATTACTGTCTTTCATTTTCCTCGTCTGTGTTCTTCCCTACCTGATACCCCTCGGTGAGACTCAGTCTGAAGTATCCCTAGACGATCTGGTTAGCGAGCATGGCCGGTTTCTTGACATTGACGGAGTGTGCATCTATGTCGAGGAACAGAATCGAGAATCAACGCAAGCAGCCATAGTGTTCATCCATGGATTCGGAGGCTCGACCTTCTCCTGGCGCCATAATATTCCCTTCTTTGCCGGTCAAGGCTACAGGGTTGTCAGCCTGGATATGAAAGGATTTGGTCTTTCATATAAGGATTTTGCATCGGACTACTCGCACGTGGCGCAAGCAGAGCTCCTGGGGCAGGTGCTTGCCAGGCTAGAGGTTGACCAGGCCTATTTCGTGGGACACAGTATGGGAACCAGCGTTATGCTACATTTTGCCCACTTATACCCTGAAAGTATCCTCGGACTGATAAGTGTCGGTGGCTCTGTTAATCTGGATCGGGGTCCCGTTTATATCTATACCGTGTTGAATTTCGGGCCATTCCGGAGAATTGGCGAGGTTTTCCTGACCCGGTACATGGCAAAAGAGCAAGTTGGCAAGCTTCTAGAGAGTGCTTCCCATCAGGATATTGTGACAGCAGAGGTTGTAGATGGTTATTACAATCGCCTGGTTATCGGCCAATGGGCAAAATCGCTGCTCGCTATGACAAGAGACATGCATAAGAACACCGTAACTTTCCCGCTGGAAGATATCACATTTCCCACATTAATTTTCTGGGGTGAACAGGATACCTGGGTCACGCGGACAGAAATAGACAAATGGAGAGATGAAATCCCCTCGGCTGAATTTCACGTCATCCCTGAAACAGGACACTTGTTGATGGAAGAGAAGCCGGAATTGTTTAATAACATGGTGCTCGCTTTCCTCGAGTCCCACGGGGAATGATATTCCGAGAACCTGGTACTAACCTCCTAGTACATACGACGACTTGACAACTATGCCATATATGTGATATTATAAAAGTTAGTCCCGAGTAGCCGAGCAGGGACCGGCATAAGAGTTGGGCTTGGCGGAGGCTGAAAGGTGCTGGCGGTGGTCGGCACAGGATAAGCTGAGTGCTACGCCGGACGATGCAGGTGAAGGAAGTGAGGTTACTCGGGGCTTCTTATTTTTTGCTAGCTAATCGTCTTTATCCATCCGCTTTCACACCACACCAAGTCCCCAAAGTGTTTTCAATTCGACTATTGGTATTCTGGGGCATGATACCAGATTTGTAGCAGGCTTGATTGGTACGGTGCCCCTGGAGTTCAGTAGGCGACAGTGAATCGTTCGCGAATATGTTGCGGATTCTCCAGTTCATCGAGCATGGCAACGGCGTAGTCCTGCGTGGAGATTTTGCTTTCGCCCTCTTTGTTCTTTAAAAGTTGGTCCTTCCCGACCCTGTAATGCCCCGTCCGTTCTCCCGGCTTGATTGAGGTTGGCGGGCTCAAGAACGTCCACTCAAGTTCCTTTTCTTCCTTTAGCATGTAAAGTGTTTCCCTGGTTGCTAGTACTCCTTTCTTCACCTGCTCCGTGAAACTCGCCGTGTCCAGAACCTGCACACCAGGGGCGACTTCCAGACTTCCCGCCCCACCGACAACCAGCAGTCTCTTGATTCCCGACTTCTTGACCCCGCTGATAATCGCCTTGTAACCCCGGATTTGCTCATTGTAGATGTCGGGATTGCTCCAGCCGGGATTGTAGGCACTTATGACCGCGTCATGACCTTTCACGAGCTCGTCGACCTTATCTTTTAGAATGTCCGCTTTTACGACATGAAGGCGAGGGTTCTGCACAGTTATCTTCTCAGGATGGCGCACGATCGCAGTTACCTGATGTCCCCGCGTCAGTGCTTCATCGCGAATGAATGCTCCAATCTGTCCGCTTGCTCCGATGATTGCTATTTTCATATATGTAACCTCCCCTTCTGGTACTTCTCACTGCCGTAGGTTTCTCACGCCGGATTTGCTTGTACCTATTATACGGGATTGCGGGGACACAATAACATAGAACTTCTACCTTTCAGCATGCGTGTTTGAGGTAACAAAACAAGTTAGTGTGCAATAATCAGAGCTTTTGTGGCCCATATTGTTTGGACATAAGAAAGCAGGATATTGCTCCACTAGCAAAACCTACATCAAGCAACTTATCTGGGCGGGTTCACCGAATCCACATAGCACAAGACGGGGCAACCTAACCTCACTTCTTTCCCGGCATAGTCCTGTTAGTGCTGTCCCTCTCACCGAATAAATCCGCGTCTGTAGAAAAATATACGCTTATTTAACTCCTTTTCTCTATTCGCCATTGCTCGTTTCCGGGGCTGGTATCCCAGCCGACCACGTACATCGCGGTGGAATCTATGGCTATAGCATTTGCCTGCTCATGCCACGTGCTTGGATCGACTGTGACAACCCCTCCTGTTCCGAATCCCGGAACCAGGTTTCCGTTTGTTAAACTCCTTTTCTCTATTCGCCATTGATAGTATCCAATTCCAGGGCCCCTATCCCGGCCGACCACGTACATGGCGGTGGAATCTATGGCTATAGCATTTGCATAATCATGCCCCGTACTGGGATTGTTGGTGACAACCCCTCCCGTTCCGAATCCCGGAACCAGGTTTCCGTTTGTTAAACTCCTTTTCTCTATTCGCCATTGCTGGTTTCCGGGGCTTTGATCACGGCCCACCACGTACATCGCGGTGGAATCTATGGCTATACCCTGTGCTATATCCCAAGCCGTGCTGGGATTGTTTCTGACGACCCCGCCCGCTCCAAATCCGGAAACCAGGCTGCCGTCTGCCAAGCTCCTTTTCTCTATCCGCCATTGAAGGTTTGCGGGCCATTTATCAAAGCCGACCACGTACATCGCGGTGGTATCTATGGCTATGGCATATGCCTGATCTGATGCCCACTCATTACCCGAGCTGGGATTGACTGTGACAACCCCACCCGTTCCAAACCCGGAAACCAGGCTTCCGTCTGACAGGCTCCTTTTCTCTATCCGCCATTGATCGTCTCCGGGGCTTGAGTCATAGCCGACCACGTACATCGCGGTGGAATCTATGGCTATACCAAATGCCTCATCGAGACCCACGCTGGGATTGCTCGTGACAACTCCATCCGTGTCAAATCCTGTATCCAGGCTTCCGTCTGTCAGGCTCCTTTTCTCTATTCGCCATTGCTCGTCTCCGGGGCTTGAGTCATAGCCGACCACGTACATCGCGGTGGAATCTATGGCTATAGCATATGGCTGATCAGAACCTGTGCTGGGATTGACTGTGACAACTCCGCCCGTTCCAAATCCGGAAACCAGGCTTCCGTCTGTCAGGCTCCTTTTCTCTATCCGCCATTGATTGTTTCCGGGGCTTGAGTCATAGCCGACCACGTACATCGCGGTGGAATCTATGGCTATACCCTGTGCCGCATCATAATCCGTGCTGGGATTACTCGTGACAACCCCGCCCGTTCCAAATCCGGAAACTAATGCACCGCTACTCAAAGGAGGTGTGAGCTCAGGTGGCTGACCAGGGTTAACAACACATTGCCGTGCTTGAGGGACCTGCAGTTCCACATCCTGCGCCACGACCCGTATATCCCCTTCCAGATTAGTTGCCCAGGTTGTACCATCTTCCACGACGTAAACTTGCACAGCACTACCCCTGACGCCTACCACAGCAGTCGGTGTTTCAACTTCGTAGCGA
>Ga0209427_10002061_pt1 | contig 23498 bp, 26 predicted proteins | sample DeeMarSWOR136_30_FD_187465 | JGI IMG/M metagenome (GOLD analysis project Ga0209427, IMG submission 187465) | Marine sediment microbial communities from White Oak River estuary, North Carolina - WOR-1-36_30 (SPAdes) (version 2) | ecosystem: Environmental > Aquatic > Marine > Intertidal zone >...
AACGATATACGAACTAACTAGGTATTGCTACCATTTAATCGATGAAGAGGCACCTAATGAGTTGGGTGCTTTTTGGTGGACAAGTTGTTGAGATTCAAACCATTATAACTCCTGATGAGCAATTGCATCCAATACACCGAGGGGTACACAGGGAGTGAGGTATAATAGCAACTGTTTTTATCTATTTCTCCTTCATTCTTAAGCAAGGATATGGAGGAAAAACTAAAATCTAATAGATGTCTAATTCTTTATATAAAATTAACCAGACCTTTATGTATTATTTATAGTCTTTATACGGGCTTTTACAATAATGTGTCAGAATAGAGTTGTAGCCTGATATTGCTTGTTTGCTAAGATTGGGGGGCGATTACGGTGAAGAATATAGCCATTAGCTTCATTCTTGGAGTGACTATCTGCGGCTTGGCTATACTGGGTGCCAGGACGGTCCTCCCTATCAGGGCTGCAACCGACGATCTTGGCGAGCAATCGGAAAATATATCTAGGGGTTTGATAGACATTCTTCCTGATATTGAGAAAATTTACCGCGAGTCTCTTATCGCACCGTTTCGAAAGGCCGAGAGTAAAATCTACGACGAAGATATCGCTGAGTTCTACCGGGAGCTTCTGGATAGCACCGGACTCCGGTGGACAGACGACGGCTCGAATTAGGGGACGCCATCTTCCGAATAAATAAGTGGAGGCCACTCTCTCAAGCAACCTCCACTCACAGGACTGACTAGTACCGAACCCAACTCACTTCCGGTGAGTACACCGTATAAGGTCTCTACTTTCAGACTGACCTCATTTTAATTCATCGAGCCGAGTTCGTCTTCCTCCTGCCCCGCCTTCACGCAGGGCACCCCCTGTCCACTTGCCAAACTCCTAAAAGTTCATGAAGTCTCATCTCACACCTCCAGAAGCTAGATTCTGGTGTTACCATGAGCTTCTGTCCCATTAAACCACAATAGGTGACAATTGTCAAGATGGCCTTAGCTATGCGGTAAATTCCGTGATGAAAATTTTATATTCTCCCACTTATTGCATGGTCGAGCCGCCGTCAACGCATAGAATCTCCCCAACGATATGGGCAGAAACATCTGATACTAAGAAAGCCACGGCATTGGCGATATCCTGAGGTGTGGTCTCACGGCCGTAGTTGTCATATTACTGAACCTCCGGAAACATGGAATACCTGACCAGTGACGTAGCTGGTGACGTCCGAAGCAAGGATGACGGTGGCATTGGCGATATCCGCGGCGGTTCCCATGCGACCGAGAGGGAACGTGCCGAGCATAGCCGCCCGCATCTTCTCCATCTCATCTGGCGGTAGCTTGGGCATGTCTTCCCGGAGAATGGCGCCGAAATTGGTCGGGGCGGGTCCGGGAGCGACACAGTTCACCCGAATGCCGGCTTTGCCTTCTACGAAGGCAAGTTGCTTGGTGAACAGGTCGATGGCGTACTTGGACATGGCATACGTACCGACGCCCATCTGGTACTGGTGGGTGCTGCCGGAGCCTATGTTGACGATGACTCCATACTTCTGCGCTCTCATGGCGGGGACGACGGCCTTGCTTACGTTCATCGTGCCGATGAGGTTGAGTTTCAACTGCTTTTCCCAGACTGCGGGGTCTTGCTGGTCGATAGGGACGTTATCCTTATGGATGATGCCACCGGCGACGTTACAGAGTATATCGATTTTGCCGTATTCGTCGATGACCTTTTTAACCATGGCATCGACTTCGGCATGATTGGTGATGTCTGCCTTAACAGCGATACTCTTACATCCAAGCTGTTTTACCGCCTTGGCTGTTTTTTCTGCATCCTCCAGATTTACATCGGTGACCGCGACAGCATCACACCCCTCTTTGGCGAGAAGGAGCGCCGTTTCTTTCCCGAAACCTATCTGGCTGCCGGCCCCGGTTACCAGGGCTACTTTACCTTTAAGACCTAAATCCATTCTTGCCTCCTTGTGTTAATTACATTACCGAGCCACCGGAGACATGGAGGACCTGGCCGGTGATATAGCCGGAGATATCCGACGCAAAGAAGACAGCGGCGTTAGCGATATCTGCCTGTGTGGCACCCCGGCCCATCGGTATTTCCTTCTTAGCAAGCATGTCCACTACCGCCTGTTTGTCGGGGGCCTTGATGAAATTGGTCGGTGAGGGGCCGGGGGCGACACAGTTGACCCGTATGCCTGAACCGGCTTCCACGGTGGCCAGCTGCTTGGTGAAGGTATCGACGCCGGCCTTGGATATGGCATACATGCCTACTCCGTGGGGTGGGCCATATTGATGGGTACTACCCGAGCTGATATTGACGATAACGCCGTAATTCTGTTTTTTCATGTGGGGGATAACCGCCTGGCTGACGAACATAGTGCCCTTAAGGTTGAGGGCTATATTTTGATCCCAGATTTCTTCATTTTGCTCTTCAAAAGGGCCTCCACCAAGAACACCGCCGGCAACGTTGAGAAGGATATCAATCTTACCGTACTCGGCAATGACCTTCTCGACCATTGCTTGTACCTCGGCTTTATTGGTCACATCCGCTTTAACGGCGATGGATTTACAGCCGAGGGCTTTTACGGCCTCCGTGGTCAATTTGGCGTCATCAAGGTTTATATCGGAGACGGCAACCGCATCGCAACCTTCTTTCGCCAGAAGTAACGATATCTCCTTGCCGAAGCCTATCTGACTGCCGGCCCCGGTTACCAGGGCTACCTTACCTTTAAAACCTAGGTCCATTTCTGCCTCCCGTTCATAAGTATTGTGCAAACATCATTATATAATACTTCGTCGGATATAGTGAAATTACCGGGCTGATATGGTGCCTGTTTACTAACTGGCTACGGACTATTCCAGCGGTATCCTGAACTCCCAGGGCCCGATGAGTTCACCGGGCCTGTCGTTGTAGCTCATCACTATTATGAATGTTAGCTCTCCGGCGTCACTGGCTACGGGGTCGAGTTGTTTCCAGGTATACCTCACGCCGTTTTCGACAAAACGTATGCCCGTCCCCTCCATATACTCGAGAAAACGTATCCCCGGTGAACCGGCTGGCTTTACGGTACCGCCGTCGACGCTGTACTCGGCGGATGCCAACAGGAATGGGACCGTGGGCAGGGTGCTCGGGGGAGGGTGAATGTAACCCGGCGGTGTGTTGAAAGCGTGGACTGTCATCCCCGTGGTTGTCAACTCAACTCTCTCCAGTATAACCTCAATGCCGTCTCTTTCCTGGGACTGGTTCAACTCGACTGTTTTCTCCATCGTCCCCTGCGGGTACTGAATCAGCAGTCTGGCTTCGATATGGGTGCCCATTGGCAGCTTCATATCAAAGTCTTCCATTGTAACGATAAACTCTCCCAGGACGACGTCATACCATCCCGGGGATACCTGCTTTCCATCCATATCCTTCTGGTCCCACGTGAAGTCCAGAATCACTGTATCGTCAGGTTCTATCTCCGAGGGCTGGCTGCCGGCGGCAACGGAATAGACTACCTTATCCTCCCTTTGTGGTTTTACCTGTATCTTCGGCGGGAACGGGTCCAGCGTAGTCGTTCTTTTAGTAATATTGGTGAACGATAACTCAATCTCAATAGTTTCTCCCGGCATATAGTAAGCCTCATCGGGGACAGCTTTTACTATCAGTGCCGGTGGTATCTCAATGACCGGCGCTGGCACGGGCGAAGGTTCCGGAGTGGGTGCCGGTTTGGGTGCTGGTACGGGCGCCGGAGCGGCTTCGGGGGCCGGCTCGGGTTCAGGTTCCGGTGCCGGTTTTGGAGCGGGTGCCGGGGCTGGAGCAGGTGATGGTACCGGTTCCGGGGCGAATCCTCCCATGTACCAGAACAGACCGACAACCATAAAGATGATAACTATGGCTGCGGTTGATACAGCCCGCCACGCCATGCTTCGCGGAATCAGGCTATCAATGAAGTCCCGGAAGCCGCCCTTTTTCTCCTGTGCTGCCCGCATATCCTGTTCGGCTAGCTTCTGAAGCAGGCTCTGTTTTAGGTTTTCAGAAAAAGCGGTCGAAGGTTCGCCGCGGAGTTCTATTATCTTACGGGCAAATTCAACGGCCGTTCTGAGGTCTTCGTTTACCTCATCGCCGATGACCACTTCCTCACCGGCAAGTATTCTGTCTATATATTCCGAAAACTCTTTTTCTATTTTATCGTCTCTGCCCATTTTGCCACTCCCTGAAGCAGTCCCTCAGCTTGCGGACCGCCCGGTAGAGTATCGTGCCCACATTTGACTCGGACAGGCTCAGTATGCCGGCAACCTGGCGGTTGTTCATCTCGGCACCGAATTTGCAGGAAACGATTTCCTTTTCCAGTCGCGAGAGCCTCTCCAGGCAGAGTCGCAGTCTTTTAAGCTCCTCTCTCCTGACTGCTTCTCGCTCCGGGGAGGAATTATCGGACGAAATATCGTTGGCTGCTTCCAGAGGCATATCCTTCCTTCTACTCTGCTGGCGATAGTGATCGATAACCGTATGGCGGGCGATAGTCATCAACCAGGTAAAGAACGAAGCCCTGTCCGATATGTAACGGCTGAATCCCTTCAGGGCTTTTTCAAACACGGTGGAGGTAAGGTCCTCAGCCAGATGGATATTACCAACACGGTAATGTATGTACTTATAGATATCGGGCATGTATTGCTCGTAGAGCCCGCCAAAGGCCTCCGTATTGCCGCCGGTGGTTCTGGCCTGATAGACTCTGCCCTCTGATTCGCTCACTGTATTCCTCTGGATTACTAAATCTATCGCGATTTCCTGTACTATTACCTCAAGTGTAATGCTATCGTTGCGATGGCATTCTGTTAATTCAATACACTACTCTTTTCTGGCGTTCCGCAAACTCTTTATCATGCCCCAGTTTTTCCAGTATTACACCATTGATTGCTTCCCTTTTAACCGTGAAACGTGTGAAACTTATTGTACCTCCATCCGGATATGTCTCTCCGGTGCATTCATAGCCGATCAGGGTATCCGCGAGGAATTCGTTCACAGGCACAACCAGACTCATACCAACTATATCCTTAAGGGTATTACCACCCCACATCACATTTCTTGTTCTTGGCCATATCCCCTCGCCACATTTGAAAAAGCCAGTTAACCCATTTGCTTCAAAAGAACACTCGCTGAAGGTGACGATATCCCCGTGTAGTCCGATAATCCTGGCAAGATGAATCCCTGGCCCGAAAGCCATGCAATAACTATTATTAATATTAGCATCGTACTGCACAACATCACCAAGCTCAGGTTCTTTTTCGGTGTCAAGCAGCACGATATCGCCTATCTCGTATCCATAGCCGCCGGTTATCAGCGTAATCTCTTGTTGGTTTTCAGGCCTGGGCTTTATTGAACACCCGTTAGATAATAATGCAAGAGTAGTGAGAATAATTACTATTTTAAGCATTTTACTACCTCTTGCGAATTCTATTCATGTTCAGTAACAACATTATAGTATTATAATATATGACTCGTATCGGGCAACTTTTATCGCAGCAGCACCCGATACGAGCCAATTATAGTTCTATTTTATCAGTTTATCCAGAATCTCCAGTTCCTGACCCAGGGTGTCATCCTGAAGCGTGTCTTTTTCCTGCTCGAAATATTTACGGAACTCTTGGAACAATTCGCGGTAAGGGCCGGAGACCATGAGGGGCAATGATTGCCGTTCCCACCTGCCCAGGGTCACTGGCGGTACCGGGATGCCTACCCAATCATCTACTTTTGGTTCCCAGGGATGGCTGATATGGGCATGTTCACGCTCGTCAATCATCCAGTTCTTCAGGAGGTCTGCGTATCGTGACAGCAGTACGCCTTTCCTGATACCGCTGTTCTTGAAGTACTCGGGAGTTTCGTCCTCCAGTTCAACAGTAGCCTCACTGCTGTCTTCATTTCCATTCCTGTCTTCATAACTTGCTTTCAATATCAGTTCGCCGCCGGCAGAGGTCTTCTCGAGTTTCAGCAGTATCAGGCCGCCTCTGGTCTCGGCTCCTTCCTTCTTGGAAGGGAAGAGCGTGTTAACTTTCATTAATTCTCCCGTTGCCTCGTTGGCCTCGGGGCTGCCGTAGACCTTTTCAATCTCCCATCTGTCAGCTTCCAGTGTCAGCTGGAGGTTAAACACCAGCGGGGTGACCATGTACTCGAACTCATCGTCCATACGTTCTTTAAACTGCTCCGCCGAATGAACTGAATAGTAGTTGGCTCCCCTTATCTTGGTTATGTACTCGATTAGCTCTGTGTTGAAATCGACGCCGATTCCGATGAAAGTGGCGTAGAGCTTATTATCGGCGTTCCTTCTGGTCATGCCCAGCAGGCCGCCTTCACTGGTATCACCCAGGTTGGGCATGGCATCGGTCAGGAAGATAATACGGTTTTCGCACTCGGACGGGTCAACATCGGTTAATTCGTCGTACATATCGGTTGCCATCCGCATCCCGGCATCAAGGTTGGTGCCACCTCCGGCAGAGATTTCCAGGATGTGGTTTTTGATGGCCACCATATCCGTATTACCCACTCGGTTCAACGGTTTGGCCAGGCGGGCATTGTTATTGAACAGTACCATGCCGAAATAGTCGTCATCGTTCAGGTGGTCAAGGAGGGCTACCACGGATTCGGTAGCTACCTCAATCTTGTCCTTGCGGGCTTCCTCTCCCGTGAGCCGTACTTCTTTGCCGAACTGGTCATAATAGTAAGTGTTAAAAGGATTTTTCATCGAGCCGGATACATCGAGCACGATAACCAGGTTGAGCTTTTTCCTCTGGAAATCGCTTTCCTTCATGCCTGAATTCAGGCCGACCGACAGGTAGTATTCGGCTTCACCGGAGAATGGATCACGGGTAATAGCATAGCTGTAAGATGGACAGAACAGTTTGTGGCATTCTTCCCGCTGCCCCGTATCAAAGTAGTAGTCATAGAACAGCCCCTCATAGGTAACATCTGTCGGCAAGGGCAGGTAGTCGTTTCTGATGTTTTCACGGAAGTTGTTGATGTCTTTGGCGCCGCCCGCAGCCAGTCCTATATTTTCGGCAACGCTGGGAGGAGTTGGAGCTGGTGCCTGGGCTATTTTAATTGAAGGCGCCGGTGCGGCTTCTGGCATTGGAGCTGGTCTTGGTGCTGGAACCGGTGCAGGTTTCGGCTCTGGTTCCGGACGGGTATCCCAGTCGTCAACCCTGACCTGAGGTTCATCCTCGGGAGACTCTTCTTCTATGGGAGTACAACCGGAACTGAAGAGAAGGACAATGGATACCATAGCGGCAATAGTGAGATAGAAGATTTTGTTTCCATTTATAATGCTTGTCATCTTCATTTTCCTCCTTGAATTTATTCGCTTCTATTTACTTATACGTTGAGACCGTAAGAGTATCACAGGTTATTCTGAGAATTAGAACGAATTTGGCGTGAAAAAGTTAGCGTTGCCGGATAATGGGGCCGGTTTGCGTCATGAAATGGTGTGCTTCATGGTGAAATAAATCAATTGATAACAAAATTGAGCTGGATGAAAAAGCAGCGGACTAAATTACCACTAATATTAGGGAAGAATAAATAGGGGGGCTTCGGTTTTTTGGTGGGGAAGGGGGGACTCGAACCCCCACGCATCGCTGCACCAGATCCTAAATCTGGCCCGTCTGCCAGTTCCGGCACTTCCCCCGTACAGACTATGATTATTTATCGTACTATAGCATTTTACAGGGCTTGTCTCAAGTTAAGGCCGGTAAATTTTTCCTCCACCAATCTAATTATCACTCCTGAAAAAGTATTGACAAGCCGATAAATCAGTGTTATTATACCTAGAAACTCTAAGTAAATTTAGCGAGGTGATTTAAGTGGCAACGAGACGTGACTTATTGACAGGCAGTTCCAACTCCCTGCTTCTCTGTCTGCTTGAGCAGCAACCAATGTATGGTTACCAGATAGTCAAGGAGCTTGAAGCGAGGAGCCAGGGATATTTTAGGTTTAAAGAAGGTACTCTTTATCCGGCCCTCCACCGCCTGGAGAAATCAGGCCTGATTGCTGGGAACTGGCAAATGCTGTCCAACGGACGTCAAAGGAGGTACTACCATATTACGGACAAGGGGCTTGCCAAGCTGGCACAAGAGAAAACACAATGGCAGGACTTCTTGAAAGCCGTAAGGCTGATTCTTCAACCAGGACCGTCAGGTCCTTAAAAGGTGTGGATAATGACACCGGAATTGATTCAATATCTGGAGAATATCAGATACAACTCCAAGCTCGATCACTCCGACGAAAAGGAGGTCATGAGCGAGCTGGAGGCGCACATTGAGGATAAGGTCCAGGAATTAAAGGAGTCCGGCCTTTCTGAAGAAGAAGCGTTGGAGACCTGTCTGGGGCAGATGGGCGCAACGAAGCTGGTAGCCCACCAGATATACGAAGCCTATAGTCAGGGTAGCTGGAAGCACGTATCACTGGCCTCAATGCCTCACATGCTTTTCGGCCTGCTGTTTGCCCTGAACTGGTGGCAGCATATCGGCTGGTTATCGGTGGTGCTGTTACTTACCTGCGTTACGGCAATCTATGGCTGGTGGCACGGCAAACCGGCCTGGGTCTTTTCGTGGCTGGGTTATGCCCTGTTGCCGGTACTGGCCGTCGGTCTGGCCCTGGTCTATCTCCCCAAAGGATGGTCGCTTCTGACACTGCCCATCTATTTCCCTCTGGCCTTGTGGTGGCTATTCCGCGTTATAGTGCAGACCACAAAAAGGGACTGGCTTTTCAGTTCTCTGATGCTGCTGCCATTGCCGATTATCATCGGCTGGTTTCTGGCCGTATCACCGGCGGGGAGATTTAACGAATACAGCCTACAGCGTGTCTATTATTTCGCTCCCTGGATAGGAACGAGCTTCATGATACTCGGCCTGACTATAGCAGCATTCATCCGGTTGCGACAGCGCTGGTTAAGGATTGGCCTGTTAGCCATATCGGGACTTCTGACACTGACCCTGGTAGTCTACTATACCAGCGGCCGGCTCAATACGCTTACTTTTTGGGGTTTGATTTTGGTAATGTGGGGAGTATTCCTACTCCCTCCGCTGCTGGAACGATTCCTCAGAAGTGGATGGAAAATACGCTGGATATATGATGGAGCGGACAGCGCCAAACTGAGATAACAGGTATAAATAGTAATACTGAGGAGATATACCGACGAATAAAGTAGCTATCGCAACAGATAGTATTTCCTGCCTCACCAGGGAACTGGTGGAGCAGTATGACATAGAAATTATCCCGATCAACTTCTACGCCGGTGGTAAACTCTGGCGGGACTGGGTAGATATCACACCCACCAAGGCGTACGAGTTATTTCTGAAAGACCCTGACTCCTTCAAGTCATCGGCGGCTTCGCCTGATGACTGTCTTCAGGCTTTTCGCAATGCCAGTAAGCGGGCTCAAAATATCCTCTGCATTACCGTATCAGCCGGTCTCAGTATGATGTATGAAGCTGCCAGCAAAGCTAAGGAGCTGGCGAAAACTGAGCTTCCACAGACCATTATTGAGGTACTTGACTCCCGGACAGCCACTCCATCCGAAGGCATGGTCGCTTTAGCTGCCGCCCGGGCGGCAACCGAGGGTAAGGATATGGCGGAAGTACTCAACGCTGCCGAAGAAATTAGAGACAAGGTCAATACCATTGTCTTTCTGGATACCATTCGCCATGCTTACCGCTCCGGGCGCATACCCAAGATAGCGTCTCAGATAGGTTCGGCGCTGAATATCAGGCCAATCCTTACCATTTCCGGGTTGGTACATTTCTCCGGGGTGATAAGAAGCCGGAAGCAGGGTATAGAGCGCCTGCTCCAGATGATGAGAGACAAGGTGGGCAATAACCCGGTACATGTTGCCGTCACACACGCCTATGCCCTGGATGAGGCCGAGAAATTGAAGGAGCGGATTGCCTCCGAATTCAACTGCGTCGAGTTGTGGCTTTCCGAGTTCAGTCCGGTGATGGGCTATGCCTGCGGCACCGGGACCGTGGGTGCCGCCTTTTATCCTGAAGACTAGAAGGGGGGAGCAAGTGGCTTTCAGTATTGCCGCCGCTATAGTTATCGGTTATCTGCTAGGTTCCGTCCCCTTCGCCTACATCGCGGCACGCCTTACAGATGGAATCGACATCCGTGAGAGAGGCAGCGGCAATGTCGGCGCCTTGGCTGTCTACCGGGAGATTGGACCGGCTTATGGTCTGGCTGTCCTCGCCGCCGATGTCGGCAAGGGCGTTCTGGCTGTTTACGTGGCAAAATGGCTGGGACTCGACCTGATATGGATATGTACAGCTGGTTTTGCCGCCATAATCGGGCACAACTGGCCGGTCTTCCTTCAATTCAGGGGAGGCAAGGGGGCGGCCACCATTATGGGGGTGCTTCTGGCCTTAATGCCCGTCCAGTTTGCCATCGGCCTGGGCGTGGTAATAATCGTTGTTATGATTACCAGCAATATCAGGTTTGGCATGGTCGGACTGGCCTGTATACCATTGATTGCCTGGCTTTTTGATAAAGAACCTATATTTATTTATTACTCCCTGTTCCTTATTCTCTTCCTGGCTGGCTATACCCTGATAGGCCTCAAGGGAGAGATGGCCCGGGCCGGGGAGAAGAAGAATCTCGTTGTCGATGAAGACTATAACTTCTGGCAGACCAAGAAAAGCGGATGAAAGAGGGTATTTCTTAATATAGTCAGGATTGAGATTCGTATGAAAGAAGTAGCCATCGTTACGGATACCACTGCCTGTGTACCCCGGGAGCAGGTGGCTAGGTACGACATTGAAATAGTGCCGGTACAGCTTATTTTCGAAGAAAGGACCTACCGGGATGGGATAGACATAAGCCCAACCGAGTTTTATTCCCTGCTGCGACAGGCCAGGAAGATGCCTACTACGTCCGCCTCTTCCCCCAATCCTTACCTTGAAGCCTACCAGAAAGCCGGCAAGAAGGCGAAAAGTATTCTCTGCCTTACCGAACCATCCAGGTTCAGCGCCATGTTCGACTCAGCGAAGGTGGCTGTGGAAATGGCCAGAAATACCCTGCATAATGTAGCTATTGAGGTACTTGAGTGTACCACCGCTGCCGCCGGACAGGGCCTCGTCGCTCTGGCAGCTGCCAGGGCAGCCACCTTGGACAAACCCCTCGATGAGGTGAAGGCAATCACAAAGAATATCATGTCCCGGGTGAGCTTATATGCGACTCTGGATACGCTCCAGTATCTGGCGAAAAGCGGACGCGTACCCCAGGCCGCCGCGCTGGTCAATTCATTGCTCAATATCAAGCCCATCTTCACCCTCAACCACAGCGATGCCCACACTGTTGCCTTGCCCAGAACCACCAAGAGTGCCATGAACCGGATGTTGAAGCTGATGGGGCGGGAGGTTACTAAAGGACAATCGCTGCACGTAGCCGTGATGCACGCCGATGCCCTGGACAAAGCTGTTTCTCTCAAAAACCGGATTGCTTCCCAGTTTCAGTGCGATGAAATATTCATCACCGAGTTCACGCCAGTAATGGGCGTCCACACTGGACCGGGATTAGTCGGCGTGGCCTTCTATGGCGAGTAATCATCCGCACAACTTCCATTGTTCCGCCTAGCCAAATCGCTGAAAACGCTTTATAATCATAGGGTATGGAAATACTTGTTCCATCTTTGGTGTACGTCTATGACCCGGCTTTCATTGTTCTTGACATAATAATAGATGTGTAACTGTAAAGGGAGATAATAGATGGAAATTAGAGCTGTAACCGATGATATAGTCAACGTTAAAACCGGAGCTGTAATCGTAAACCATTTCAAAGGGGTGAAACGCCCTGAAGGTGCTGCCGCTGCCGTAGATGAAGCCTTGGATGGTGCTATTTCGCGGCTCATCAAACAGGGTGATATTAATGGTAAGCTTAACGAGATTACCCTGCTGCACAGCCTGGGTAAGCTGCCGGCCGAGCGTATCGTAATCATCGGCTTGGGTAAGAAACGGGAACTCACCGTAGATAAAGTCCGCGGCGCCGTAGCCGAGACCTGTCGCTGGCTGCGACAAAAGGGTGTGACTAACTTAGCGACTATCTTGCAGGGGGCCGGCATCAATAAAATTAATACGGAAAGTGCCGCCCAGGCGGTAACCGAGGGTGCCTTACTCGGGCTTTACACGTTTCGACGGCATATAACGAAAGAAGAAAACAACTTTAAACAAGTCAAAGAGCTCCTGCTGGTCGGTAATGAAAAGGAAAAGCCGTCGATAGAACGGGCAATTAACCGGGGCCAGATAATGTCTGAGGCGGCCAACTGGGCCAGGGACATGATAAACGAGCCGGGTAATTATATGACGCCGGGTCACATGGCTGACGCCGCCCGAAAAATGGCCGGGGACTACAACCTTAAGGTTGAGGTGCTGGAGAAGGAGCAGATGATGGAATTAGGTATGGGCGCTCTGCTCGGTGTAGCTCAGGGGAGTCAGCAGCCGCCTAAATTCATCGTCCTCCAATATAAAGGCAGCAGTTCCGATGAAGTTGATGTAGCCCTGGTGGGCAAAGGGATAACCTTTGACTCCGGTGGTATCTCTATAAAGCCGTCGGAGCGGATGTCCGAGATGAAGGGGGACATGGCTGGAGGCGCCTCTGTTATGGCGGCGTTGATTGCACTTGCCCGGCTGAAGCCGGACGTTAACGTTACAGCTATCGTTCCGGCTACAGAGAATTTACCCAGCGGTACGGCTCTTAAGCCGGGTGACATACTGACTGCTATGAACGGTAAAACAATCGAAGTCCTGAATACGGATGCCGAAGGACGCCTGATTTTAGCTGATGCCCTGAGCTATGCCAAGAAGCTTGGTGCCAAGTCCATCATTGATGTGGCGACTTTGACAGGTGCTTGCCAGGTGGCCTTGGGGAATGTATGTACTGGTGCTTTCGGCAATAACCAGGAACTTGCTAGCAGGATAATAGCCGCCGGGAATGAGGCCGGTGAGTTGATCTGGCAGATGCCGATGTATGATGAATATAAAGAGCAGTTAAAGAGTGATATAGCCGATATCAAGAATGTTGGCGGCAGGTATGGAGGAGCCATCACCGCGGCCAAGTTCCTGGAGGAATTTGTTGATAAAACTCCGTGGATCCATCTGGACATTGCCGGCACCAGCGATACCGACAAGGAAAAGGGCTATCTGGTAAAGGGGGCCACCGGTGTACCAGTACGTACCCTGGCAAACTTCATTCTTTCAATGTCAAAACAATAATGCGTAAGCAGGGAGGGTAAAAATGAAGATTAAATGGCTGGCACATGCCGCTTTTTTAATAACGTCAGATAGCGGCACCAGGATAATCACTGACCCTTATGAGACGACGGACGCTCTGATGTATGGAGAGATAGAAGAGTCGGCCGATATCGTCCTTATAAGCCATGACCACGCTGACCACAGCAATGTGGCTGCGGTTAAGGGAAGTCCTCAGGTGGTCAGAGGCACCACCGAGGCTAAAGGCATCAAAATCAGGGGAGTCCCCACCGCCCACGACACTTCCGGGGGAAGCCAGAGGGGTAGGAATACTATCTTCTGTTTCGAGGTGGACGGAGTGAACGTCTGCCATGCCGGCGACCTCGGTCATATACTTACCGACGAACAAGCGGCGGCGATTGGCAAGGTAGACGTGCTTCTTATTCCGGTGGGAGGCTTCTTTACCATTGATGCCAGGACCGCCGACCGTGTCTGCGAGCAACTAAAGCCCAAAGTGATCATTCCTATGCACTACAAGACTGATAAACTGGATTTTCCGATAGCCGGTGTGGATGAATTCCTGAAGGGAAAAGACAACGTAACCCAGCTGGATACCAGCGAAATAGAAATCAAGGCTGGACAGCTTCCGCCCAGTGCCCAAATTATAGTATTGAAACCGGCGCTGTAGAAGGCCTTAATTTGTTGATTTTCTAACCAAAAACAAACCTTATCCCCCTAGCGGATATTGACGGCTCATGGTAGAATTATATATAGAGGGGGTAATTTTCCAATCAAATAGGCATATAAGTTGGAGATTAGCTGTATCATCCTTGCAGGAGGCAAGAGCCTGCGTCTGGGGCACGACAAGGTTTTAGAAAAGGTTGGCAGAACAAGTCTACTAGAAAAGGTAATATCCCGCATAGATTCGTTAAGCAGTGAAATTGTTATTGTTACGTCGGAAGAGAGAACCTTCTCACAGGTAACCGGCAACCCGAAGTTTAAAATAATACCCGACATTTTCCCCGGGAAGGGCTCTCTGGGCGGAATTTATACCGGATTGGTAACATCATGTTCGTTTTATAACCTTGTTATCGCCTCTGATATGCCTTTTTTGAACCAGTCTTTGCTGCGTTATATGATAGAGGTTTCGGATGGTTTTGACTTTGTGTTGCCGCGAATCAACAGTTTTTTCGAACCGCTGCATGCCATCTATTCAAAGAACTGCATTGCTCCCATGGAATCCCTGATTCAACAGGACCGGAGGGTTATCATCGAACTTTTTGACTTTGTTAAGGTGAGATATATTGAAACCGGGGAGATCGACAGATTTGACCCGCAGCACTTGAGTTTTTTTAACATCAATACCAAAGAGGACCTGGAATTGGCCAGAAAGATGGCCGAAGGAGAAAGTAATAAATGCTAAGCGTTGAAGAAGCACTGGAGAAGATTCTCCATGAAATAGATATCCTGGATGAGGAGTCCGTACCTCTTCTGGACTCTCTCGGACAGGTACTCGCCGAAGATGTGAAATCCAATATTGACGTACCGCCGCTGGATAATTCCGCCATGGACGGCTATGCCGTCCGTTCCCAGGATACTACGGGCGCCAGCCGGGAGTCGCCCAGGTTCCTGCGCGTCATCGACACGGTTATGGCCGGCTCTATTTCCGATTATGAGGTGGTACCGGGCACGGCTGTCCGCATTATGACCGGAGCACCTGTTCCCCGCGGTGCCGATAGCGTTATACAGTTTGAAAGTACGGACGAGGATAAGCGGAAAAAATCCGCTGCTGACAAGCCGGCTACTGAAGTAGGCATTCTATCCGAGACCCGGCCCGGCCTGAACATCAGGAAGGCCGGAGAGAATATCGCCCGTGGAGCCGTGGCCCTGAAGAAAGGAACGGTAATACGGTCGGCAGAAATCGGCTTGCTGGCTTCGCTGGGGTACAGCCGGGTTAAGGTCATCCGCCGACCGGTCGTGGCCATTCTGGCTACCGGGGACGAACTCGTAGATATTGATAAACCATTGCCCGATGGCAAAATCTATAACAGCAATACTTACAGTATCGCCAGCCTCGTCAGGCACTACGGCTGCATCCCTAAAATACTGGGGATAGCCCTGGACAATGAGGAGTCGCTGGTAAATAAACTGAAACAGGCGCAAGATGCCGACATGCTGCTGACTATCGGCGGCGTATCCATGGGCGATTATGATATGGTCAAGGATATCCTGGCCAGGGACGGTCAGATGGTCTTCTGGAAGGTTCGGGTCAAGCCGGGGAAACCCCTGGCTTTCGGCAAGATTAAAGGCAGGAGTCAGGACGGTCAGTCCAGAATGATACCGCATCTTGGCCTGCCGGGTAACTCGGTCAGCTGCATGGTCAGCTTCGAACTTTTCGTCAGGCCAGCTTTATTGAAGATGATGGGTAAGAAGAACTTCGCCAAGCCGATGGTGGAAGCCATAATGGAAGATAATGTCAAGAATGACGCCGGGCGCCGGATATATGACCGGGCTATCATCGAGAGGCGTAATGGCCGGTACTACGCCCGACTGACCGGTCCGCAAGGTTCCGGTATTTTGTCATCCATGAGTCTGGCTAACGGACTGGTGCTCATTCCCGAAGAGAGGAAAATGGTTAACAAGGGTGAGCTTGTCCAGGCAATAATGCTGGACTGGAATGAGGAAGTAAACATTTAGCCGAACCAGATAACGAAATACTAAAGATGCGTTCGATTATTTCCATCGTAGGCAAATCAGGGGCCGGCAAAACAACCCTGCTGGAGGGCTTAATCACTGAACTCAAGCAGAGGGGATATAAAATAGCCATCGTGAAACATTCGCATCACGCCGATGTCTTGGATACGGCTAACAAAGACACCTGGCGGTTTACCCAGGCCGGCAGCGAGCTATCAGCCATCAACTCGCTGGACCACCTGGCAATCTATAAACGCATGGAGCATTATTTCGACCCACAGGAGATATCCAACTTCATCATGTGGGACTATGACCTTATCCTGACGGAAGGCTTTAAAAGCAGCAGCTACCCCAAGATTGAAGTCCACCGCAGGGAACAGGGGAAAGACCTGTTGACCGACCCTCAACAACTGCTGGCGGTGGTTACGGATGAACCTCTCTCCGTAGATGTACCGCAATTCTCGTCAGATGAACTGGCCGGAATAGCCGACCTGATTGTGAATAAAATAATCATACAGCATAGGGAAAACAACGTTGACCTTATTGTTAACGGTGCTTATGTACCAATGAACCCATCTCTTAGAGACTTACTGACACGCACCCTTTTCGCCATGATACCCGTCCCGGAGGACAACGGTGAAGTAGAGAGCCTGCACATTTCCCTGAGGAGGAAGCTTTGATATTTGAGGCCTCAGATTTTGTGTTTAAGGTGCCAGCCGTGGTATCGCGGGCACGGCGTGTCTTGATTAAACCCAGCGCCTCATACCCGTTACCCTATCCGGTAACCACCAGCGCTAACATGTTGGCAGCGATAATAGCCAGCATCCGGCGGGTCAGTGATGCCGATATTCTACTGCTGGAAGGCACCCCCGACGGCGTGCCCACCCGACCGATATACCAGGCTCTGGGTTATAACTTCCCCAGGGTACTTACGCTGGATGTTAAAGACTGCATCTTTGTCGAGGTGGACAATCCCCTGCCCAAACCTTTCGCTATGCCGACCTTCTGGGTGCCTAATGTCATTTTATCCAGCGATTACCTGATAACGGTGTCGCCGCTGAAGACATACAATGGTACAGGCAGTTTTACTATCATGAACCTGCTTTCTCTGCTGCCGAGTATCAAGTATCAGGGGGATACATCAGGCGGTTGGGAGAGCCTGTACAATCTGGGTATTGACAAGGTGCTGGCCGACCTCTACTTTACCCTTCCCTTCGACCTGGGAATTGTTGAGGCCACACAGAAGTTCACCGTCACGGAAGACCCGACCGAGGGTGAGGTCGAAGAATATGACAAAGTATTCATCGGCGAACCGTATGAGGTCGACCGTGAAGTAGCTGACGCTTTGGGATTGAAGGTTCATTATCTAGACCTGATTAGAACGGCCAAGGTAGAGCTTGAGGCTTAATCACCTCCATTTTTCAGATAACGCCATGGAGAAAGAAGAAGTAACCGCCGAGCTTCCAAAAGCACGCTGGGCAATCGCTCTGGACTGGTTTCAGCAGAACAATCGTTCAATTTCCGTGCTGATGGAAGACTATCTGTGCCCCAGTTGTGCCAAGAAATTCAGCGCCGGGGAAAAAGAGCACACACCGAAAGCACTCATGTCTGCCATCAAGAGCTGCTGTTCCCGTAATCCGGGCTTCATTAACGAACGACTACCAATTTTAGAGGGTATATTCCGCCTTTTCCTCAGTAAAGGCAACCAGCCCCTTGACCTGGAGGAACTGGGGAACCAGCTAGGCCAGTTACGTGGTGGCGACCCCTACCGCTCTTCGCCCGATACCCTTTCCCGTCTCCTGAAAAGTGATAGCTATTACGGGTTTCAGGAAGTCAAGGAGTAATGGCACCGGACTAGTAACTGACGCGGAAACCGGAGTAATTTCCGGTGTATTCCGACCATCTGGTAACCACTTCACGGACTCTGGCAGCGGGCGGCCCCATCTTGATATGTCCAACCAGCTTCTCCAGTTGAGGTCTTTCCCCCTCCGCACAAACTTCTACAGAGCCATCGCGTAAATTGCGCACATAACCGTTCAGTCTAAGCTCACGGGCATACCTGGCTACAAAGTCCCGGAAAAAGACTCCCTGAACACGACCGTGAACAGTCGCCTGAAGCGAGGCCAGGTCAGTACTCACCAATACCTCCCAGCACTCCCGGTTAATTGGCTATCTGCCCTCTTCCTCCTCTTCCCTCTTCTTGCGCACCTTCTTGATAACCTCAACGTTCGCCGGGGTAGACACAATATTCAGCGGGGATATTTTCTTGGCGTTTTTTTTGGCTTTTTTCGGCTCTCTGTGCCGGTAATCGCGTCTGCCCATGATATCACCCCTATGTCTGATATGAGGTATTGTTATTCTAGTTTAGCAAAGAGAACTCAACCAGTAAAGTCCCCGACAAGCCTGTCCAGCGCTAGGCGGGCAGCTTCCTTCTCGGCCAGCTTTTTACTCTTGCCGGTACCTTTGCCCAAAATACTGTCACCAACCATCACCTCAACCGTGAATGTCTTGTCATGGTCGGGGCCGGCCTCCGCTACCAGACGATAAACAGGGGCCAACTGGTATCTGGACTGTATAATCTCCTGCAGCCTCGACTTGTAATCAATACTCATTCCATGGCTGATGGCTTTTGATATCTCTTTATCGAGTAACCTTAATACGAGTTCCCGGGCAATATCGACGCCCCGGTCAAGGTAAACTGCGGCTATTACCGCTTCCAGCGCTCCGGCCAGATTAGGTGTTTTATTCCGCCCTCCGCTGGCCTCCTCTCCCTTACCCATAAGTAGAAAATCACCAAGCCTGATGCCCCTGGCCATGCGGGCCAGCGTATCCCGGCGCACCAGCGCCGCCCGGAGTTTGGTCATTTCACCTTCAGTGAGGTCGGGGAATTCCTGGTACAGCTTCTCGGCGACGATATATCCCAGAATAGCATCCCCCAGGAACTCGAGCCTTTCGTTATGGCCTAAAGTAAAGGCGGGGTTTTCATTGATGTAGGAACTGTGAACCACCGCCTGTTCCAGCAAGGACGGCTCGTTGAAAGTGATACCCAGTAACGCCTGTAATTGATTTGAGTCAGTCACCGGAAGCTCCTTTCATGTAATAACAATAAACCGTCGTGCCTGAAGTGTCAAATAGAATGTTTGGGGGATTAATAAATATGGTATTCAACAAATGCTTGAGAGATTGGAGAAAGAAACAGGTATCAAATGCAATCCCCATGTATTCAGGAGAACATTCGCTTGTAACCTCCACAGAAAGGGACTCTCAACGTTAAGCATAATGCACCTTGGCGGGTGGGATAATCTTGATATGGTGTTAAGATACACCAAAAGTATTACCTTTGAGGATTGCTTAGAGCATTATAAGCAAGTAACTACTTAACCCCACTCCACTAAAGGTACGCTGAACAGATTAACCACTAAAGGTTGGATAAATCAAGGCTGAACAGCAATCATACTCGTATTCTAATTTCATTTGGAGTAACATTCTCTACTTGAATATTTACTCCGTCTATCCTTATTGTGCTTTGCTCTTTAGGAAAGAACAGATTCCAAGCAAATCCCCAAGCTGTATAAGGTCCGAACTTTCGCTTTCTTTGCGCTATTGAATACACTTTTTCAGATGGCATACCAGCATAAATAATGTTGTCTTTACCAGAACGTAAATGATATTCGTCACCAACAGACAGTGTAATTAAATTATCCATATTACCTCCATTTAAGATTCTGTTTGTTATTTTGTCATTTTTAAGCGTATAAGTCTAACTTGAATAGTAAACCATAGCCCACAAAGAATACCCGCCTAGATTTTGATTTGGTGAAAATCGCTGAGTGTAAAAAGTGGGTGTTTTTAGACAAAGTGGTATGCTGGACGGCAAGTTTGAAATTTGAGAACAGCCAACAAAGAACGCTACTATACCTACTTAGGAATCCCTATCCATCTTGGAGTTTTATTCATGTAGTCACGGTAAGAATCGCCGTATTTTTCAAGACATTGATTTTCTTCGGGAACCGCCATGATAAAGTGAAGATAGGAATAGACAACTGCAAATAGTAGCAATAGCCAAGAAGCCGAAGCCAAACCAACACCTATGAACATAACCAATTGAGTTACATAATACGGATGCCGTGATAAACGGTAAATTCCGCTGTTAAGGGGCTTCTCACCAACTCGTGTAGAACAAACGCTCACACAAACTGCGGATTGACCAATCAGCCCCAGAATAAAAACGGGCAAACCCACATAAAACCATACTGTTCCCAAGTGTAGTGGGACGAAAATAGAGTAGATAATGGCGACAACCCAGAGTATCGTAATAACAGGATATAACCATCTTGCAATACCGGCATTAGGCGTCTCCATTTCTTTGGTCTGTTCTTTAGCAAAAAGCATCAGTGGTACATAGAGGAGCAACTGACAGAGCATGAATATCCAAGCATTCCAGACACCAATATCAAAAGCTGGTATAAGTGACATGATTCACCCCCTTCGTGTAAACCCTCCACATATTACGCAATATGTAGTAAGAGTTTAGTATTTTAATTGAGTGCTGTCAACGTAATCCCAATGTACCGTCAATACCACTACTTTATTTGGGGAGTGAAGCTTGAACGTGGGGTAATGGTTTATATTGGTTATTTGCCTAAAGACTGGAGCATAGGGACAAGCTATAGCATGTGTTCCAATAATATTCTTAGTCCTATTACTATTAGAATCACCCCACCAACGCATTCAGTACGCTTCCCTGCTAGACTACCAACTTTCTTCCCTATTATGAGACCTATTATTGTGACTAGGAAAGCTGTTATCCCAATGGTAACAGTAGCCACTACGATATTTACTTCAAGAAAAGCAAAGGACAATCCTACCGCTAAAGCGTCTATACTTGTAGCTATTGAAAGGGTTAGTAGCATAAGTCCTTTTGTAACGTCTCTATCTGTACTCTTGCCATCCCTGCTATGGAATGATTCCCAAACCATTCTACCACCTACAAATCCCAATAACCCGAAAGCTAGCCAATGGTCATAATCAGAGATGAACTCTACAATAGTGTTCCCAGCTAACCACCCAAGAACTGGCATGACAGCCTGAAAAATACCAAAGGATAATGCAACACGAAGTATTTGCAGGGAAGACAATGTCCTTCTTGAAATACTGCTACTCAAAGCTACAGCGAAGCAATCTGCCGATAAGCCAATAGCTATCAGAAGGATAGAGAGGAAATCCGTATTAGACACTCATTTAGTATGGCATAGAGCGTGTTGCAATTTCAAAAATTATTTAAGCTTCTATACTACTACCTTATTTAAATAGGGGAACATGTCCGCTTATTGTCTCGGCTGTGGCTTCATGCTATAATTCTACCTGTACTGGGGAGTCGTCTAGTGGTAGGACAGCGGACTCTGGATCCGTAAGCGAAGGTTCGAATCCTTCCTCCCCAGCCATAGAACTGCGGCGCATTCGTCTAGCGGTTAGGACACCTCCCTCTCAAGGAGGAGATCGCGGGTTCGAATCCCGCATGCGCTACCAAAGAATCAAAAATCCCCTGATTTAAAGCTAAATTTCAGGTTAAGGAGCTCACTTTTTGGATTTTTGCTAACGTTTTGCGAACTATTTAAAAACTGACCAATTTTCTGCATCATAATTTTAGAGGTGATAAGCCTACCGATTTGTGGTTCAATGATAGTGGCCGGAAAAAGAATCTTACCGACCTCAGAGAGTTCTGGTTTTATCGCTTTGTCTTGAAAAATAATACTTTTTAAAGGAGGAATCAATGGACCGTGTTAAGGGCAAAGTGGCCGTCGTTACGGGTGCGGCAAGCGGGCTGGGCAAAGGAGCAGCATCGCTATTAGCCAGAGAAGGAGCCAGAGTTATACTTACCGACATCGTCGAGGCTAGTGGGAAAGAAGCTGCTGAGGAGATAAGACGTGAAGGGGGAGAGGCCGTCTTCATGAAACTGGATGTTAGCAATGAAAGCGAATGGAGTAAGGTAATGGAAAATATCCTGGCCGAGTTTGGCAGAGTGGATGTTCTGGTCAATAACGCCGGGGTCGAACTTATCAAAGAGATTGCCGATACCTCGCTGGAAGAATGGCGCTGGCTCATGAGTGTTAATCTGGATGGCGTTTTTCTGGGCACGAAATACGGCATAAGGGCCATGAGAGAGAGCGGGGGCGGCTCAATTATTAATATATCCTCTGTGGCAGGCATTGTTGGCACCTTTGATGATACGGCGGCGTATTGCGCCAGTAAGGGCGGCGTAAGGCTGCTAACCAAAGCAGCCGCCCTCGAGTGCTCAAAGGCGGGTCACGACTATAACATCCGCGTTAACTCCATTCATCCCGGTGTTATTAAAACACCAATGGTAGAGGCTTTATTAAAGGATAAAGATATCAGGGAAAGGTTGAAGGATATTCACCCAATCGGATTTATAGGCGAGCCAATAGACATTGCCTATGTCGTTCTTTACCTTGCCTCTGATGAGTCCAGACTTGTTACCGGTGCCGAGATGGTAATCGATGGAGGCTGGACGGCGCATTAAATTAAAGTACCGGGACATAAATGTAGCTAAACAGCTTTCGAATATTGACATATATGGATATAGAGCTTATAATGTCATTCAAACTTTATGTAAGTAATAAATCCTGTCGTTTTTAAAATGTTAAAGAAATTTCTGATAGGGGAGGTGATGGCCTATAGATGATAGTTGAGTAATTAAGGAGACATTCTCAATTTAAAGAAGGAGGCATTGGGCATTTATGAAAAAAATCTTGTTCGTTTTATTAGCAATTATATTAGCAGGCGGTCTGATTTTCAGCAGCTGTGCTGAGCCAGAACCAGAACCTGCCCCAGCTCCAGCCCCGGCACCGGCTCCGGAACCCAAACCAACACCGGAACCCAAACCAACGCCGGAACCCAAACCAACACCAGAACCCAAACCAGCACCGGCACCAGAAAAGACGGAGATCCTTATTGGTGCTATCAATTCCATGACTGGTCCGGAGGCCATGGTAGGTACCGAGCACCGATGGGCGTATCAGCTGGCGGTCGATGACATCAACGCCGCCGGCGGCGTATATGTAAAAGAACTTGGTAAAAGCTTGCCCATGAGGCTTATCGTGGTGGACGACAGGAGTTCCATTCCTGATGCAGCGTCAGGTGTGGAAAAACTCATCAAGCTGGAAAAGGTGGACTTCGTCCTAGGCTCCGTCAGCAGCGAACTGAATATATCCGGTTATTCTGTCGCCGAGAAGTACAAAAAGCTCTATATCACCACCACCCACTGGGCGGAGCAACACAAGGAATCACACGAACAGGGCATGTCATGGGTGGTAACCTCATTCTTCCCGGCTGCCAGTGTGGTAGAGAGCCCGGCGCTGGCTCTGAATACAATGCCTGAAGCCGAGCGGCCGCAGAAGATCTGCGTCATGGCGATGGACAACCCGGATGGCAAATTCTTTGGAGAAGCCGGACCTGGAATGATAGGGCAATACGGTTATAGTGTTGTACCCTCTGAGTACTACACGGAGGGGCAGAAGGACTACTCGGCGTCAATTCTCAGATTCAAGGGCGATGGTGTTGATGCGTTGGTGTGGATAGG
>Ga0209427_10002063_pt1 | contig 23482 bp, 29 predicted proteins | sample DeeMarSWOR136_30_FD_187465 | JGI IMG/M metagenome (GOLD analysis project Ga0209427, IMG submission 187465) | Marine sediment microbial communities from White Oak River estuary, North Carolina - WOR-1-36_30 (SPAdes) (version 2) | ecosystem: Environmental > Aquatic > Marine > Intertidal zone >...
TTTTCTGCTGATAAATATAATAAATATGTAGAATCAATTATATCTACTCCTAAATAAACCAGAATAGGGTAGAATTTAGGAAGAATCCTACCAGATGCCATTATAACAAGATTATTGTCTATATTATTTTTTAGTTTTACAATTATGTCAATTATATTTCTGAAATTGCTAAAATTATCAAAAATACCAATAAGATTTAGGATTTTTATATTTTTATTTTGTTCGATTACTGAAAAATACATATCTATTAATTCCGAATAACCAAAAAGTCTTAATGACAAACCAAAGTTTATATCTGGATGGTTTTCCAATATTTTAACTGCATCATTAAGGTAATTTTTAATTTCTCTGTCTGCAAAATCCTTATCAATAGCAGTGGAGGGGATATTGAAAGGAATAATTGATAAGACATTATCTTTCGAGAAAATCTCCAAATTTTTTTGTAGAATACTTTCAAATTTCTCTAAAGTGCCTAGGTGCGAAAATATGAATCCAGTATCTTTAAACTTTTCTCTAAGGAAACCTATTTTCAAAAAAATCTCTTTAGAAATGATAAATAAGTCATGGTCTTCAAATTCCTGTATAAAATTAAATTGCTTCATGAGAACATTTTTAATTGGAATGATAACATTAGGCGTTCTTATAAAGAGTTTCTTTTCTTTAGATAAATTCATTCGTCCTATTCTTGAAAAACCAATTCTAGTTTCTATCAGATCAAAAAAAATACTCATTCTTTCCAATAAGAAGGATTAATTTATAGAACAAAATTTATTCTCTTTAAGTTCTCTAATTCTCCAAATTTATTAAGAATTTAGTAAAAATTAATTTAGTACTAATAAAAATAATATGCTATTATCTCTATTTCTCTATAAAATGATGAAATTTGTATAAGGTATTAATTCATCTAGCACAAAATTCGTGTAAGTATCTTCTATTTCCTCCGAAACATATAGATCCCTTATAAAATCAGCATAGTCTTCAATATTTTCTACTCTAACTATAGCAAATAGTCCATATTGTTCACCAATTCGAAATAAATCGGTAATATTCCTATTCTTATCCAATCTAAGAGCTAGTTCATTATATTTTGAAGGATCCTTTGGCTTAATTCGAAGTAGATATTTTCCTTCAAAACCTATTTTTTTTGGACTAAAATTTACAACATAATTCAAAATCGCACCTTCTTTTTCAAGTTTCTTAATTCTGTTATGAATAGTTGATTGTGAAATTTCTATTTCAAGTTGTTCTTTAAAGATTTTACTTATCTCATATGTAGATATTGGTTTAATTCCTTGAGCATCTCTTAATATATTCAGAATTTTATAATCAATTTCGTCAATATCAATTGGAATTTCTGACTCAATTATACTAATCCCATTTGTTTTAAACACCTTTATTGTTTCAATAATTTGATATTTCTTAAAATAGGATTTAGCCATTATCTTATCAATTGTATTTAAAGTTTGATAATATTCATCAGGAGATTTAAAGATAAATAAGGCAAATAGTGAAAAATCTCCAATAATGCCATCTAGCATTCTTAACTGGGGGATTTCAAGCAATTTCTTGACTAATTCTGGTTCCTTTGGATTGGTTTTAATTTCAATCATCACATACTTCAAGTTATTTGGACGAATATTTGGATTGATGTTTATTGTAAAATTTGTAATTATTTTTTGATCTCGCATATAATCAAGTTTGTTTTGATATGTTTGTCTAGAAAGACCGATGTTGCGTGAATTTCTTGAAACGATAAATTTGGTTTTTCCACTTAAATTTTTAATAAATCGCTGGGATTCTACCTGATCGTTAATATCATTCATATTATAACAATTTTGCAAATTTCTTAATAGTTATTAATTAAATGTTAATTATTATTAATAGATTTTTGCATTTAACCAAAAATAATTTTATTAATTAATTAAAATTATTAGTTTATAAAAGGAAAAGTGAAATTAAATGACAAAATATAGAGTAGCAGATGAAAGTCGAGCAGAGAAAGGAAAAGAAGCACTATACATTGCAGAAAGTAAAATGCCAATTACTGCAAAAGTGATACGCGAAAGATTTCGAAAAGAAAAACCATTAGAAGGAATTACCATTGCAGGATGCTTACATGTAACTAAAGAAACAGCTAATCTTGCCCGTACCTTAAAAGCAGGAGGAGCCGATGTTTGGTTATGTGGAAGTAATCCACTATCAACTCAAGACGATGTAGCAGCAGCTTTAGTGAAAGAAGACGTCAATGTTTTTGCTTGGCATGGTAACACAGATGAGGAGTTTTACTGGTGTATTCGTGAATGTCTAAAAGCTAAACCTAATATTTTGATAGACGATGGTGCAGATATGATTGTAACTGCTCATAAGGATTTCCCCGAGTTAATTACAGAGGGGATAATTTTTGGCTGTCAAGAGGAAACCACAACTGGAGTGAAGCGATTTAAAGCTATGGATGCTGCTGGAAATCTGAAAGTACCTCTTTTTCCCGTAAATGATGCAAGATGCAAAAATCAGTTTGACAATGAACTGGGAACTGGTCAAGGTATTGTTGCAGCTATTTATGGTATGCATGTTTTATTTGCTGGGAAAAATGTTGTCATTGCTGGATATGGTCATTGTTCTTCCGGAATGGCGCTTAGAGCAAGAGGTTTAGGTGCTAATGTAACCGTGACTGAAGTTGATCCAATCAAGGCGTTACAAGCAAAATTCGCAGGATTTAATGTGATGCCTATTGAGAGGACATTACCTTACGCCGACATTATATTAACCGCTACTGGATGTAAACACGTAATCCAACCGACTAAAGAAATGTTTGACAAATTGAAGGATGGAATCATACTTGGTAATCTTGGACATTTTGACATTGAAATTCCCACCAAGGAATTATATGAATTTGCCAAAGAGATTAAACCAATTCGATCCGATGTAGAAGAATTATTAATGCCTAATGGTAAGAAGGTCTATCTGCTTGCTAAAGGTAGATTGGCTAATTTAGTGCTTTCTGAGGGACACCCTGCTGAAGTTATGGACATGTCATTTGGTCTTCAATCTTTAATGTCCGAATATATTGTCAAAAATAAGGATTCCTTGAAACCTGGAATAATAGATGTTCCTACTGATATTGATGATAGTGTCGGATTTTTAAAACTTCAATCAATGGGCGTTGAGATTGATAAACTAACTGAAGAGCAATACAATTATATCCATGGTTACGAAGAAGGAACATAAAAACTATTTTTATTTCATTTTTTTTAATTTCCTACAAATAAAATAAAAAAAATATTACAAACTTGGTCTTGTGACCAACTGAATATAAAATTCATACACTCATGATGCTTTTGCACCATAGATCTCAATAAGCGTGTAGTCTACACCCTCAACAGCCTCATCTATGGCGATAAGTATTCCTACTAATAAATTTGAGGGTTCAGAATATCATCAGGGTTAATTTTTTCTCCATAAACTTCTTGAGCTAATTTTCTAAGACCAATTAGACCAAAAGGTTCCTTCTCAAGCCTGTTTGAGACCCATATCTTTAAATTATTAAATTCTTTTCTTATTTCTTCAACATATTTAAGTTGAATTGAACGAGTGTTATTACAAAAATCACATTTTTTAGATTGGGGTGTTATCATATTGATATGGACTCCATCGAGTTTAATATATTTCTTAGTTAAGTCTCTGGCTCTTTTAATCTCTTCAAAACTTGGCTTTTCGGCGATAGAAACAAGTCTTAAAGACCCTACTTTATGGATTAATTCTGTGATTCTCTCACCACGATTTTCAAGATCTACTAGCATTTGAAAAATTTCTTTCCCTAATTCTCTTCTTTTTTTATAATCATCAAATGGTTTAATTAATTTTCTAAACATTTTAGAAAATTTTCTAACTGCCTCTTTGATAGAATTATAAAAATTCAGTGAATATTTCAGAACCACTTTAACTTGATCCTCAGGAATTTCAAACAATGCTACCATATTTCCAGTAGGAGGAAAATCAGCAACAATAATATCAAATTGCCTAGATTCTCCTCCTTCAGCATCCAAAATTTCTTGGAAAAACATGGCATTTTTAAGTGCGAGAGGGATAGAATCTGCTGTAAATGTGTTGTCCATAAACTTTTCTAACTGGGGAATTAAGCCTACAATTGGCATTTCTTTCATCAGAGCTTTCATCTTAGTTATCAAATTTTTTGTGTATCTCTCGGCATATTCATCAGGATCAGGTTCAATTGCCCAAAGATTTTTCGATAAAGGCGTTAATTTATTTCCAATTTCAGAATTAAATAAATCCGTAAGATTATGCGCCATATCAAAAGATATTAGTAATATTTTTTTATCTGGAAGGAGATCTGATAAAACTATAGCTGTAGCTGCACTTATAGTACTCTTACCCACACCCCCTTTTCCACCTAACACAATAATTTTTTCCATTTATAATTATCTCTAACTTTTTCTCAATTTATAATACAGAAATAAATATGTTATAAAAAACTAATTAAAAATTCCAAAAATTAGCAAAAAATAAATTAATTATCTGACTAAATAAATTATAATCATCAAAATCAAGATGATTTTAAGTTCAAATTCAAAATAAAATTCTGTTAAATAAATCAAAATTATCCAAGTTATAATTTAATTCTCATAAAAAATAATAAATTTGGAATAAAGCAAAAAAATCATTAAAAGAACTAATCAAAAGGAAAGGAAGTGATCAAGATTACAAATCAAAATGAGTTTACAACTAAATATATTATAGAAGTTAAATTTACAATTAAAGGTGTTGTAGAAAAAAGCGATATAGTCGGCGCCATTTTCGGCCAATGATAATAGTTTAGTGCCGTATCGGCAAATCGGCTAAACTGAAGGTCTTCTTTTAGATCTAGATTTAAGAGATCTCCAAAAATCTGGACGAATTGGACGGATTGAAGTAGAAAATATTTCTAAAGAGGGAATATCAGAAGGTATTATTAAAATTCCGTCCTCTTTAACAAGAAAGGAGACTGCACTATTGGCGGCGACTGTAGAAACTGTATCTCGGGTTGGTCCATGTGAGGCTAAAATCTCTCTAATTGAAATTCGAGATGTTCGTGAAACAAAACGTAAGAAAATTATTGAACGAGCTGCTGAACTTCTAAAAAAATGGGATGAAAAATCCTTAGAACAAAGTGAAATTGAAGAAAAAATAGACAAAGATATCAAACTTGGAGAAATCGTAGTTTGGGGTCCCGATAATCTTCCAGCAGGTCCAGAAGTAGATAGTAATCCAGAACTTATCATTGTAGAAGGACGAGCTGATGTTTTAAATTTATTACGAATTGGTATCAAAAATACAATTGCTGTCCAAGGAACTCAAGTACCTAAATCTGTTATTAATCTAGCAAAAGAGAAGAAAACTGTCAATTGTTTCCTTGATGGGGATCGTGGTGGGACTATTATTTTAAATGAACTAATGCAATTATTAAAATTAGATTATGTTGCTAGAGCGCCTGATGGGTATGAGGTTGAAGAACTCACTAGAAAACAAATGATTAAAGCACTACAAAACAAACGACCAGCAAAACAGTTAAAAGATGCGAAGAAAAGTTCTATAGAAGATAATATTTATGATAATAAGGATGGTGCGCTTCGGAAATTTTTGAAAAAATTAAAAATAAAAGATGAATCAACTATTATAGAGTCAATTAATACTATACAAACAGGTTATAGTATTGGTTTTAGTAAGAGTCTTGAAAAGTTATTTGAGATGCCTGTTGGTGAAATTTTCGAAAAGATAAGGAACTTTAAAGATACTCAATATTTAATAATTGATGGAATTTTGACAAAAAGACTTCTTTCACTTTCTATTAATATGAAAATCAAATTTATTGCATGCAAAAACAAAGAAGAAGATCTATCTATACCTAATAATATTGATATCTTTTATATATAGAATCTATTTTATGTAAGATTTAACCAGTGATAGGTAAAGTAACATTGAAGATAAGCTGTATAATAAATGATAGAGCTCCTAAAAGTAAAATACCTATCCCACAAATTTTAAAAACTAGAAAATAATCCTTTCGATTTGGCTTATTAGCTACTTTTAGGATCCTTTTCGAATTTTGAAAGAAAAGTGACAATCTTTCATAAAGTCCAGGTTTTTTTTTCTGATCTAGTTTTGAATACTTCTCATATTTTGGGTAACTTGACACATTAAATCAAATTAAATAAGTTATTTTAATTTATCTATAAAAAATAATTTCAATTTACTCTTTAATTGATGAATTAACTAATATCAAGGATACTAGACACAAATTCTTCTTTAATAAATGGTTTAAGATCTTCATAGGATTGACCTACTCCAACGAACAGAATTGGCTTTTTAGTTTCAAATGAAATGGATAATGCAGCACCACCTTTCGCATCAGCATCAAGTTTAGTTAAAATATTGGCATCAATCCCGACCTGACTGTCAAATTCCCTTGCTTGGTGCAAAACATCATTTCCTGCAAGACTATCACCCACAAATACAATTAGATCTGGCTTCGTTACTCGTACAACTTTCTGCATCTCCATCATTAAGTTTCGGTTCGTGGTTTGCCTTCCAGACGTATCTATTAAAACTACATCAATCCCCTTAGCCTTAGCATGCTCTATTGCATCATAAGCTACCGAAGCAGGGTCAGATTTATATCTATGTTTGATAACTTTAATTCCAACATTGTTCATGTGCTTAGTTAGTTGTTCAATAGCTCCAGCTCGAAAAGTATCTGAAGCAGCTGCTACAGATGTTATATTATTCTTTTTCAGAAAATTAGCCACTTTAGCAATTGTAGTAGTTTTTCCTGTTCCATTAATTCCAAGAAAAACAAATACAAAAGGTAAACCTAACGAATTTTTAGCCTTAATCTCTTTAATAATATCAATTTCCTTTTCAGGAGTTAATATTTCAATAACAACTTCTTTTAAAGTGTCAAATAGTGTCTTTTTAGTTGATACTAATCGAGTAATTTGCTGACCCTTAGATGATTCAATTATGTTAGTACAGATTTCATCAGCAGTATCTACTGCAACATCATTACTGATAAGGAGTATCCTTAAATCATTTAAAGCTTCATCTATCTTTTTTTCTGTTAAAGTTTTTTTAACAAAAGTAGAAAATACGTTTTTTAGCTTTTCAAGCATCTATTTTTTCACAAAAATTAGCATTATTTAAAAATATTTAATTAAATTGCATATAATGTATCTATTGTTGGAGATAACTCCTTTGAATAAGTTGAGTGGTTTTTTGTAGATTTATATCTATATTTTGTAATTGTGTTCTTATTATTTGGATTTCTTTATCATGCTGTTCAATTCGTTTTTCAAGAAGTTCAATTGCTCCATCCAGATCTTTTTCAATTATAACATCTTGAGTAATTGCTAATAATACTTTTTCAGGATCCTTAATAGAAGCTTTGACATTTGCCATACCTCCAATAGGTATTAAAATTTCATCATTTTCTGCAACTCCTTCTTTTATGTTTTCAAGAGTAATCTTTGTATTCATAATATTTGCTCGAGATACATTAAGTATTTCCAATTGACCTCTATACATTTCTTGTTGTTCTCTTAATATTCTAAATATTTGCATTTGTTCTTGATAATCTTGAGAAGATTCCAAATTTTATCAAATCCATTTTGATTATTAATTATTCTGATAATTCCCTAATAAGATAATCTTGTGATTCCTCAAAAGTTATTTCTTTGACTTCTTGAATATTAATTTGACGTCTGTAAATTCCTATAGATGTAATTTGGCTTAATACTTTTTCAAGAGCATCTTCCTTTTTCAAAGCACGAACCTCTTTACGGAATAAATATTTCTTGTGATTTTTATTGTAATTACCAATGATTCTATAAATTTTAATCTCTGACATTGTTATTTAGATCCATTGAATCAAAGCTTTTAAAAAGGATAATATTTAGGAAAATATTAAATTTTGCTTTTTATATATACATAGAATTTCTCTACAATTGTAATACAGACGTAATTCGTATTAATTCTGGACCTGTGCAATCATTTCCAAAAATTCCACTTTTATCATTTACAATTGCTCCTGAACTTAGATATGGTACACCACGGTTAACTGTTGATACATCTACCTCATCAACTTTTAAGATAGAAGTTATATAATCAATTTGTTCATCGGTAGAGAGAGGATGTACAACACAACCTTTATTATTAGCTAATGAAATTGAACCAGGAAGATAATTATTAGCAAATTCATAAACAACGGTCTCAACATTTAAAGTATTTTCAATTTCCTCTCTATAATCTTTTAAAAATGAACTGATAATAGCGCCTTTATCATTACAGAGAATTAAATTTCCAAAAGCATTATCTATTGACTTTAAAACACAAACCTGAGAAGATTTGGATTTCTCTTTTAGAAATTCTTCTAATTTCTCTAATTCCTCATCTTTTATAATATAGGGAATGATTATTCCATATTTATTAGAAGCAGTATACACGCCCAATAAATTAGAATTATTGATTGTAAGGGGAAAAAACGGTTCTGTAAAGATGTTTCTATATTTTTTAAATAATGGTTTTAGTAATGTAGGAGGATAAAGTATGTATGAATTATTCGCTGCGAGATACACTCCAATTAAACTATGTCCAAAAACTTGAGATCTTAAAATTGCCATTCGATTCTTCGATAAATCAATATATATTCTAGTTATTTATAACAAAAGCAGAAATTAATAGTTGGAATTGATTAGTTATATTATTATGCTAAATAAACAACACATAGACCATCTATATTCTTCGTAACCCTAACCTTTAACTTCCTCGGTGGTTTCTGAATTCCTCTTTCCCATATTCGTTCATTTACTTCTTGAGAAATTATTAATGATTCAGGTTTGAAGTGGCGGTTCATGAATTCTCTTAAATAACGAATAGACTTCTTAGCCCATTTGTTTCTAGGTCCGTTTCTTGCTTTCGCAAGAGGGATAACATAAATTCTCTCATCAATAATTTCTTCTTTAGGGATTTCTTCTTCCTCAGCTTCTTCTAAAATTCCAACTTCTTCTTCAAAAATTTCACTTATTTCTTCCTCTTCAGAAATTTCATCTAAACTGAATTCTTCAATCTCTTCAATCTCTTCTTCAACATCTTCTTCCGTATCTACCAGTTCTTCCTCTAAATCGTCTAAATTAATTTCTTTCTCTTTTTTTGCCATTTTCTTTCAGATTAATTTTTGTTAAACTTATATATTTAATCTCGTTTTAATCTTGTATTTCTCCATGTTCTTCTGGAATATGGGCTAGTTCTAACCTTTCCTCCAGTTCTTTGAATTACCCAATTTGGTACTGACTTACTTTTTTTCATTCTATTCGCTCTACGCAATTTCGAAGGTAAATCTTTATTACGAGCCATTTTAATTGCCTTTCATTATAATTATTTTTTGATTTTGAACTCTTTCTTTCTTCCTAATGTTGATAATTGTTCTAGGAGTTTTTTAAATGCTTTATCGGGCAGTGGTGTTGCTCCTCTCAATTGCCCACTTTGAAACAATTGGATTAATTGCATTTCTATTTGTTCAGCATACTGTGGTTTGACAATTCGTATATTTTCTAGTCTTTGTCTTCCTTCTACACTTAGTATCTTTCTCATTATTAAATATTTTTTTTCTTCAAATTCCTTTTGTTGAGCTTCCGCAATTTGTTGTTGAGCTGCTTGTTGTCTTAATTCTTCCAACTTTCTTCTTCTTATATTATTTAATTCTTCGTCGTTGCTCACTCTAAACCCCTAAAAATTACATGTTTATTATTAATCTTTACTTCTTAAAATCCCTGATGCCGTTCGTTCTAATAAACTAGTTCCTTCAGAAGAAAGAATTCTTCCTTGTTTTTCATTCATTTTAATTAAATTTGCATTTTCAAGTTGCTGTAGTGCCACTCTTATTATTTTTCCACTTCCTCTGGCAGAATGATTTAAACCTTTAGCTTTCCTATTTCTTCCTCCATAAAATTTTCGAAGTTTATTAACTCCAATAGGTCCAAATTTCTTCACTTTTCTAAGTAGGGAGGCACAACGGATATACCAGAAATTTTCTTGGTCAATAGGGGCTAATTCTTTAAAAAATGCAGTTTTCCAAAATTCTGAACCTTTAGGAGGTGAAATTTCGGGAAATTCCTTTAACTTTTCCGCAATTACTTGAATCAGTTTTTCTGGTTGAACGACATAGACGGACATGCAAAAATCGTACCTTTTTTTTTCGGTCTTTTATGAAAATATGGATGATTTTTAATATATAATACGTTTTTAAAGCTAGAATAAATTAAAAATTTTTGTATTTTTTGAGTTCTGGGACGATGGATTACCAAAAAGAATTTAAAAAGGCGTTATTAACACAACCGCATTGTATATTGGGAAAGCGTGGAATAACTAAGGAGTTTATACAGCATGTCTCCAAATTATTAAAAAGATATAAGGTTATTAAAATCAAGACATTGAAGACATTCGCATCCCAATCAAATATAAAAAATATTGCTCTTGAAACTTCAAAACTGACAAATTCTTATTTATTAGACCTAAGAGGTAAAACTTTTATTCTTTCTTTAGAACCTATTGATAAAGCTAATTAACTTAAAATTATAAAGAATTTAGATGGCAAAGAGAAACAGAAATTATAAACTAGTTATAAAAAATATTGCGAAAAGTAGGATAATCTACTTATTTCAAAGAGCTCATGAAATATTTCCTGAGAATAAATCACTAGCAAACAGATATACTTACTTGGCTAGGCGATATGCCCAGAGAGCAAAAATTAAGATACCTTATGAATGGCAAAAAAGAATATGTAAAAAATGCAAAAAATTTTTATATCCTGGCTTAAATTATAGAGTTAGAATGCACTCCCATAAGGGAAAGGGCTCTCATGTTTCCTTGACATGTTTTGAATGCACTAAAACAACCAGATATTTTATTAAGACTTTAAATCCTAAAAAAGAAGTTCCTAAAGTAAATTAATATACTAAAGAAAATTATGCCTTTAATTATAATTATAGTAGAATGCGGTATAGAATTAATACCGAAAGAAATAAGAAATCATTCTGCTATAAGAAAAAATTTAAATTCTCAAAGTCTATCGTCGCAATTATTAGATAATGCTCTACATCATAGTGCGATGAAAAATTTAAAAAATTTAAATAAGAGAGGTCGACCTGATATCACTCATTTATGTCTACTTAACGCTTTAGGCTCACCTTTATGTAAATCAGGCAATTTGAGACTATATATGCATACTATCAATAATAAGATTTATGAATTTAATCCAGAAATAAGGATAGCGAGAAATTATAATCGGTTTAAAGGATTAATGGCGAAATTATTGATTGATAATAGTGTTAAATTGAATGATAAACAGTTAATTTCACTATTCAATGGAGATATACAAAATCTTATCAAAATAGTTAAAAAACCACAAATACTGCTATTCTCAAGTAAGGGGAAATTAGTAAATAATCATAGCGCTCTCTTCCATGAAGACATAACTAAAAATACTATAGCTATTATTGGTGGCTTTCAGAAAAATACTTTTTCAGATGAGCTTTTGAATTTATCTGAAAACTTAATTTCGATATCTGAGTATTCATTGGACGCATGGGTGGTTGTAAGTAAGGTCATCAATTTATACGAAATATTCCATAAAATAATCTAAATTTGTAAAGAAGAGAAAAGTTAAAAGATATAAACCACTTAATTTATTACTAAATTCATTTAAAAAAGTACTAAGCGCTCGTTGTGTAGTGGCTATCATCCAGGACTTCCAATTCTGGGACCCGGGAAACTCCAAACATTTCGAGGGAGTTCGGGAATTCAATTCCCGGCGGGCGCATGGTTAATTTAATTTTAAGGAAAGGAAATCGATTTTCTTACTAAAACTTAATTTTTAAAAACCAAAAAAATATATTTACAAACTTGTATGTTTTATTTGAAAAAGCGCCAGCTAAATTTTTTTTCCATTTCCATATTAGATCACTTTTTTACTTAACTGGCGTTTTTTCCTATTGGAAAGGTTAAATAGATGATGTTTCTATTTCAATAATCTTAAATTTTTGATTTTATTATGAGGATACAGAATTATTACTCATTACGATGGTTATATATAGATATAAAGAATTCAAGTCTGTCATAAATAAATTAAAGTATCCCGATTCATGGTTTTGGGCACGTTATACTCTAAATACATATTCAGGATGTGCTCATGCTTGTATTTACTGTGATGCACGAAGCCAGCGATATTACCTAAATGATTTTGAAAATGAAGTAATAGTTAAGACTAATTTTGATAAAAAATTAGATCTAAGGATAAAAAGAGCTCGCACGCTATTACCTGACGTAATTGCTCCAGGAGGAGTAAATGACGCGTACCAACCGATTGAACGAAAGATTGAGAATACAAGAAAAGTTCTACAGGTTATTGCTAAACATAAATTTCCAATAAATATTGCAACTAAATCAAATTTAATAACTCGAGATATTGATATTTTAAAAAAAATTGCAGATGATACATGGTGTACAACCGGATTTTCGATAACTACTACAAACGAGGAACTCGCTAGATTTTTAGAACCTTTTTCATCACCTCCATCAGATAGGTTAGGAGCAATAAAATCAATCAAAAGCGAAGCCTCAAATATTCAAGTAGGTACCTATTTAATACCGATAATCCCATTCTTAACAGATGATATTGAAAACTTGGAAGATATTATTAGACAATCTAATAAATCAGGAGCGGATTTTGTTTTATTTTCTCCTGGTTTAACTATGCGTGATTCTCAAGCTGATTATTTTATAAATAAGTTAAAAAATAGTAAATATAAGCACATTATTAAACCATTACTAGAACTATATAAGGGACAAATGCATCCACCTGCTCAATATGTCAGAAAATTACACATTAAGTTATTGAGTCTATGTGAGAAGTATAATATGGCTATAAGGGTAAAAAGATGGATTCCTTCAGATTATCGTAAATGGAATTATAAGATCTCTGAACTATTGTTAAATAAGGAATACTTGGATTCAATAAAAACAGGAAAAAATAATAAAAATTTGATGTGGGCTGGGTTAAATCTTAACAATTTTGAGGAATCAATTTTGGATGTCTATAAAAAGGGAAATCTATCTAAAATGAGAAATTTTAATCGCCAAATAATTGATTATATTGAACCTTACCTAGAGAAAAGTCAGGATCTAAAAAATAAATCCGGAATTGATCGATTCTTATGATTGAAAAGGTTATTCAAGAGATTAAACTATTTTTAAAAAACGATTCTCCTTATTTAACCGACGACCAAAAGTCTCGAATGTATAAAATATTAAATTCTGATAATCCCAATTTTAAAGCATATGGGATTAAACATTCTGAAATTGAAAAATTTATCAGAAAATTAGATAAGAAGTATCAATTGGACTATGAGATTGTTTCTGATGTTTTTAAAGTGTTGATAAAATCTGATCTACATGATGAAAAAATGACCTGTATTTTGTTACTAAATAGATTTAAAAAGAATTTCACTAAAAAAACAATTGAAATGATTCAGAAATTTATACCTTCTTATTTCGATACATGGGCTATTACGGATACAACCATGATAAGAGTTATTGGTCCATTTTTAGGAAAAAAAGGGAATGAAGAGTTAGCTCAAGAAACGATAGCAAAATGGTCCATATCTGATAATTTATGGCTTAAACGTGCATCATTGGTAATCTTACTTAAATTAATAATGATAAACAAAGATTTCGACGAGGAATATGTATTTGGGATTATTGAAAAAATGCTGAAATACCCAGAGGACTACATTCATAAAGGTATTGGATGGCTTTTAAAAACGTGTTCGAAATTTCAGCCCGAAATAATTTATCGATACTTATTGAGAAACAATACTAAGCTTCCTCGTCAAATATTAAGATATGGGAGTGAAAAATTGCCAAAAGAAAAAAGATTAGAAATTTTAAGTCGGTAGCTCTCTGTGTGCCTTTTTCTAACACCTTTTAATATAATATGTTATATTTGTTAAGAATTACATTTAATTTGGTACTTTCCATCAATTAGTTAAAAGCACAAATATATTTAGAAGGTGATTTATAAAATTCGTAAATGAACTAATTGTTTTCATTGGAAAAGAATCCTGTTAATTCTATTGTTTTTAATACCCATAATCTCGATAATAAACGTTAGAGCTAGTAAAACGAATAGTAGTGAATTTTTAAATAATTTTGATGGGATTTATCATTTAGAATACTTTATACAATTCACACCCTATAAGAATGGCTATTCAACAACCAAATATGCTATAGATCTTGAAAGATACAATAAAAGCGGAGAAGATTACATGAAAGTTTCACTATATTATAAAGACTCACAATTAACACATTTCAATGACAATTATAGTTATATAATCTCTCTGACTTCTCGAGAGCTACTTGAACCGAGTAAAAATAAGTATAATGAATATCTTTCAGGTACTCATACCGAATTATTTTTAAATATTTCAGAGTTTGAGAGTTCCCCTAAAATCCGTATTGATGAACCATTAACTTTCTCTGATTATTTTAAAGATTATCAAGATCCTCAATCACTTAGAAGTGATGTAACATTTAGCTATGTTGGGATAGAGAAATACGATTCAAATTTGTTATATGATTTTACAACATTCCATTATAACATAAAACATGTTATATGGACAGACGGGGATTTTTGAAGTACATTCTTTGCAGAAATAGATTATTATTTTGATAATAATACAGGGACCCTTGTAGCGGAAAATATTTATGGGTACCTATATCATTACAAATCAGACTCGATTTCAAATGAGATCTATATTACTCGTACTCTTGCTCTAATTAATCAGACTATAATAATGAATTCTTATGAAGCAATGAATATTGATAGAACTCCTACAGAACCCGGTGATTCAATAAAACTTGACTGGAATTATCCGATTCTTATAATAATCATTTCAGCAGGAATTCTGATATTATACAATAGAAAAAAAATATTAAAAGAAAAAAGGAATTAAATCAATGAAATCGCGTTATAAACCTTTGGAAACGCGGTTGAGAGAAAGGAATGCCCCTTTTTAATTCCAATAATTATTGACTTCTACTTCTTATAGTGAAAAAATTATCATAAAAAAATTAACACAAATTTTAAAGAAATCTAATCTTTAGTCAGATAATATTTAATATTTAACTAGAAGAAGTATCAACTATGTCAGAAGAGAATTTATCAAAAAATAATGATTTTACTATTGAGGAATTGGTATTTCTCATAAAAAACCTGTTAGAGAAATTTAACAAATCTGAAATTATATTAGATGAGATTGAGGGATGGAAAGGAATTCTCCAATTCAATTTAAACGATAATGAGTATTTTTATATTTTCAATTCTGGATCAAAATTGGAATATGTTGAGGATAGAGCTGGTGAGCCAGATTGTACATTAAAAATAACCCCAACCTTGGTCAAGAAAATATTTTCTGGAGAAATGGACATTAGGAGTTACTTTGACGCTTTAATGAATAAAAAACTTGAAATTCAAGGAGATTCTTCTCATTTTATGAAATTAAATGTATTACTAGAATATCTTGAAGAAAAAAAAAGTCAAGAATTAGAAAGTGGAAAAGAAGATTGGATTATAGAAGCACCAGAGAACCATGGAATGAGATCAGATCTTCTAGAGAATGCTGCTAGAAAATTAAAAGAAATTGATATTAATCGCAATAGTTTTGTGGTAATTCGACATGGAATATTAATTTATGAAAAGTACTATGGTCAACGTAGTTATGAAACACGCCTAAAATGGCATTATGATATTGCTTCTGTTACCAAAACTATAGCTGCTTTAGTTGTTGGAGTTGCAGTAACTAAAGGATTATTTAGTGTCGACGATTTTATTACTGATTGGATTCCCAATCCTGCAAAAGGAATCGTGCCCGGTTCAAAAATTAAGCATGTATTAACCCAAACTTCTGAAACGGAACCAGCAGGAACACATTTTAAGTATAATAGTGATGATGTAGTAAACACCCTAGGTAAAATCATAACTAAAGCATCTGGAATGCCATCTAAAGAGTTTGCACAAACTAATCTCTTCCAGCCCCTAGGTGTTTATAATTACTCTTGGGGTGAAGTAGTAGCTAATATGACAGATCTTCCTATCGGTTATGGGATGAAGATATCCTCTAGAGATGCAGCAAGATTTGGGCAATTAATCCTAAATAAGGGTAAATGGAGTGGTAAACAAATCATATCAGAACAATATATAAACGAAATGATAAAACCTAGTTTTCTCGAGGCTAATAGTGGCTATGGATATCTTGTATGGTTGAATAATTCATTAGGGAAATGGAATAGACCATTTAAAAGTGGCACAGGAAGTATGATCCCTAACGCTCCCGAAGATATGTTTATGGCTACTGGTTTTTATGGTAGATTTATCTTTATCATTCCTAGTTTAGATATCGTTGTTGTTACCTTTGGAAAAAAATTTGTTATGGAAAGTCTTGATACTGCTAGAGAATTTTATAATGCAATTGCTCCAGCATTACCTTCTCAATAATTCATTTAAAATAATATATATTTAATTAATTAAAAAGACAGATATGGTGGCAGAATTATATGAAATACAAGGCGATAATTTTTGATCTTTTTGGTACTCTTGTTGATAGTTATTCAGTTCAAGGATACAACAGATATTTAAAAGAAATGGCTTCAGCTCTTGAATTACCTGAGGAAGATTTTTCAAAACTATGGCGTGATACAATTTACGAGCGGGGGATTGGGATTTTTCAAACTACCGAAGAAAGTATAAGATATATATGTAATAAACTTAAGGCTTCTGCGAGTGAAGAAAACATTGAAAAATGTAATCAGATTAGACTGGGAAACACACGCAAAGCCTTAACTCCTAAAAATGGAGCTGTTGATGTTTTAAAAAAGTTAAAAGGATTAGGTTATACGATTGGGTTAATAACTAATTGTTCTGCCGATGTGCCTCTCTTATGGAAAAACACAGAATTTTTTCATTTATTTGACGCTACTATCTTCTCTGCTTCAGTAGGTTTGAAAAAACCAGATACTCAAATATATAATTTAGCATGCAAACAATTAGGAGTCGAACCAACCGAATGCCTTTTCATAGGAGATGGTGATAGTAACGAATTATCGGGAGCCTTTCAGGTAGGTATGGATGCTATAATGATTCGTGATCCCAATGAAATGGATCCCTATCGTATAGTTGAGGTTGATTGGAAGGGTCGTAAAATTGAAAATTTCACAGAAATTTTAGATCTGATTTAGTTTTCATTTATTTTTATTTCTCTAATATTTTCACACTTGAAGACCAAAAAGATTTTTATGAGATTCTGTACTTTACTTTCTATCTTATTTATGATTATATTTTATATATAGTCAAAAAAAATAAGATAAAATAACATTGGCAAGGTGGCGTAGCCCGGTATGTATGCTTTGGAGCTTTTCCACTGATGGGTAAGAACGCACCAGATCCATCGGATTTACCGATAAAGGTGATACTGAAGATCTGGGTATCGAGAAAAAAAGTTTTGGTTGATTCAACCATTTTCGACAAGGTTCAAAAAAAAAGCCCGTTTTCGAGCTTTATTGGGTCTCCCTCCCTTGCCATAATTCTCTCTTTATTTATATTGTAGAGTTGATAAATTCAAATTAATTTCTTCTGAAATCATCTTTTATAAGTTTTTGAAATAGGGGGTTATCTTCATCGATAAATTCCCAGAACTCGTTATATAACTCTTCAAGATAATTAACACTTTTCTTGAGTTCACGATTATTTTTAGTAATATTATCATCTTCCTTTCTTGTTGGATTATATTCTAGATAATTTCCTTCCAAGATTAGATTTTCGAAAAGCTCATCATCATTAGTTTTATTCATTTTATATTTTAATGCTTTTTCTTCAGTGATATTTTTAGCAAATTCGAAATCTACCCTCTGATAGCCACGTACGGTACAATTTTTATCGACAAAGGCTTGAAATTGGTGCTCACATACTAAACCACTTACGATAGACATAGTTGATAATCCTTTTGCTTGGTTAATAACCGATTTAGGAAATTGCAGAACTTTCTCAGCTTTACACACAGGGCAAATAAACCGAATTTTGGCGTGATTATCAAAAGGAGTGATATCTGTGCTAGGAGAAAGTTTACTAGTAGCCATAATAAGACCTCTAATTTATGATCAGAAATTAAACATAAAAACTCCCTTATAAATCATTAGAGACTAAAATGATAATTAAAATGCTTAATTTATATCAAATCTTAATTATGTGTTTTCAGGTTCAAATTTTACATTCATATTTGTCTCATCCAATTCAAAATTAATTATAAGATTTGATACTAAATCGTTTTCAATCTTGAATGTGTGTTTTCCTTCGGTTAGTATATTGAGAGATTCTGTATCTAATTTAATTAAAATACTGATAGTATCACCTAATCCTATTGTTCGCCCACTTAATTTACCTTCAAGAATATCATCTAATTTAAATGAATCTCCTTTATGAAAAATTAAGAAACGATCCTTAATTATTTCAAGGTCAATAGAATCTTTTGAAATGTTAATCGGTTTATCATCTATTAAAAATTTCACATATTCAGAAAAATCAAAATTTTGTAGATCAAAGTTCTTTAAATTAAAGTCTCCTAACTCAATGTTTTCAGGAATTACGAATGGAAGTAGTAAATTAATAACTTTTATTTGTATAGAATCTCCTTTTCCATCCCCAGTAGTATCTACAGTGTAAACACTTTCTTTTGGTGGAAAAATCTTCTTAATTAATACTTTAAACGCAGATAAATCAAATGATATAAGCTATCAACCCATAAGTACTTACGTGTATCTTTTATTTACTATGAAATTAAAAATTTTGCTTAAAATTCAATAAGTTGGGTTGCGATGTTATATAACTATTTCAGAAATCTTGACAGGCCTATTCTCTTCATATGATTTTTGGGCAGCCACAGCTAGTACTACATTTCGAAGACCATCTTCTCCATTTGGCGAGGGTTCTCTGTTATTTTGTAAACATTCAAGGAAGTCTTGTAATTCTGCAGCGTAAGAATCCATATATCTTTGTAAAAAAAAGTATGGGATGTTATCTTCCTTGATCTTTTCAGCTGTATATAACCGTACTGTATTCAATTGTTCATTTTCCGCAATTGCACATCCTTTTGAACCAAATACTTCAACACGTTGGTCATATCCATATACTGCTTGACGGGAATTATCAATCATTCCAATTACTCCATTTTCAAATTTTAAAATTACCACCGCAGTATCTATATCTCCCGCTTTACCTATTTTAGGATCTACAAGAACTGCACCTTTCGTATATACTTCTTCAATTTCACTACCCACTTGAAAACGAGCCATATCCCAATCGTGAATTGTCATATCAAAAAGCATCCCTCCAGAGGTCTTAATATATTCAATAGGAGGCAGTGCAGGATCACGAGCAGTGACTTTAACAATATAAGGAGTTCCTATTTGACCTGAAGTGACCATCTCCCTGACTCTTTGGAAATTTCTGTCAAATCTCCTGTTAAAACCAATCATAAGTTTTACTCCTTCTCTCTTAACAATTTCTAATGTTTCTTTAATGCGTTTTAAATCTGTATCAATAGGTTTTTCACAAAAAATGTCTTTTTTTGCTCGAGCTGCTTCTTGAATGAATTTGGCGTGGGTATTAGTGGATGAAGCAATTATTATAGCATTTAATTCAGAATCATTTATAATTTCATTTGCATCTACAGTAAGTTTAGGAACACCAATTTCATAAGCCCATTTTTTTAACTTTTCATCAATATTAATGTCAGCGACCATTTTTAATTTTAGATCTGGAATTCTACATAAAACATTTTCAATATGAATTTTTCCCATTCTCCCCGCCCCTATTACTCCTGCAGTAATTGTTTTTCTCATTAGATTACCCTTATAATTTTTTCATAAGAATTTATCTAAATTCTAGATTAAGCTCTTTAATATTTTCTCTAAGATATATTTTTATAGAAATAGAGCAAATGTTTATTCATATTTGATTAATTAAAAAAAAAATTGATTTTATGAGCAATAATAAAAATCAAAATATATCGTTAAAAAGGAAAATTGCATTTGCGTTCGGAGAAGTTGGGGATAATACTGCCATGCAAACATTTACATTTCTAATTTTCACTTTCTATTTTGCAATTGTAGGAATACCTGTACTATTAATCAGTGGTGGGTTTATTGTATGGAGTTTATGGAATGGTATTAATGATCCACTAATAGGGTATCTTTCTGATCGAACAAAAACTAAATGGGGACGAAGAATACCGTGGATGGCAGCCGCTACTATCCCCTTAGCGATTATAATGATACTTCTATTTACACCTCCAGTTGATCTTAACTCACCTACAATTAACTTCTTATATTTTTTTCTCATCCTTATCCTATTCGATACAACCTATACAGCTTTTAATTTGAATTACAATGCCGTTTTTTCTGAAATGTATGTATCTATGGAAGAACGTAGTTCAATAGGAAAAGTAAGGATAAGTTTCGTAATGGTTGCGTTGATTTTCGCATTTCTTCTACCTACCCTGATTATTGATAATATTCTAGGTGTTATTCCAGATACAGATCCCGCCATAAAAGATCCGAATACTTTGGGACAATACCAATTAACAGGTATTATCGCTGCAATAATAATCGTTGTAACATATTTCATTCTCTTGAAGTGGGGTGTAAAAGAACCTAAGCATATATCTAAAGATGCTGAAACTGCTATGTCTTTTTCTATAACTCTAAGAAAAACATTTAAAAATAAATCGTTTCAATGGTTTTTGATACCAGCTTTGGGGACATGGATTGTTATAAACATTTTACCCACATTAGCGCCTCTCTTTATGAAACATGCTTTAGATATTGAAAATGATAATCTTATTGGAGTATTACTTGCATTACAATTCATTGTGGCCGCAATATCTACACCATTGTGGGAAAAAATAAGAAAAATTAAAGGAGCTCGTATGGCAGGATTAATAGGAATAGCGTCATGGATAATTCCAATTATAATTTTTGCATTCTCAGTTAGTATTGAGATGGCTTTTATCGTACAAATTTTCAATGGGATTGGTCTTGGTGGTGGGTTATACTTTTATGATCAATGTATTGCTGAAATCATTGATGAAGATGAAATTACTCACGGAACACGACGATCTGGGATTTATTATGCAGTTCTTAATTTCTTTATCAGATTATCAACAATTATTAATTTCTTCATAATCGGTATTGTATTTTCTACAACAGATTGGAATACTTACACACCGAATCCAGGAATTAATACTATATTAGGACTTCAGATTTTAATGGGCATCTATCCAGCTATTATTCTTTTGATTTCTTGGATCGGGATGTATTACTATCCTATTAAAGGAGAAAAACTAGCTGAGAATAGAAGGAAGTTAACAGAATTACATGAGAAGAAGTTGGATGCTTTAAGATAAAAATACAAAAAATTTTCTTTTTATTTCATATTAAGATACAAACGAAACTTTTTATATAACTTTCATTTATTTTTCGTTATTCTGTAAATTTTTGGAGATCTGAATATAATGGATGAAAATTTTGAAGATAAATCTGAGGAAGATGAGAAAGAGACTGAAATAGACATAGAAAGTGAAAAGAAAAAAGAAGAAATAAACTTAAAAAAGAAACAGACTTTTTTTTTGAACCAATCGAAGGATTCAATGATAGAAATTTCTGATTGGGGGCCATTTAGAATTAGACCCACTGAGTCTTTAGAAATTTTAGAAATTGAATCATTTTATAGAACTCCCTTAACAAATATAATCGAAAATGAAAATGGATATAATCTTTTTGTTGAATTACCAGGTTTGGATAAAAAACATGTAAAAATAACTCTTCAAGAAGGTATTCTAGAAATAATTGGTGAAAAAGCTCTAAAACATAAAGCGGATAAAGAAGATAAAAAAGAGAAAGAGAAAAAAGAAGAAAAGAAAGATAAACATAAAGACAAAAAAGATAAAAAAAAGGAGAAAGAAAAAAAGGTTGAAGGAGATTACTTGAGAAGAGAATTCAGATCAGAAAGCTTCTATCGATGTTTTCATTTACCCGAAGAGATCGACTTAGAAGGAATTGATGCAAGTTTTAAGTATGGGGTACTAAGACTTAAAATACCTAAAAAAACTTATGAGATAGAAGGTAAGAAGGTAATAGAAATAAATTAATTTGAATTAAAGATATTTTTATTTTCTTCTCATCAGAAATAATACTATAGAATGTTGAAGAATTTTATAAAAAGTGATTAAATTTTTCCACCACAGTATGCACAATATTGAGCTGATTCTTTTGTAATAGGAGTGCCACAATTAGAACAGTAACTGGCTCTTTCTCCTGGAGTTGGTTCCTTCTCTTCTGTTAAAAGATGTTTCACCTGTCCTGTTTCTGAATTGAATTTTGCTCTTAATTGACCGGAAGCTTTTAGATCTAATATTATTGCTTGAATATCTTTTTTAGTTATTCCTGTACTATTACTCACAAATTCTACAGTCGCTTCTGGATTTTCCTGAAATTCAGCTAAAACTACATTTTTCAGCTTGCTTCTGTTAGCTATCGCAATTATTTGGGAAACAAGTATCGCAACACCTATTGCTATTGAGATATATCCCCACCAGTGATCAAGACCTTCAGTGACGAAAGTACTTATTCCCCAGAATAGAAATCCACCAGCAATAATTAGAGTACATACTGAAAAAGATTCGGAGTATTGGTTTTTTTCATACTTCATTTCAAATCTTCCTAAAACATCTTCATAATTTAGTTATGTAGTAGAAGAGTTTATAAAAATTTGCTTTATTTTATATACTCTTTAGTTTTATTAAGAATTTCTTTAAAATTAAGTTATAATTCTAAAAAATAGCTGTAAATTAGTTTGTATTTATACAGCTATTTATTATATCAAATATTCGAGAGAAATCGAGTTGGTCTTCAACCAGTATGATTATAATATTCCCCAAAATTTTGATTGATAATATATAGAAATTATCAGAATGGATTACATTAAAATCTGGATTATGTACTCCAATTTCCGAAGTAATTTCTTCGGCTAATTCATATAATTGAGACATATTTAAGCCTATTGAAGTTTTATTGAAGTTTTCGTCAATAAACGATTTGATTACTGCACCATTTTCAGTACAAATCAGAACAAAATATAATGAGCCTTCAAATTCTTTAATTAAAGTGTCTAGGACTAAATCAACCTGAAGAGTTGCAGCCGTCATTGTGATATTAATTATTGGTTTGTTTATATATAATTTTTTGTTAAATTTATTATTTCTATTCAAAATCTCACATTATTTATATTTAATTAAAAATAATTGATTTAAAAGACATTTTTTTTTGG